>Ga0213824_1000620_pt1 | contig 25561 bp, 19 predicted proteins | sample MC6MC0906MG_FD_179892 | JGI IMG/M metagenome (GOLD analysis project Ga0213824, IMG submission 179892) | Enriched soil aggregate microbial communities from Iowa State University, Ames, United States - MC6-MC0906-MG | ecosystem: Environmental > Terrestrial > Soil > Unclassified | place: USA: Iowa...
TCAAAAAGATCCTTGTTATAGAAATATCCAATGACCTGTCTGGAATATGGAATGCCATAGATGCTTCCGTCTCTTGAATTTACATCCCAGCATACTTCACTGATCGATTTTTTCCATTGATCGTCCACATAAGGCGTCAAGTCAACCATCTGATCTTTCATTGAATCGATCAGGTTATAGCCTCCTGTACTAATTACATCCGGTAAGGATTTGGAGGAGTATAAAACCTTTATTTTATCCACATAAGCCTGATCGCCGGCAATCTCTTCTACCACCACCTTATATTTATCTGAATATTGTTCATTAAATGCTTTTAAACGATCATTAAACCATTCTGTACTTGAACTAACTCCAACCCAGGAAGTAGGAAAATTAATTTCAATTATCTTACCAGATTCGTTGCCGCCATCCGATACCTGTGTATTGCCGGTATTGGATTTGTTTCCGGTTTCTTTGCTTTTTGCCCCACACCCTGACAACATACTTATAGCCATAACCCCGATTAGTAGTACCCCTACTACTTTCCTAAAACCTCTTTTCATCATAAATCCCCTTTCTTTGATACATTATATTTGAGACACCATCGTGCCTAAGCACCATTCACTTTTTTCAGCCTAACCCTTAATGGAACCAGCTACCATACTATCTGTAACTTGTTCCTGCAGCAGAGTATAAATTAATATACTTGGAATAATCACCATCGCTAACGCTGCAAACATTGCTGTGTAATTAAATGAAAACTGAGATGTAAAATAATTGAGTGCTAATGGTAATGTTCTTGCCAATGTACTTTTTGTTAAGATTAATGCGAACATGAATTCATTCCATGAAGTTAAGAATTGGAGTATTGCCGCAGTTGCAAGTCCTGATTTCGCAATCGGAAATACAATTAAAAAATATGTTTTTGCAAAACCCGCCCCGTCTAAGTAGGCTGCTTCTTCCAATTCTACCGGAATACTTTGAAAATAACTCTTTATAATAAACAGCGAGGAGGGAAGCCCCAATGCTGCGTATACAATGATCAGTCCTGTTTTCGTATCATACAGACCAATCTTTGTCATAATGATATAGATTGGCATTAATAAAGAAGAAGTAGGTATTAATAACGAGGAGGAAAGTAACAATGTTAAAAATGTTTTTCCTCTAAACCGACATCTTGCCAAAATATAGGCTGCCATTGATACTACAAGAATATTTAGAATGGTACTAACCATGGAAATCCATAAACTGTTATTATAAAACTTAAAGATAGGAGCCAGTTTCAGAGCTGCTTCATAACCTGCGAAACTAAAATTTGAAGGTAATGCGAATGCAGAGGATAAAATCTCTTTGTTCGTCTTAAACGAAGACATTACAATCCATAATAATGGTCCAATTGAGATAAACACAAAGAATATCAGATAAATCCATCTTAATATATCGGATACTAATGTCCCTATTCTTTTATTTTTCATATATATTTACTCCCTTATTTGCAGCGCAAGTATCACGCTTTACAATCTTATATGGCAATGTAATCTCTACTTTATCGTTTGTATTGTCTAAATCCTGAAACGCCTCTAAGGTCCTCGTAACAAATTCTTTGATTGGCTGATGGATCGTGGTTAACCTTGGTATGAATCTGCTTGCCAGGGCTATATCATCAAACCCCAAAACCGACACATCTTCCGGTACCTTAAGCCCATAATCATGCAATGCAGATATTCCTCCCATTGCCATCTCATCACTAAAGGCAAAAATAGCGGTGAAGTCTGTTTTCTTATCTAAGAATTGTTTGGTTAACCGATAACCAGTTTCATATGTAACAGTTCCGCATCCTAACATTTCATTTTCATTTAAATCCACTCCTATCTCATCAAGTGCACGTTTACAACCAGTAAACCGTTGAAAAGAGGATCCGATATTTTTAAAAAAGTCTGATAGAATTATTATCTTTTCGTGTCCTAAACTAATTAAATATTTTGTTCCTTCATATGCGGCTGCAATATCGTTGATATGAACCATTTCTGACCTGCTATCAAGAGATCCTCCGGCAAACATCACCGTTTTGATTTTCTTGGAAGAGATGTAGTTAATAATATCCCGGTCAATGAATTCATCAAAATATATCACGCCTACAATATTCATTTCCTTAAAGAATATCTTGTAATGCTCACTATCCGGTGTGGTTGGTATAAATACAATTCTGTAATTATATTTTGGAATCTCTTCTATCAATTCTTTTAACGCTTCTCCATAAAAACCTAGTTGTAAATTAGGAATCAAAACTGCTATCACGCCATTATCTTTGCATTTTTTAAATCTTGGTATATAACGCAACTCCTTCGAAGCATCTTCAATCTTTCTGGCCGTCTCTTTACTCACAACTCCACTGCCAGAAAAATATCTTGAAACAGTGGCTGGAGAAACACCTGCAATCTTTGCAATATCTCTTACTGTCAATGGCATTACTTTCACCTCTTTCAATTTGTTTCAGAAACAATAATTATATATAATTACTATATTTTTTATATTTAAGATGATTTTTATATCATATTTAATAATTTGTATCATACGGGACTAAAATATCTTTGTCAATATGGTCATAAGTTTTACATCTGTTTCATGATTGTTTCATTTGTTTCATAGTTTTTTTGATATAAAATGCTCAAAAGGGGCGTTACCATGGTAAAAAAAGGAAGCTATATGAAGTCAGATTACAACTTCTCATAGCTTCAATCATATCCCCATGTCTTCCTTGTAAATGGTAAAAAAAGAAAGGTACACTATCTTATATGATAATGTACCTTTCTTTTTTTGTCCTTCTTATTTCATCAAATAAATTATGCTTACGATTTTCGTTGTATCCATAATCCATTTGTGGAGGGGAAGCATCTCACGCCACTCGATTCAGTTTTGTGGGAAATGTTTCATTTATTTAAATAGTCAGTCACGGCTTCATTCGCCTTCCGAACCAAATTCTCTTCGTCCACTCTTACCAGCCGGCCTTCTTTCACAACAATATCGCCATTTACAACCGTATAGTCCACGCTGCCCTTCAGTCCCACCGTACACAAAACAGACATTGGGTCAAACTGAGCGCCTATCATATCAATACGGTTTAAATTGACCAGGAAGAAATCCGCCGCCATACCTACAGAAATTTCTCCTAAATTTTCCCTGCCAAGCACTCTCGCACTCCCTTTGGTTGCAATTTTCAGCATATCATATCCGGTAGGCGCCTTCCGGCTGTCATTTAGCCTGTGGAGAAGGTAGCCCACTCTCAGTTCTTCCAAAAGATTGGAACCGTCGTTGCTGGCCGATCCGTCCACAGCCAAACCTACAGGGACATTTAAATTAAGCATTTCCGGAATGGAAGCGATGCCTGAAGACAGCTTCATGTTGGAAATGGGACAATGGGCTACACCGGTCTGAGTCTTGGCTAAAAGCTTCAGTTCATCCTCGTTAAAATGAATCCCGTGGGCATACCATACATCGGGACCTACCCAGCCCAGACTTTCCATATATTCTAAAGGCCGCATGCCAAAGTGTGAAAGGGTAAATTGCTCCTCATCCTTTGTCTCCGCCAAGTGAGTGTGAAGTCTCACCCCCAGCTTTCTGGCCAGCTTTGCCGATTCCTTTAAAAGTTCCCCGGTCACACTGAAGGGAGAACAAGGCGCCAATGCCACCTGGCGCATGGAATATGGGCTGTCGTCATGGAATTTTTTTACAGCATCTTCGGAATCCTTTAAAATCTCGTCCACTGTCTGTACAACGGAATCTGGCGGCAAACCGCCATCCTTAACACTCAAATCCATGCTTCCTCTTGTGGCATGGAAACGGATGCCAAGCTCCTCCGCTGCGGAAAACTGAGCATCTAAAAGTCCTGTCCCGGCATGTTTTGGGAACACGTAATGATGGTCTAAACAGGTAGTACATCCTGTTTTTAACAGCTCCCCAAGTCCGGTAAGGGAACTATAATAAACCACGTTCTCATCTACGTGCTTCCAGATTTCATATAAAGTTTTTAACCATGGGAATAATTCCATCCTCTGAACTTGAGGCAAATTACGGCTGAAGGTTTGATATAAATGATGGTGAGTATTAATAAGTCCCGGATACATCACCATATCAGATGCGTCAATCACATCATCAGCTGTTTCTACATTGCTGCCAACTTCGGCTATTACACCGTCCTTGATCAGCACATTCACTCCCTCCAGCAGTCTGTCATCAGCGTCACATGTCACAAGATGTTTTACATTTTTTACAAGCAGGGTTCCTTTCATCATTACCTCCTAGTATTAAATAAATAACAAGCTTTGTTTCATAGACTATATGACTGGTGTACTGCCGGCGGTTTGGGTGGCCACGAAACACCCTCATACGCTTATCGGTATATATGATACCAGCAGTATGCCTCGTGTTTCCAGCTACGTTTTAAACAGCTATATAGATATGATTTTTTCAAAGAACAATTGATACACTGCTATTATATTAATTTTCTTTTTATTAGTCAATGTTAATTATATAGCAATTATAAGAGTTATTTTGTGTAAAAATAACAATTAATCATGGATCCTTGTCAGCCTTTAAAATGGCAAAAAAATAAAAGCTCCAAGCATTCATGCCTGCGGCTTACGATTAATGGAGATAGTGGAATTCGAACGTATCACTAATTAATGGGCGTAGCCATACTGATTGATTGTTGCTCTTTCCTCTCATCTATCCGCCACATTTACTCCTCTTCCTTGTAGCACTCCCCATTGACAAAGCTTGCTCAATATGTAACAATAGTTATATAACATTTGTAATTATTAAAAATCTAGTAAAGGGGAAAATATTATGCCACCTAAAGCAAAAATAACGAAAGACATGATTTTGAATATTGTCTTGGATATTACAAGAGAAACAGGATTTGAAACTATAAACGCAAGGAGTATTGCAAGTAAACTACAATGCTCTACTCGACCTATTTTCACTTGTTATGAAAACATGGATGAATTAAAAAAGGAATTTCTTGATTTTGCTTATGAATACTACGAGCAATATGTAACCAATTATAATAATTCTGTTAGTGTCAGTCCATATTTAATACTTCCCCTTTCCTATATTGAATTTGCTCAAAAAGAGACACACTTATTTAAACTATTATTTGTAAATGATATGGATTTGGAAATGACAGATGCAAAAGACTTTTATAAGGAAATTGACAATGAAAAAAAGGCAAAACTTTTTTCGGAGAACATTGGAATAGAGTTTGAACAATCAAAAACCATATTTTTAGACTTATTTCTTTACACGCATGGCATAGCAGTTTTGACTGCGACTAAAAAATTAGCGCTAGATAGAGATAAGGCTGAAAAAATGGTGACAAACATTTTAACAGCTTTTGTTAGACAAGAAGAACCTTATTGGAATTTATCTATTTGATTTTATTATCGACAGAGGGATTACACTATGAATACAAATCAATATCTAATTAACCATTACAATAATTATGATGAAGATAGCCGTCTTATACCAAAACATGGTTCCGTTGAGTTCCTTACCACAATGAAATATATCAAGAAATACATAAAGTCTGACGACCGTGTGCTTGAAATCGGCGCTGGAACAGGTCGATATTCCCATGCACTGGCACGAGAGGGATTTGATGTTGATGCAGTGGAGTTGGTTGAACACAATATAGAGATTTTCAAACAGAACACTCGTCCGAATGAAAATATAACCATTACGCAAGGAAACGCTATGGATTTATCTGCGTTCCCAGACAATGAGTATGACATAACTCTGCTGTTAGGACCGTTGTATCATCTTTACACCAAAGAGGATAAACACCAAGCTCTTAGCGAGGCTATTCGTGCAACAAAACCGGGAGGCATAATTTTTGCCGCCTATGTTATATCTGATGGCTGTTTACTTGACGAAGGGTTCCATCGTGGTAACGTCAATATTGCTGAATATATTGAAAAAGGGTTGCTTGATTCCCGAACATTTGCCGCCAATTCCGAACCAAAGGATTTGTTTGAACTTGTTCGTAAAGAAAACATCGACAATCTAATGTCCGTATTTCCGGTAACTCGGCTACACTACGTTGCTGCAGACGGTTGTGCATTATTTATGCGTGAATCAATAGACGCAATGGATAACAGCACACTTAATTTATACTTGCAATACCACTTTGCAACTTGTGAACGTGAAGATTTACTAGGTATAACAAGTCATGCGATTGATATATTCAGAAAATAAGCATCGTCTACATTAGCTTTAATCGTAAAACATGAGGTGATTATGAAAAAATGCAAGTGGTTACTATGCCCTATATGTGGCAATAAAACTCGTGATATACAACACTTCCTTATAATACGTATCAAACACTGCCAGGCCCCCCCAACTCCCCTTCCCCTTATTTCGAGGTGATTGTGGGGAAAGGGGGGAGGGTCACTTTGATGTATCCGCTACTGTAAGCTTTTTTCCAGCCGAACCACATTCCAACTATGTCTTCCAAACACAGTTGAAAAGTTACCATTTTCCAATCTGGAGGCCCTGGAACTCGTTGGCTTTACAGTATCAGGAGCTGCCTCCGTATTCACTGCTTTCATATCATCATGAGTCAGCACCAGATGATCTTTCACCTGATATCCCTCAAACTGTCGTAAATCACAGACAACTTCCACATCTTCCTCCAGATCTTTGTTCACTGCAAAGATCGTAAGTGTCTCAGACTCCTGATCCCAAATACAGACGCTGTCCAGTATGGACACGGTCCCGTAAGTCCGGCTCTCATATACCGGTGCCTTGATCTGAGTCAATAGAACAGTTCCTTTCCCATAAACGGAAGCATGCATGTAAGGATAGAATATGGTCTGACGCCAGGCACCTGTATCCGATGTCATGATTGGAGCGATTACATTCACCAGCTGCGCCATGCACGCAATCTTTACTCTGTCTGCATGTCTTAAAAGGGTAATCAGCATGCTGCCCACTAAAAGTGCATCTTCAAAGTTATATACATCCTCAAGCTGATGGGGTGCCTTATTCCATGGTTTGATCTGTTTATCCTGTTCGTTGCTGTGATACCAAACATTCCACTCGTCAAATGATAAGTTAATTTCCTTCTTTCCATGTTTTTTCGCTTTCACCGCGTCGCAGAGAGATATGACTCCCGATATAAAATCATCCATACCCTTCGAGCAGGCAAGGAAATCTGATGTATCATTGCTGCGGTTCCCGTAATACTGATGCAGTGAAAGATAGTCCACTTCATCGTAGCACTCGTTTAGTACCTGATATTCCCATTCACCAAACGTGGGCATCATCATACCGGAGCTGCCGCAAGCCACGGTTTCAATGCTGGGATCCAGCCATTTCATCAGCCGAGCAGTTTCCGAAGCAATCCGGCCGTACTCCTCAGCTGTTTTGTGGCCCATCTGCCACTTTCCGTCCATTTCATTGCCCAGGCACCATACCTTGATGTCGTGTGGTTTTACATAGCCATGAGCCTTGCGCAAATCACTGTAATAAGTACCGCCCTCAAAGTTGCAGTATTCCAGAAGATTCTTCGCATCCGCCGGACCTCTTGTACCGAGGTTGACCGCCATCATGATATCACTTCCGGTCAGCCGGGACCAGTCTGCAAATTCATTTAAACCAAACTGGTTTGTCTCGATCACCTGCCAGGCCAATTCTGTCCTTGCCGGCCGCTGTTCTTTAGGGCCCACGCTGTCCTCCCAGCAAAAACCAGATACAAAATTACCTCCCGGATAGCGCACGATAGGCACATTCAGTTCCTTTACCAATTCCAGGGTATCCTTTCGAAATCCCTGCTCATCAGAATTTACATTTCCCTCCTGATAGATTCCGCCGTAGACAGCCCGTCCCAAATGTTCAATAAAAGAACCGAATATCCTCTGATCAACGCCTCCCGTCAGAAAATACTTATCAATAATGATCTCTGCTTTTTTCATTTTTCTCTTCTCCTATTTTAATTCTTTGATGTTTACTCATACCTTAAAATAATCAAACCAGGCAGAACCACCTGTTTCTTTTGTTGCATAACTAAACAAAGCGAAGCGGTAGCCCACAAAATGTGTTAATCTGTATGACATGTTCAATTGCCTGCCAATCCCACTCCATCTGCTGCCATCTAAGCTATAGTAGAAATCAGCAGTGTCAGCCATGTCACGAAAATCAAAGTCAATGCGAAGATATATTACTTTCTGATTGAAAGGTATGCTTTCTGCAATTACCTCTGGCTTTCCTGTCTTATATTCCATATTATCAGGCTCAAACGGTTCCGGTTTTGCCATTGCCATAATGACTTTTGCTCCATCAACCTCCATCTTAACTCCTACATAACCATACTGATCCTGAAAAGCACACAAACCTGCAAAATCACCATTCTTCATATTTGATATATCAAGCAAAGCCCTGCCAGAACAAACTGGGCCAAAGGTTCGTTGTGTTAATGTATTAGGGGCATCGGATATGTTGCGGCAAAGCGTACCATTGGTCAACTTGAGCCAGCCTGGCCTTTCGCTCAGTGACCAGTATCTGTCATCGGGATTGTGATTCCACTGCCACTGGAGAGATAACGATAATTGATTAAAATCATCCGATTTCACGATATTGAGGCTGGTAAGTCTTTCCGGATTTACATGGTTTATATTGGGCAGCTTACCACAAGTCTCAAATACAGGCCACCCCTCTTCCCAGATGAACGGGACAAGAACCGGAATCCTGCCCACCGAACCATGATCCTGAAACATCAGGGAATACCATTCTCCTGTCCCGGTATTAAAAATCCCTCCCTGTGCAACACCTTTATTGTGAAATCCCATATCATGATCGAGGAGCACTTTTCCATCATACTCACCATCAATTCTATCTGAGCGATAACATATTTGAATTCTCCTTCCCGAATAAAAAGGGGCGGGAGGCCATGCTATTAAGAAAATATAGTACATTCCATTCCACTTATATATGTGAGAGCCTTCGGCCGGAAGGCCGCCTTCTCCACCAACATCAGCTTTAGGAATCACAACTTTATCCATGCCTTCCGGTTTAACAGCCTTTGCATCTGATGTTAATTCAATGACCCGGATCGTTCCACTCCCAAAAACCATATAAACCTTACCATCTTCATCAAAAAGCAGAGACATATCATGGTAAATACCCTCAAGCGTATACCTGTCCCACTTATTGCTTTCAATATCTTTTGTCTGAAATATATATGTTTTATTCGCATTGTATGCTGTGAATGCAACATAAAAAGTGTGATTAGCGTACCTCAAACAGCTCGCCCATGATCCTCTGCCGTAATCATGCCTTCCCTTTTTCAAAGCCATTTCATCGCTGGTTTCCAGAATATCATAAACATAACTAACAATTTCCCAATGAACCAGATCCTTAGATCTCATAATTGGACAGCCCGGCGTAAAGTGCATTGTAGTGCTGGTCATATAATACGTATCATCAACCCGGATCACATCCGGATCCGGGATATCAGTCCACCAGATATGCATTCCCCTTTTATCTCCTATGGTTTTACCATATTTCTGCATACCCTGCTCCTTTTACTCTCATTATTCTAAGGTGAATGAACTTAAACTAATTCCGCCCTCGCCTTTAAATTCAAAGAACAAAGCCTGAACTCCGTCCGGAATCATGATTTCAGCAGAATTTACAACCCAGACGTTTGAATAACCTACCGGAATTTTCCCTAAGGTTTCACCATCCCACGAAGTTTTTACTTCAAAACACCCGTTTCCATACCCTCTCGTTTTAAGAGAAATTTTTGTGATGCCCTTACACTCAAAATACTTAAATCCGGCTATCGTAGAATCCTGCATATTGGCGATATATCCTATCTCTTCATCGCCATCCCGACCATCCTGTGTAATTCTGGGATATTTCCCGTCAATCCAACCAGCGTGATGAAGCAGATGGTCGTTTTTCATTGTTTTAGAAAACAAATTACAGGCAGTGTATGCAAAGTACTCTCCCTTTCCAACCAGAGGGGCGCCATTTAATCCGCACGAGGTCATTTCAACTTGTTCCATTGAGCCGTCCTCTTTAATCTGAACCGGTTCGGCACAGCCCTGACGGCTGAAATTTGTTCCATTTGTATGTCTATGATAAAAAATATACCACTGCCCAAATACTTCTACCATGCCGCCATGATTGTTCCCGGGAACATATGTGTGCATCCCCGCAGGCTTCCCATTTGTAATATTCTCATCACAATTGCTTACAATTACGCCTCCATAAGAAAAATCCTTTGTCGGACTCTTACTGGCTGCATAGCATAATTCATGCATCCGGCTCGAAGAATAAACGAAATAATATGTATCTCCATGTTTTCTGATGGATGGTCCTTCAAAGAACTCATGTCCTTCAAACCCAGTTCCGCTGCCATAACAATTTCCGGGAACTATGATTACCGGCTCCTCAATGATTGTCAGCATATCCGCCGCAAGCACTGTCGCCATAGCACCTTTGCGCGACTTATCTCCAGGGCCGCAAAAACCTGTATACAAATAGACTTTATCACTCTCCAATAAAACTGCAGGATCAAATTGCGGCTGATCATTGGCTCTTTCCCCCAGCCGTGTTCCATTCGTATCATGCACATAACCGTAAAAGCTGTATTTTCCTGCAGGGGTTTCACATACCGCCACAGAAACAACTGGAACTTTATCCAAAACATAATACAGATAATATCTGCCATCCGGTCCTCTGACTACATCAGGTGCATACAGACACATGCTGCCGTCTGCATTAAAAGGATCGTTCGTCTTTTCATAGATAACACCTTCATACTTCCAATCGCGCAAATCATCTACCGGCGCAGAATAACAAACATAGTCATTTAAGCAATATGCGAATCCATTGAAACGGTCATGTGATCCGTACACATATACACGCTCCTCAAACACATGTGGTTCGCCGTCGGGAATGTATTCCCATGACGGCAGATAAGGATTAAACACCTGTTTTTTCATTTCAATTCCCCCTCCTTTTCCTTATTACCCCTTAACTCCACCTAACACGATACCTTTCACAAAATATTTTTGCAGGAAAGGATATACCATAACAATGGGTAAGGAGCCTAAAAATATTTGTGCAGACCGCAGGGTTCTGTCTGATATCGTAGCCATTTGCTGGATTTCTTCTCTTGTCATCATACTGAATGAGCGCTGAACCGCAATGGTTTGTATGTATGTCTGTAATGGATATTTATCCGGATTGTTCATGAGAATCAGGCCATCAAACCAGCTATTCCAGTTTGCTACAAGCGAAAACAACAAGAGTGTTGCAAGAGCAGGTTTTGATAAGGGTACATATATTGTCCAAAGAGTGCGCCAATGTCCGGCTCCATCAATAAATGCCGCCTCCGCAAGTTCTCTTGGAACTTCACGAAAAAAATTGAGCAATAGAATAACACTGAAAACAGGTACGGCGCCAGGAAGGATTAATGCCCAAATACTATCCAAAAGGCCGAATTGTCTTATTACCATGTACCAAGGAATCAGTCCGGCATTAAATATCATTGTAATAAAAAAGAACCATGCATAAACTGTTCTGAACCGAAAGCTTGCCTTTGGCTGAGACAATGGATACGCTGCCGTAATTGTAAGTAAAATACTTAAACCCCCGCCCATAATAATTCGTGTAACTGAGACTTTCATTGATCGCCAAAATGCAGGGCGCTTTGCAACAAATGAGTATGAACTTGTGGTAAAATCCTTAGGCCATAATGATACGTCTCCGGCGGAGGCCGCTGCACTGGAACTGAACGAAACAGCAGCAACATGAACAAGCGGTATCACGCAGATCAAAGCAAGCATGATAAGGATAATAGTATTTAATACCGGAAACCACTTAAACTTCTTATTCTTTTTCATATACGATTCCTTTCCTAAAACAACTGATAGTCTGCAAACTTAATAGCAAACCAGTATGAAACCGAAATTAAAGTCAGTGAAATAACTGATTTAAATAGACCTACCGCTGTAGCAACTCCAAATTGTGCCTCCAACATACCAATCCGGTAAACAAATGTATCAATAATATCTCCGCTTGCATATACCGGCGGACTATACATATTGAAAACCTGGTCAAATCCTGCATTTAATACATTTCCAAGGCTTAATACCATTAATAAAACGATAACCATTCGCATACCCGGAAGGGTGATATGCCATATTTGCTTCCAACGATTTGCCCCGTCAACCTGTGCTGCTTCATATAGGCTTAAATCAATACCCGTTATTGCTGCCAAATATACAATCGTTCCATATCCAAATGACTTCCATGTCTCAGTTACTATCAAAGTAAATGGAAACCATTTATTATCACCCAAAAAGAATATGGGCTGACCACCGAAAGCTTTTATCACCTGATTAATCAGACCGTCCCCAGGAGCAAGTATGTCTATAAATATACCGCCTAATACTACCCAGGATAAGAAGTGGGGCAAGTAAATTGCCGTCTGAATGCCCCGTTTCAATGTATTATTTTTCACCTCATTAATCAGAATCGCAACTACAATCGGAATCAAAAGTCCGAAAATAATCTTCATAACGGCAATAAAAAGAGTATTCCAAAGTACGCTCATGAAATTTGGTAATCGGAACAGATATATAAAGTTGTCAAATCCAATCCATTTCTGGTCACCAAACAGCCCTTTGGCAGGCACAAACTTCTGGAACGCAATAATAATTCCTCCCATCGGTAAATAGCTGAAACAAATGAGCAATATTACACTGGGTAAAATCATTAGATGCAATGGCAGTTCCCGCATTCGTCCACGTTTCATAAATATCATCCTCACTTCCTGTTTGAAAAAAAAACGAGAGGAAAAGTTTTTTTGTTAAACCTCTCCTCCCTTAACTTATTTATTATTTTTTAACGGACTGATACCATTCGTTAACTTCCTTTGTCATCTGAGCCCCACCAAGAGCATTCCAGTTTTCAACGAACTTATCAAACTCATCTATGGAAACATCACCCATGATAATCCGGGCAAACATCTCCAGTTCCATAGTACGCAAAGAGGATTGTTTATCTACCATTGTCGGCGTAGGTGCACCTACAAACTCTTCTCTCATCACCTGTCCATTTTCAATATATCCATTCAGCGCATTAAAGACTCCTGTAGACCCATATATTTTATCCCAGCCCCACTGAGTGGTATCACCACCATAATAAGCTTCCAGATTTTTCTGAATTACAGCTGGTTCACCTTTCAGGATACTCATATCTCCCAGCTTGCGTGCTTTTTGAAGCTCATTAAATGCTTCAAGGTTTTTATTGGTTGGAGCCGGTGCGACCGGTGAGAACTTCCATACTCCTACAGCACCATTTTCAGCCGGCATATAATAATGATCAAATTCATTGTTCTCACCCCAGTTTTTCTCAAGGTGCAGGTTAATCAATTTTACTACGGCCTCAGGGTCCGCATAGTCTTTGCGAACAGCATAATACCATTGAGTACGGAACTTCTGTGGAACTTTAGGTAATGTATCGTCATTTGATACGATCGGATAGCCAACCCAATCTGCTTCCGGGTCATTTTGATAGTTGCTGATAAGCGGATACATTGGATTCCACTGCTCACCAAAATCAATACCTATTTTTCCTGCTGCTATCATCTCTGCAACCTTGGCGCCGTCTTTGATTCCAAATTCCGGATCAATTTCTCCGGCCGCATACATATCTGCCAAAGCCTGCAATGCATCCTTTGTTTCAGGAAGCACACTTCCCCAGGCTAAAGTTCCTTCCTCCGTTTTCACCCACATATTCGGATAAGAATGATATCCTGCAAAAAAACCTTCTACACCCATGGCACCGCTGTATAAACTTTTTGTAATAGCCATTGCATAGGTATCATCTTTGCCATTTCCATCTGGGTCAAGGGTAGTGAACGCTTTTGCAATTTTCAATAAATCCTGCATTGTCTTGGGTGGTTCCAGATTAAGCTTATTCAGCCAATCCTGACGAAGCCATAGATATTGTGTACTTTCCACTGATGCATCTGCATAAGGCACAGCCATTAAACGTCCATTAAACGTAGCAGACTCCAGGATTCCAGGACCTTCTGAATTATAAACTTCCCTTGTCAGTTCGCTGGCATACTTGTCATAATACTCTGTCATATCTACGATCATATCTGATTCTGCCAATTGTTTCAACTGTGTCCGGTTTACAATCAGTACATCTGGTAAGTCTCCGGAGGCAATAGTAACATTTAACTTCTGTGTATAAGCGTCATCATTGAGACCACCTCTTACAGTCCAGGCATAGCTGATGTCAATACCCAAGTCCTTTGAATACAAATCCAACCATCTGTTGTTTTCAATTGTTTCCCCTGGAGTTTTCGGCAGTATGTTGTCATTCAGATCATTATCTACCGTACGGGCAAACGTCATTTTAATAGATGGATCATATTTTCCAAATGGATCCCCTTCTTCTGCCGAAACGGAGCCGTTTGCTTCAACAGCAGAGCCTGTTTCCTTTGATCCGCTTGCAGAAGATGATGAAACCTCCGAACGGTTGCCTCCGCAGGCAGTAAGCAATAACCCCCCAATCATTACAGCAGATATACCTGTGCTAATAATACGTTTTCTCATATAGCCCTCCTAGTTTTATACTTTATAACCAACTCCTTTCTCTATTATAGACACTTATTTGGCAACTTTCCATGACCATCTTTTGATTTACTTAACACCTTTTTACTATAATAAACAAATACCTTTACATATTTTTACATCTATAACATATCTTTAGTTTTTAAGCCTTTTCGTTGTGATACATGAATCCCGGTATTCCTGAGGCGAGATTCCCTCTGCTTTTTTAAAAAAGCGTGTAAAAGAGGCTGCTGTGTCGTATCCAACCTTCTTTGCGATTTCATATATCCTTTCATGAGGATTTTCAAGTAATTCTTTTGCTTTTTTTATTCGTGAATTTTCTATAAAAGTTGAAAGCTTATGTCCGGTCGTCTGATGATAAAACCGCGAAAGATAGGATGGATTTAAATAAGTCTTTTCAGACAAACTGGTCAGCGATAAATCTTCAGACAAATGATTTTCAATATGCTGCTGCACAAAATTTATTGTATCATTTGTCCTTTTGCTCTGCTCCTCTTTTTGTACGCTAAAAATCAAATGAGATAATTCAAAAAGATGCTCAACCGCCTCCTTCCATGTAGCATAATTTTCGCTGCTATATAGCCAGTTTAAATTATGGGAATCTGAAAACCGAGCCGCCAGCTGGAAACGATTTACACAGGAAAGGAAGAATGTTATGATTGTCTGATATGCCTCTAATGCGATCACATTATTTTTGTCCTGTATTTCACCAAGCGGTTCGAGCCATCTTCGCAGAGAATCATAGTAATCCTGTTCTTCTCCAGTTTCTATGGAATGATACAGATTACTTAAGTCTTTGCGGAACAACAATCCCTGCAATAAGGTGGTCGCAGTATTGGACTCGGCCCCAAAAGACGGAGTAATTGTCTGTCTCTGCTTCCGAAACTCCCTTTCATCAATGATTGTTTCCATGTCATGACCAACCTGGTAATTGAGCAAATCAACGAGAGCTACATATTTCTCTGCAACTTCCTCCCATTTACATGGTTTTTCAGCTAAAGCAAAACTTACAGGAGCATTCAGCCTTTCCCGGCAGGCTGACTGAACCATTTCCAAAGTCCCTTTTAAGAATACACTCATACTGCCATGGGGCTGATCCGGATATGATTGTATTTTTGAGGGCTGAGCAAAAACAGCTATTTTTTCATCCTTAAGCGGAACTACCAGGCTGTTGATATGCATGGCAAAGTATCTGACTATCAGCTGCTTTATGGAATACAAAATCTGGTTTTTCTCCCAGAAGTCTATGGTTTTAGGTAAAATCAATATTTCGCCTAAAATCAGCATCACAGGCTCATCTGCATTTAGATGGATAAAGAGCCTCTCAAATTCCTTCCCATTAATTTTTAAGGAATTATCATTATTAAGTAATGCATAAAAATACTTCTGGCAAAATAAATCCTGAGCAAGATTTATTTGGTCCTTAGCACTTTGTATCAATTCATTTGTCTGGTTTTCATCATTTAACTCCTGGATCACACGTTCCACTGTTTTTATGATCTTGCCATATCCCTCAGTCTTCAATATGTAATTTACATTGCTATATTGAATTGCCTTATATGCATAGTTAAATTCACTATGCCCTGTAAGGAAAATCACGCGGCACCACGGCCATCGTTTTTTGATTTCATCCAGCAGCTGAAGGCCATCTATTTCTGGCATATTAATATCTGTCAAAGCAATATCAATTCTTGTACGTCCCAGCCACTGTATCGCTTCTTCGCCAGAATATGCTTTATATACATCCAGTTCCAGATTTTCAAGACTGGAAAAGATGTCATATAACCCATTAACAATAATCTCCTCATCATCTGCAATTAAAAGTCGATACATTTTACTCCCTCCTAAGCCCTAAAACCAATTTAACCATAAGTCCTCCCAACAGACTTCGCTCAAGGAAAACACCGCTGACTTCATCGTACTGCAATTGTAAACGTCTGTTAATATTAAGCAATGCCGTTACTTCTGCGTCATCAGGTTGTGATATCAACATTTTTTGCAGCTCTGAAAGTTTTTCATCTGTCAATGTGGTGCCATTATCCTCAACAATAATATGAAGTCTGTCAATATGATTTTCAAAAGAGATGGATATGATCCGGTCTTTCATGCGCTTTTCCACCGCATGTTCAAATGCATTCTCGATCAAGGGCTGTAAAATGAGCCGGGGAACGGGATATTGTTCATATTCCTCTGGACAGGAGCTGAATTTAATATCAAGATTCTTTGTAAAACGCATGGACAGAATGCTGGTATAAGTGCGTGCATGCTCAACTTCTTCACAAAGAGGGATTATATCTGCTGCGTTCCTGGTAAGATAGCGGTAGTATTCCCCCAGATGATTGGTAAACTCTAACAGGTTTTCGTCCCCCATCCGAGCCATCGTATTGATAATAAAAAAACTGTTATATAGAAAATGCGGTTTGATTTGTGCCTGAAGCTGCTTTAGTTCAGCTCGCTGAGTCAATATTTTCTGCTTATAGGCCTGATCAATTAACATATTTAAGCTATCAACCATTTTGTTGAATCTGGTATACAAATAAGCAAATTCTTTAGATCCAACATCATTTGTGTCCAAACTTATCTGAAGGTTCCCTTTTTCTACCTGCCGGAAAACCTCTACCAATTTTTTAATAGGTTTATTAATGAAGCAGTTCATAGATAATGTGAAAATTATAATTACTGTTATTGATACCATGATGAATATCCATATCCAGTTAGTAAAATTTTTCATCGGTGTAAATACCAGATTTTCAGGCAAATACCTGAGCAGCAGCATATTTAGATACTTAGACTTTGTGTATACGGAATAGCAGCGATATCCCTCTATATTACTAAGATTATTGCCACTTTTATCGACAACATTAAAATCGCCCAAAATCGCATGAGATTGTACGGGTTTCCCTGTACTTGCCATGGCGATTTCATTGGAGTTTGTAAGATCTATTAAAAACGATCCGCTATTAGGATAAATGTTAAACTGCTCTAAATCTTCTTTAAAAACATCTTGATTCAGCTCTATCTCTATCACATAGTTACTGATTCGTCCTGTTTTGTCAGAAGGATAGACGGTTGTAAGATATAAATCATCTTCATATCTGACGATTTGAGCCCCCGTCAGCCCGGCTGCGGCCTTTGTGCGTTCATATGCTCTTTCGTCTAAATCATCTACTCCCCTGGAAGACGAAATTGTTTTATTAATTGAAAATATATGTGCGCTGACATTTTTTACATAGCTACTGCTATACTCAATAGTAATAAGACGTGCCTGAAGCTGTCTCATATTGCTGACAATTTCATAATCACTCATAATGCTATACTGGACTGCGAGACGGTTCAGATGCTCATCATTTAAACAAGTGTATTGCAATATTTTAAGCCTTTCAATTTCTTTTTCCAGCTGGCTTACATAAAATTCGATCTGAGCGGTTGACGATTTTGACAACTCTTCACGTACCGTGTTGGCTCCCCAATTGCGGATATAAATTCCAAGTATAAGAATTGGAGCTATAACTATTAAAAAGATAGTTATTATTTTCTTGAAAAGACTGATATTTAGCTTATGAACTAATGAGTGCATTTTTCCCTCCCTGGTATGGCGGTTTTACGTTTGGGCCTCTAAAAGATATCTACAATCCATAATTAGTTTAAGCATATCAGGTCAGATCCTTTTTAACAATCATATATTTTTCTTTTTACCTGTGTTCCGAAGACAACCTATTAAAAATGTTGATATAGCCTATATTTACAGGTTTTTCTTCGGGGATATAGTGTAAAAGAACATAGATGGAAGTTAAATAGCGGAGTACTTAATAAGCCATCCAAAAGATGGCTTTCACAGCGCCGCCAATGGGCTAACTATCTGTATAAACATAGATAAAAAGGTACATCCTCGTAGTCGAAGATATACCTTTCATTATCTGTCCTTGATTTCTACCAAGCATCCCGTCTCTATATAATTTAAGCCACAAGCTTTCATGCCTGCGGCTTATTACATACGAAACAGGATACCTGTCATACAGATCAATTATATTGATATTATAACAACCAACTCCATCAAGATACTCCTGTGAAACCTTTGCACAGAATTCAGGAATGCGTGGTAATTTTGCCATAAAATAATCCTCCATACGTAGATTTTGGTTATTTACCAAGTCTACTTATGGAGGATCATATCAAACAGAAAATATGCCTATTTCGCCCTTGATTTACCAAGTGTCCTGTCACTATAAGCTATAATTTAAGCCCCAAGCATTCATGCCTGCGGCCTACTATTTAATGGAGATAGTGGGGATTCGAACCCATGACCTCTTGAATGCCATTCAAGCGCTCTCCCAGCTGAGCTATACCCCCAACATTTCTCTCATTATACCCTATGTCATCCGTGGAAGAGCCAAAAAACATAACATCTTGCGGTTCACCTCTGCTATTTCTTCTCTTCACCACATATATCATCATTGTCACTGTTTCAACATGTGTGGATTGTGTGAAAAAGATACTTCTTGAATCTAGTGAGACCTTGGTAGTAGCGTATATTTAAATTAAAAGTTGTCCTTTCGCAATTATCTTAACATCTCCGGCCACTTTAATGTGTCCTGTGGATTGATCAGCAAATACTTTTATCTTGCTGGGTCTTCCTACGAAACCGCCTTGATTAATTAATATATCTTCATCAGCATTGCAAATATTCCATTTATAGAGATATGCTCCAGTCGGACCAGCTGCACTGCCGGTTGCTACATCCTCGATCAATCCTCTGTTATCCCAAGTACGACCTTCCATTCTATCTACACTAAACAAATAAACAAATTTAGCTTGAATTTTCTCTAATTGTTCCTCAAAGTCTTTGGTACTGATTTTTGCCTTTTCTAACCCTGAAGCAAGAGGAACAATCAAATATGGTAATCCAGTTGAAACGACCTCCATTGGAAGCGTTGGATGAAGATGGTCTGTTGAAAGATTTAGTGCATGCAAAAACATATTGACCAACTCACCCTCAACAGTTCCCAAAAATCCGGGTGCCCCCTGATTCATCGTAGCTTGAAAATAGCCTTCCATTTTTACTGATTCCGCATGCAAGGTTTTATTGTTTAACTCAAAAACTGCGGTTGCGTTTTGTATTTCTGCATGCAGTTTCTCGTGAATTACTGCCATGGCTCCTAAAATCGGATGCCCGGCAAAATCCAATTCCTCTTCCACAGTAAAGATTCTAGCGCGAAAACGCTTCTCTCCAGTCTGTCTGAGAAAAATAGTCTCAAATTGCTTGAACTCCTGCGCAATTGCCTGCATATATTGCATACTCATATCTTCTTCATGAAATATAACGGTCAAGCCATTCCCTGACAGAATTTCAGAGCTAAACACATCTACATGATAATAAATCATTTGCTTTCTCCTTCTTCACCGCATAGCATTTATTTAACAAGTTGTTTTTTATATGGTACTCTCCAACAAGCAAATCACTTTTGTATGCCCCGTATAAGAAAACCTATCTACGGGTTTCTAAAACATAATCATCAGTTCAAATTTTGACGAGTAAAAAAGGCACATTTTGGAAAATGAAAACATACCTTTTGTCCTTAATTTCCAAGTGTTCCGTCCCTATAAGTTATAATTTAAGCCACAAGCATTCATGCCTGCGGCTTATTATTTAAGTGGAGATAGTGGGATTCGAACCCATGACCTCTTGAATGCCATTCAAGCGCTCTCCCAGCTGAGCTATACCCCCGTATGGTCGAAAACCCTTTATCTATGCGGGTTTCCAGCATTTTACTTTTTTAAATCTACTTCTTCTTTGAGGGGTTGTTTACCGATATCTTGCGCTCCCAGCTGAGCTATACCCCCATGTCCGCTATTATAGCAAAGCAATAAAAAAATTGCAACAACATATTGCATTTATTTTTTAAAATGTTATAATAATTCAAGAACATTTGAATATAGTTGTCTTCAGGGCAGGGTGAAATTCCCGACCGGCGGTAAAGTCCGCGAGCGCAAATTGCGCAGAATTGGTGTAATTCCAATACCGACAGTACAGTCTGGATGAAAGAAGATGTGTTAAATAGTGATAATACACCTGTCTATTTTTAACACCTGAAAGGCATACTTTCAGGTGTTACTTATTTTTCAGGAGGCTTTACCATGAATATGACAAAGCAAACAAGTAAACTCACCCTCATGGCCATGCTCTGTGCGCTGGCCTTTGTAGCCGTTGTGGCGATCCGGATCCCTCTGATCCCTATGCTACCTTTCTTAGAGTATGAACCCAAGGATGTTATTATCCTTACCGGCGGCTTCTTATTCGGACCAATGTCAGCCGCGCTGATCTCCGTCATCGTGGCTTTTGTGGAGATGTTTACCATCAGCAGCACCGGACCCATTGGACTGATCATGAACGTTCTTTCTTCGGTGGCATTTGTCTGTCCGGCGGCTTACCTCTATAAGAAACGCCATTCCCTTTTGGGTGCATTCCTTGGTATGGTGGCAGGTACCTTACTCATGACTCTGGTCATGGTCTTGTGGAACTACCTGATCACCCCAATTTACATGGGATATCCAAGGGACGCCGTGGTAAAGCTTCTACTCCCTGCATTCGTACCATTTAACCTTTTAAAGGGAGGAATCAACACGGCTCTGACTCTTCTTATCTATAAGCCATTAGTCACCACGCTCAGAAAATCCAATCTCATGGTTCCGGCTTCAACGGATGCACCAAAAAAGCGCACCTTCAATCTTGGTATGACTCTCGCTGCAGGGATCATATTAATAACTTGTGTTCTGGCTGTCCTGGTTATGAAGGGAATTATCTAATTAAAAAGCATAAAGAAGAAGGAAAGATCCCCGTAAGATACGCACTCAATAAATAATATTATACAACGCACGGCATAGTCAGTTTCGGCTATGCCGTTTTGCTATTTGTTTCTTTCATACCCTGCAGTTCCATTATATAAACATAGTTGTAATGGATTACCACCTTCGCTCCCCGCACCACCTGTTAATCCACTAGGTTGGAAAACGGGATGAAAATGAAAAATACTCACGCTTGTGGATAAATATGGTATAATGGAGACAGTATGAAAACCTAAATCTGTTTAGGGCACTAAAATATAATCCATCCTTTAAAATGTGAGGTAAAGAAATCATGACAAACAAAAAAATCATAGTACAATTTACAATCCTGACATTTTCCATAGCCTATCTTGTTTCAGGTGCATTGATTATTCTTGGACAATTCGGATATTCGGTTTACAATTGGGTTCACACGTTACAACAATTCGTGATGAATATTCCTTTTTCAATCTATATCTTATCGCCCGCTATTGCCTCCTATATCGTTCTGAAGAAAAATAACAAAATAGCAAATTTTAAGGAATGGCTGAAAACTGTTTTTTATGCCAAAAATAACATATCTCTCTATTTATTCGTAGTTGCAGGGCTTGCACTGTATTTTTCGATACATATAGTAGTTACAGGCCGCACAGAAATGGTGCTTCCATTTTATACGTTCTTCCTTTCTCTTCCTGGCTGTCTTATAATCGGCGGTTTGGAGGAATCTGGCTGGATGTACATATTGCAGCCTGAGCTTGATAAAAAATATGGGTATGTTTTATCTTCAATTTTTGCCGGTATCATTTGGACCTTTTGGCATATCCCTCTCTTCTTCATTCCGGGGACGAATCACGGAGATGGACTCATTAACTTTTGGATGTTTGCAGTTCAACTCATGGCATTTCGGTTTTTCAACGGGGCGATCTACAAAATATCAGGAAAAGGCCGTGTGTTTATGTGCGTATTATTCCACACCATGTTCAATGCGGCATCCCCCATCTTTGGCACTATGACCATGACTTGGGCCGGAACAATTGCCGCAAATTCTGCGCTTGTTCTTATTTCAATTATAACCGTTGTGATATACGATAAAAAGAGCAGACGAATCGCATAAGCAAGCATTTAGGGTAACCCTTTAGACCCCCGTTGTGCATGTCAAAGCTTCGCCCTGCCCCTCTCAACACAAAAGACGGACTATCAGCTTCACGCCGATAGTCCGTCTTTTGTTGTCACATTATCACATTATTTTAACCAAATGGATTTTCTGATTTATAAAGCATTCCCTTTGGCTGATTAAATCCAATCTCTTCTACCCCAAGGTACTTAAACACTTCAAATAAAGCCTTGCCGTAATGTCCGAAAGCAACTGCTCCATGATGAGGGAAGTTCTTCTCGATCAGCACATGGCGGTAAAATCTTCCCATTTCCGGAATAGCGAAAACACCGATGGAACCAAAGGAACGAGTGGCTACAGGAAGCACCTCTCCCTGGGCAACGTATGCACGGAGTAAATTGTCCGCAGTACTCTGAAGACGGAAGAATGTAATATCGCCAGGAGCGATATCGCCCTCAAGAGTTCCCTGGGTAACCTCCTCTGGGAGTGCTCTTGCCATGATCATCTGATATTTCATCGTGCAGGAAGAAAGCTTTCTGGAGCATGTGTTTCCGCAATGGAAGCCCATAAAGGTATCCTGGTGGGTATAATCATGCTTACCCTTTATATCTCCCTCATACATATCGGCAGGAACCGTATTATTAATGTCAAGCAGGGTTACAGCGTCCATGCTTACGCAGGTTCCGATGAATTCACTGAGAGCTCCGTAAATGTCCACTTCACAGGAAACCGGGATGCCCATTCCTGTCAGACGGCTGTTTACATAGCAGGGAACACAGCCAAACTGAGTCTGGAATGCAGGCCAGCATTTTCCTGCGATGGCTACATATTTCCGGTATCCCTTGTGGGCCTCTACCCAATCCAGCAGAGTGAGCTCATACTGAGCAAGCTTTGGAAGAATTTCCGGCTTCTGGTTTCCTTCTCCCAGTTCCTTTTCCATATCTTTTACCACATCAGGGATTCTTGGATCGTTTGCATGCTTATTGAAGGCCTCAAACAGATCCAGTTCAGAGTTCTCCTCAATCTCCACGCCCAGGTTATAAAGCTGTTTAATGGGGGCATTGCATGCCAGGAAGTTTAAGGGGCGTGGTCCGAAGCTTATGATTTTCAGCTGGGAAAGTCCTACCAGAGCTCTGGCAATAGGAAGGAATTCCTCGATCATGTCGGCACATTCCTCAGCCGTTCCCACCGGATATTCCGGTATGTATGCTTTAATATTTCTAAGTTTTAAATTATAGCTTGCATTTAACATTCCGCAGTATGCATCCCCGCGTCCCTGGGTTAAGTTATCTCCGCTTTCCTCAGCAGCTGCAATAAACATAACCGGTCCGTCAAAATGCTTTGCAAGAAGGGTCTCTGAAATTTCAGGTCCGAAGTTACCTAAATAGACTACCAGTGCATCACAGCCAGCTTTCTTCACATCCTCCAGAGCCTGAACCATGTGGATTTCACTTTCTACGATACATACTGGACTCTCGTAGATATTTGCGGCATCATACTTTGCGCTATACGCCTCCACCAATGCTTTTCTTCTGTTTACTGATAAAGCTTCCGGGAAACAGTCCCTGCTTACCGCTACGATTCCTATTTTTATTTCTGGGATATTATTCATTCTATAACTCCTCCTGTTGTTATTCAGGCATGTTCCTTAGGAATATATGCCTGTGATTTTATTGTTAAGCATTTGTCAAACAGATAGATTTTCTCCTGTTATTCCGATATAAGCATGTTCCGGGAGCCCGCCCTCTTTGTGTCCAATGAGCCATTTATTCTTGGCAAACAGAAGTCTGTCTTCTTCATTTACTGCTTCTCCTGCTGGCTCTAAGTCGGTATTGGTATCCTTTGGCAGAATTACAACACATCGGAAACCGCCTTCCTCTGCATGACATGGCGCATAATGAAGGGTCGTGGCATAGACTTCGATCACAGTTCCTGCCGGAACGAGGAATGCCTCCATCTTACCCGAATCATAGGTATAATCCGGGGTAATGTCCTGCTGCCTTCCTAAGATCAGGATCAGGTCCGTCACAGCAATATTGATTTCTGAACTTCTGTGATATTCCGCAGCATTCAGCTTCTTATTGTGGCCGTTGCAGTAGCCCACCTGAATGGGAAGCTGACCGTACAGCTTCTTTTCCATTTCCTTTGAAACCGCCAGCTCCTCTAATTCCGCTACGGAAGGAACATAAACCACATCATCCGGAAGGGGTGTCTCCTTCATCTTTTCCAACAGTTCCCCTGCATCATATCCTGCAACCACTTTCCCATAAACATGAAAGGCAGGATCTGTCACTGGTTTGATTGTTAATCCCATGGTTTTACCTCTCCTTTTCTATTCTCCGAATACAGCCAGATAATCCTTTTTAAATTTTTCAATGCCCTGGTCCGTTAACGGGTGCTGCGTCATCTGTACCAGCACCTTATACGGTACCGTTGCTATATCTGCCCCTGCTCTGGCACAGTCGATTACATGAATCGGATTGCGCACGCTGGCTGCAATGATCTCCGTCTCGATCCCGTGCATCTGAAAAATATCCATAATATCTTCAATGAGATTGATTCCCGGCATGGAGATATCGTCCAAACGTCCCAAAAATGGGGAAACATAGGAGGCTCCGGCTCTTGCTGCCAGAAGAGCCTGGGCAGCGGAAAACACCAGGGTAACGTTGGTGGGGATATTTTCTGCGTTCAGCACCTTTACTGCTTTTAAGCCTTCTACTGTCATGGGGATCTTAACAACCATGTTCGGATGGATCGCCGCAATCTCCCGGCCTTCCTTTATCATGCCTTCTGCATCAGTCGTGGTAGCCTTCACCTCTCCGCTGATTGGTCCGTCAACGATAGATGCGATTTCCTCGATTACCTGCTTAAAATCACGCCCTTCCTTTGCGATCAGGGAAGGATTTGTGGTAACCCCGCAGATAATCCCCATTTCATTGGCCATTCTGATTTCTTCTACATTTGCCGTATCAATAAAAAAACGCATATCTTC
>Ga0213824_1000626_pt1 | contig 25351 bp, 28 predicted proteins | sample MC6MC0906MG_FD_179892 | JGI IMG/M metagenome (GOLD analysis project Ga0213824, IMG submission 179892) | Enriched soil aggregate microbial communities from Iowa State University, Ames, United States - MC6-MC0906-MG | ecosystem: Environmental > Terrestrial > Soil > Unclassified | place: USA: Iowa...
GCTACAGTTAAAATAACTGAATCTTTGTAGGAGGTACGCCAAGTGCATACGTTATTATCCGTTTTACTTATTATTGTATCGATTTTAATGATTGTTATGGTACTTATGCAGTCTAGTAATAGCTCAGGCCTTTCAGGTGCAATTTCAGGCGGTGCAGAGCAATTATTTGGTAAGCAAAAAGCACGTGGAATTGAAGCAGTATTAAACCGTATTACGATTGTTTTAGCCGTTCTATTCTTCGTATTAACAATTGCTGTTACGTACTTAAATTTATAGAATTGAAAGAAGAAGCGTTAGTAAGTTGTACTAATGGTTCTTCTTTTTTTATTTTGCCATTTGAAAGATGTTTCTAATTAGATTATAGAAATATAAATATGGTACACTAGATATAGAAAGAATACGACTAGATTACAGAAGAGAAAGAGGAGAAGTACATGATGAAGTTAGCATCTCCGAAACCATTTACATTTGAGGGTGGAGACCGCGCTGTTTTATTACTACATGGTTTCACAGGAAACTCAGCTGATGTACGTATGTTAGGGCGTTTCTTAGAAAAGAAAGGCTACACTTGTCATGCGCCAATTTATAAAGGGCACGGTGTACCACCAGAAGAGCTTGTTCATACGGGTCCTGAAGATTGGTGGCAAGACGTAACGGAGGCATATCAGCTTTTAAAAGATAAAGGCTTTGAGAAAATTGCTGTTGTTGGATTATCACTTGGCGGAGTATTTTCTTTAAAATTAGGTTATACAGTACCGGTTTTAGGTGTGGTACCAATGTGTGCACCGATGTATATTAAGAGTGAAGAAACGATGTACCAAGGTATATTGGCATATGCCCGCGAATATAAAAATCGTGAGCAAAAATCACCAGAGCAAATCGAACAAGAAATGTTGGAATTCCAAAAGACACCGATGAATACATTAAAAGCATTACAACAATTAATTGCTGACGTACGTAACAATGTGGATATGATTTATGCACCAACATTTGTTGTACAAGCGCGTCATGATGAAATGATTAATACAGATAGTGCTAACATTATTTATAACGGTGTAGAATCTACGTTAAAAGACATTAAATGGTATGAAGACTCTACGCATGTCATTACACTTGATAAACAGCGTGAAGAGCTACATGAGGATGTATATAACTTCTTGGAGCAACTAGATTGGTAAGATCTAGTTGCCTCTTTTTTTCATAAGGAATTTTTTGTGAAAACTGTAAAAATCATTAGGGGAGTATTAAAGTTTCGCTTTATACATCCCGAGTCTTTCGGATACACTAAATAATATAAGGGTTTAAAGGAGGTATTTCTGCTTGGAAGAAATCATACAAGAAAATATTGATAAGTTGTTATTATTTATGAGAGAAGAAGCGTATAAACCGTTAACAATACAAGAGTTAGAAGCGGCATTTGGAATTGAAGGTTCTGAAGGCTTTAAAGATTTTGTAAAGGCACTTGTAATGATGGAAGAGAAGGGACTTGTTATCCGCACACGTAGTAATCGCTACGGTCTTCCTGAAAAGATGAATTTAGTACGTGGTAAGTTAATTGGACATGCACGTGGCTTTGCATTCGTAGTACCAGACGAGAAGAAAACGGGAGACGATGATCTTTTCATCCCGCCTACAGAATTAAACGGTGCACTTCATGGTGATATAGTATTAGCACGTGTTAGCTCACAATCAAGTGGATCACGCCAAGAAGGTTCAATTGTACGTATTTTAGAGCGTGGAACGAAAGAACTAGTTGGTACATATACAGAATCGAAAAACTTTGGGTTTGTTATACCTGACAATAAGCGCTGGACGAGTGATATCTTTATCTTGAAAAGTGCATCAATGGGTGCTGTAGAAGGTCATAAAGTAGTTGTGAAAATTACGAGCTATCCAGAGAATCGTTTAAGTGCAGAAGGTGAAGTTATTCAAATTCTAGGTCATAAAAATGATCCAGGGGTAGATATTTTATCTGTCATCCATAAACACCATTTACCTTTAGCATTTCCTGAAGAAGTGATGGAGCATGCAAACAGTGTACCAGAAACGATTTCAGAAGAGGATTTAAAAGATCGCCGTGATTTACGTGACCAAATGATTGTTACAATTGACGGTGCAGATGCAAAAGACTTAGATGACGCTGTTACAGTAACGAAGCTTGAGAACGGTAACTACAAGCTTGGTGTTCATATTGCGGATGTGAGTCATTACGTTCAAGAAGGTTCTCCAATTGATGTTGGAGCAGCAGAGAGAGCGACGAGTGTATATCTTGTAGACCGTGTAATTCCAATGATCCCGCATCGTTTATCAAACGGTATTTGTTCGTTAAATCCAAAAGTAGACCGTCTGACACTATCTTGTGAAATGGAAATCAACAATCTAGGTGATGTTGTAAAGCACGAGATTTTCCAAAGTGTTATTAAAACGACAGAGCGTATGACGTATGCTGACGTAAGAAGCATTTTAGAAGATGAGGACGAAGAGTTAATCAAGCGTTATGAGCCGCTAGTACCGATGTTTAAAGAGATGGGCCAATTAGCACAAATTTTACGTGAAAAACGTATGCGCCGTGGTGCAATTGACTTTGACTTTAAAGAAGCGAAAGTATTAGTAGATGAAGAAGGAAAACCGACTGATGTTGTAATGCGTGATCGTTCTGTATCAGAGAAGTTAATTGAAGAGTTTATGCTTGTTGCGAACGAAACAGTAGCAGAGCACTTCCACTGGATGAACGTACCGTTTATGTACCGTGTCCATGAGGATCCGAAAGAAGATAAGCTTGAGCGTTTCTTCGAGTTTGTAACAAACTTCGGATATGCAGTAAAAGGACGTGCGAATGAAATACATCCTCGCGCGCTGCAGCAAATTCTTGAAATGGTTCAAGGTCAGCCTGAAGAAATAGTCATTTCAACAGTTATGCTGCGTTCTATGAAGCAAGCACGTTACGATTCGGAGAGCTTAGGACATTTCGGTTTATCAACTGAATTCTACACGCATTTCACATCGCCAATTCGTCGTTATCCAGATACGATCGTTCATAGATTAATTCGTGAATATATCATTAACGGTAAAGTCGACAACGAAACGCAAGCGAAGTGGCGTGAAAAGTTACCTGAGATTGCAGAGCACTCTTCTAATATGGAACGCCGTGCTGTTGAAGCAGAGCGTGAAACAGACGAAATGAAAAAAGCAGAGTATATGGTCGATAAGATCGGTGAAGAGTATGACGGTATGATTAGCTCTGTAACAAACTTCGGTTTATTCGTAGAGCTTTCGAATACAATTGAAGGTCTTGTACACGTTAGCTACTTAACAGATGATTACTATCGTTACGACGAAAAACATTTCGCAATGATCGGAGAACGTACAGGTAATGTATTCCGCATCGGTGACGAAATTACTATTCGTGTTATTAACGTAAATAAAGACGAGCGCGCAATTGACTTCGAAATCGTTGGCATGAAAGGAACGCCTCGTCGTAAGTTCAAAGATCGTCCAGTCGTTATCGAGCAGCCAAGAACAGGCAGAAAGAAACGCGGTGGACGTAGTGAGCGTAGTAATGAGCGCGGTGGCGAACGCGGCACAGGAAGAAAGTTCGATCGTGGTGGCCAAGGAAAAGGAAAAGCATCAGCATCCACATCCGCTAGTCAGCCGGGTAAAAAAGATAGTAATAGTAATGGCAAGAAGAAAAAAGGATTCTTTGAAAATGTACCAGGATTCAAGAAAAAAAAGAAAAAGCGTAAGTAAGAGAAGAGTGGCTTCGCTTTGATGAAAAGCGGGGCCTTTTTCTTTTTTATGGAATCCAGCTACAGTGGCTAGAATGTTTGGCGGCTTCGCTTCTTCCCAGGAGGCAAAGAGCGCCTCGCGGTCAGAAGCTCCATCCACCTCACATTCTGAGCGAGCCACTTTCGCTTTTTATGGAATCCAGCTACAGTGGCTAGAATGTTTGGCGGCTTCGCTTCTTCCCAGGAGGCAAAGAGCGCCTCGCGGTCAGAAGCTCCATCCACCTTACATTCTGAGCGAGCCACTTCCGCTTTTGATTAACATTTGTTACAATAGTAAAAATAGAGGAGGGACGTTATATGCCAAAAGGTTCAGGTAAGGTTATTGCACAAAATAAAAAAGCATTTCATGATTATTTCATCGAAGAAACATACGAAGCAGGGCTTGTCCTTCAAGGAACGGAAATTAAGTCGATTCGCGCTGGACGCGTGAACTTGAAAGATGCGTTTGCACGTGTACATAATGGTGAAGTATGGGTTCATAATATGCATATTAGTACGTACGAGCAAGGGAATCGTTTCAACCATGATCCACTTCGCACGAGAAAGTTACTTCTTCATAAAAAAGAAATTGAAAAGTTAATGGGTGCTTCAAAAGAAACAGGATATTCATTAGTTCCAGTTAGAATCTATTTGAAAAATGGATTTGCGAAAATGGCACTTGGTTTAGCAAAAGGTAAGAAACAATATGATAAGCGTCACGATTTAAAAGAGAAAGAAGCTAAACGTGAAATTGCACGCGCGTTCCGTGATCGTCAAAAGATGTAATACAGATATTTACATTTGTAAAACGGCGCGCGTATGATATAATAACTTATGTAAGATTGTTGCACATTGAAAAACAGCTCTTAGTAGCTATCACGATATTTCTTCGTATGCTCCATTTTTATCATGGGGACGTTACGGATTCGACAGGGATAGTTCGAGCTTAGGTTGCGAGTCGAGGGGATCGGCCTCGTTAAAACGTCAAAGCCTATAATTGGCAAACAAAACAATCTTTCTTTAGCTGCTTAATTGCACTAAAGGTTCCTCCCTCCATCGTCCATGTGGTAGGGTAAGGGACTCAAACTAAGTGGACTACGCCGGAGTTCGCCGTCTGAGGGCGAAGGAAGAGAATAATCAGACTAGCAACTTGGAAGCCTGTCGATAGGCCGAAGAGTTCGCGAAATGCTAATATATCGACTACACTCGTAGAAGCTTAAGTGCCGATATTTTTGGACGTGGGTTCGACTCCCACCGTCTCCACCAATACATATTTGGTGGTTTTTTTATTTTGTATGATATGAACCATAACTTTGCCACTTTGGCAAGGTTATGGTTCTTTTTGTTTGCGGCAAAGATATGCTTCCTCTATACAAATAGATACTTCCACTATCCCTAACAGCAAGAAATATCTATTTCAACGGTTATTATTTGTTAGCAGACTTAATTTACGCTCATTTGTTTCAATGAAGAGTGAATCGTATCATCAAGACAGGTATATTAAAAAGCCCCTTCAAATTCTGAAGGGACTTTTTAGTATATAGGAATTGATTTAAACCCGATATAACATTTCTTAGAAGGGGGCATTGTTATGTTATTCAGGTTTATTGAGGAGCTTTCGTTTGAAGCAACTTTAACCCCATACCAATAAAAATCATTCCTGTTACCTTATTTAGAATCATTCCTACCTTTTGGTTTCCTCTTAGTTTTTTTGTAACATATGAAGAGAAATAAGCAACAAATAAACACCACAATAATCCAGTGGCTGTAAAAGTAAGTCCTAAAATGATAAAGGGAATAGGACTTGAAGCCTTTGTATCTATAAATTGCGGAAGAAACGCAATAAAGAATAAAGAGACTTTTGGATTCGTAAGACTTGTTAAAAGCCCTTGTATATATATCTTTCTAATGTTTAATTTATTGGATGAAGCTTGGAAATCTACATTCGTCTTATCAAGTACCATTTTAATCCCTAGATATACGAGATATATAACACCAATAATCTTAATGATGTTAAATAATACAACGGATTTTGTAAGTATAATAGATAAACCAAAAGCAACAAATAACGTATGAACTAAAGATCCAGTAATAATACCAAAAACAGAATACACACCTGCTTTTCTGCCTTGTGAAATACTTCTTCCCACAATATACATGGTGTCCGCACCAGGAATTAAATTTAATAAAATCCCTGTTAGTAAAAATACTTCATAATTAATAATTCCGTACATTTTAGCACCTCTATCTATTTTTTTGGTGCCCTTATTGATATTAAAGTAAATAAAGGAAAAACAAAAGTATTTTTTATTTAATCAAAAAGATTAACACCTTTTCAGTCTACAACTATTTTTTAATGATCTAATACTTTATTCTATAGTCTAAAACTTTTTTTAAATGAAACAAGATATTCCCAATGAAAAATATTTGATTTTAAATGTTGGAGATGGACCACTACTATTTTTTGTGGCAAGTTTATGAGTTAAAAAAAGATTTATGGCAATGTTATGCTTCAAAGATTACAAGAATGTTCTCTAAAACCAATGCTTTCTGGCAATATTATGGTTCAAATTGTGGCAGACTTATGATTCTTTTTGTTTATGGAAAAGTTACGGTTCTAAAAATAGAATGTATCCAATTCTTCGGTTTCTTCAATTCCATTCTCAATGCATCTTGTGTGTGTTATCCCCTAACGATTACAATTTTCTCTAAATAAACAACAACAAAATGACTTCTACACAAGTATTTATAAGTAGAAAAATAGAAAGAATACCGTTTTTTTGTTTTGTGGCTTTATAAAATGCTTAGGTGATGGAGATGGAGCGATCCCTCTGAAACAAAAAATGAAGAAATGGTTATTGATGATAAGCAGGTAGATACTATAGCTGCCCCTTAATGATTAAAAAATATTTATTTAAATCTTCATATATTTTGTGTTTTTCTCCATATCTATTGTAAGATTATATAGAGTTCTCCTAATAAGCTGTTATAATGGCTTTTTTTAGGGATTTAATATTTATAAATCCTAAATTATTTTTTGGGGATAACTTTTTATCCAACTAAGTTATATTGAAGTAGAGGTGAACCATCGGTGAAGCAGGTGTTAGTAATTAAGAATGAACGGTCTTTTGCAAAGAAAATCGTAAGCGGTCTAATGCAAGAGGGCTATTTCATTTTAAAACTTCACAATGAAAACCAAGGTTTAAATATAGTATATGAACAAGATTGGGATATTATCATATTGGATTGGGATTCATTAAGTATATCGGGGCCAGAAATTTGTAGACAAATACGACTTGTTAAAACGACACCGATAATTATTGTGACCGACAATATTTCTAGCAAGGATTGCATAGCAGGGCTACAAGCAGGAGCAGATGATTATATTAGAAAACCATTTGTGAAAGAAGAATTAGTAGCAAGGGTTCAAGCTATTTTAAGGAGAACTGACTGTATCCAGCAAAATGAGATAAATTTTTTTCAGTTTAAAGATCTCTTTGTTGATGCATCTAGCGATATTGTAAAAAAAGGTGGTAAAAATCTCTCGCTTACGAAGCGCGAGTACGATTTACTTGTATTTTTAATCAAGAATAAAAATACAATATTGAGCCGTGAAATGCTTTTGAATCAGGTTTGGGGGTATAACGTAGTAGTAAATCCAAATGTAGTAGACTTATATATTGGGTATGTAAGAAAAAAGTTAAAGTGCGAGAAGAAAGACAGATATATTCAAACGATACATGGCAGAGGCTATTCAATGGTTGAATGATAAAAATAAGATAATAGGTAAAGTACAGTTTGTCATAATAGAAAAAACGAGTAAAACTATTTCATACAGTTTTACTCGTTTTTTTCTATTAAACCTGATAATCAAATAGTTTCTGTGAAATATTAAAAGAAGGAACCTATAAAAAGAAGATTGCTATCAGGCAATGGATTATGAAAAAACAAGCTATTAATGGGCATTTTTTTTGCAGTATAAATCATGGTTTATAAGGTGCGAACCTATCGGTTAGTATGTGTGGGGGATGGATCTGATGCGCATTAGTTGAGACCGTATCAAATTTATTTTTAATTTTATTAACTCACACCATTCACAAGATTTTCACATAATTAACGACTATACTTATTATCAGGATGTTCAAATGAAAATGATTATCAATAGCAGTTTAGATGCAGAAAAGTTACTATCTAATTTAATCTATGGACGTTATCATTTTCGAACTAAATTACATTATAAGGAGTATACGTATGAAAAAAACTATGCTTTTAAAATTAGTAAGTATTCTAGCAATTTTCACTTTAATGTTAGTAGCTTGCTCAGATTCAAGTAAGGAAACTTCGAAAGCTAATAAAGGTGATAGTAGTGATAAGCCAAAAACGGTTGAAATCACTGATGCTCATGGAACTGTTAAAGTCCCTGTAAACCCAAAGAATGTAGTTGCTTTGGATAACAGAACTTTTGAAACTTTATCTGATTGGGGAATTAAATTAGCGGCTGCTCCAAAGGATATCATGCCTGCAGATTCAGCATATAAAAAGGATGAAAAAGTTCAAAATATCGGAAATCACCGTGAACCAAATCTTGAAATTATTGCAGCTGCAAATCCTGAACTTGTAATCGTTGGTCAAAGATTTGCTGATCATTACGAAGAAATCAAAAAGTTAGTGCCAAAAGCAGCTGTTATTGATCTTAATTTTGATGTTTCTGAGAAATCTACTACGCCTGGAAAAAATTTAGTAGATGGACTTAAAAATTCTACAACTACTCTAGGAAAAATCTTTGATAAAGATAAAGAAGCTAAACAATTAGTAGCTGATTTTGATAAATCTATTGAAAAAGCAAAATCTGCTTATAACGGAAAAGATAAAGTTATGAGTGTTATCGTTACTGGTGGGAATATTGGTTTTGCTGCTCCACATTCTGGTCGTGTTTGGGGACCAATGTATGAAATTTTCGGTTGGACTCCAGCATTAGAAGTGTCTAATTCTACTGCAGGTCATAAAGGTGATGACGTTTCTGTTGAAGCTATTGCACAAACAAATCCTGATTGGCTTTTCGTATTAGATCGTGATGCTGCAACATCTGATGCAGCTAAGTCAACACCTGCTAAGGATGTTATTTCTAAATCACCAGCTCTTCAAAACACAACTGCTGTTTCTAAAAAACAAGTTGTTTATGCACCAGAAGATACTTACACAAATGAATCAATTCAGACTTATGTAGAGTTATTTGGAAATCTTGCAAAAACTTTAGCTAAGTAGTGTAAAGGGGTACGAAACAGTGTCAAAAAATATGATTTCTAGGGTTGAGAATATTTCTCAACCCCAGTTTTATAATCACAATAAAATATGGACAAAACCTTTTATAATAGCGGTTATAGTTGTTATGATTTTAGGGATTATATCACTGTTTACTGGAGTTTATGATATACGTGGACAAGAGGACGGAATGGAAATGTTTTTCATCACTCGTGTTCCGAGAACAGTTGCATTAATGCTTACTGGAGCTGCAATGGCGATGGCAGGGCTCGTAATGCAACTCATTACACAGAATCGCTTTGTTGAACCTACTACAACGGGGACTATTGAATGGTCAGGCTTAGGCCTGCTTTTTGTATATTTACTGTTTCCTGCCCCGACTTTACTTCAAAGAATGACTGGTGCAATCATTTTTTCTTTTATAGGAACTATGATTTTCTTTTTATTTTTAAGAAGAGTTAAACTTCGTTCGTCTTTAATTGTCCCGATTATTGGATTGATGCTTGGAGCAGTTATTTCTGCAGTGTCTACTTTTTTGGGACTCCTTTTTCAAAAGACGCAAAGTATTGAAACTTGGTTTGTAGGTTCATTTGCTAACGTTCAGGTGGGGAGATATGAATATTTATGGCTGATTGTTATCATTACTTTTCTTATTTTTATGTATGCTAATAGATTGACTTTAGCTGGACTAGGAGAAGATGTCGCAACAAGCCTTGGAGTTAATTACAATAGAATTGTTCTTTTTGGGACTGCTCTTATCTCTGTTGCAGTTGGAATTGTTGCAGCTGTTATTGGACACTTACCTTTCTTGGGATTAATTGTGCCAAATATCGTTTCAATGTTTAGAGGTGATGATCTTAGGAGTAATTTACCTTGGGTTTGTGTGATCGGAATGGGGTCAATAACTGCCTGTGACATCATTTCTCGAACAATTATACAGCCTTTTGAAGTACCTGTTTCTTTAATACTTGCAACAGTGGGAGCAGTCGTGTTTATTACTATTTTATTGAGACAAAGAAAACCAAGGAGGCTACGATGATCACATTAGAATATAGAAAAAAAGAAAATGTCGAAATCGATTCTAGCCTTCATAATGAAAGTAGATCAGCTAGTGCTTTTCGGTCTAAGAAGGAAGCAAGACGTTATTGGATTTTACTCATAACATTGATTGCTTTAGGTCTCCTTTCTTCATATGGACTTTTAGTTTATAACAATCCAGTTCCGATAGATTCACCTTCTTTTATCCCAGTTGTTAAGAGAAGGATAGTAGCTATTGTTGCAATGATTATTGCTGCAGTTTGCCATAGCTTGTCGACAGTTGCTTTCCAATCTATTACGAATAATAAGATTATTACTCCTTCGCTTTTAGGTTTCGAATCACTTTATTCAGCAATTCAAACGAGTACAATATTCTTCTTTGGTGCTAGTGCATTAATAAATTTTAATGGAATTGGATCATTTTTATTCCAAGTTGTTGTTATGGTTTTCATGAGTTTGATACTTTATGGATGGTTACTTTCCGGTAAATATGGGAATTTACAACTTATGCTTTTAGTTGGAATTATTATTGGTACCGGGCTAAATTCTGTATCAACTTTTATGAGAAAACTACTTGCGCCTTCAGAATTTGATATTTTACAAGCAAGATTATTTGGTTCTGTTAATCATGCAGATCCTGCATATTTTCCTATTGTAATTCCTATGATCATAATTGTAGCAGTATTAATTTTTGCTCATTCTAAGAATTTGAATGTTTTGTCACTAGGAAAGGATGTTGCTACTTCTTTTGGAGTTAAATATCAACCTAGTGTAATTTATACGCTTGTATTAGTTGCTATTTTGATGTCCATCTCAACAGCTCTAATTGGACCACTTACGTTCTACGGCTTTTTAGTAGCAACTTTGAGTTATCAGGCGGCGTCAACTTATGATCATAGATACATTTTTCCGATGGCTTTTGCTATAGGATTTTTGATAATGACGAGCGCATACTTTTTAATGTATCATGTATTCCATGCTCAAGGTGTAGTTTCAGTTATTATTGAATTATTTGGTGGAATCATATTCTTAACTATAGTTTTAAGGAAGAGGGCTTTATGATAAAAATTGATAATGTTAAAAAGTTCTATACGGATAAGGTAAAAATAGGACCTTTGGATATTGAAATACCAAAAGCAGGCTTTACTTCTTTAATTGGACCAAATGGCGCTGGAAAATCCACGACACTTTTGATGATTGGAAGACTCTTAGATATGGATGAAGGTCAAATTCAGGTAGCAAATATGGATGTTTCTGAATCCAAATCAAAAGACTTAGCAAAAGTTTTGACTATATTGCGACAAGAAAATCATTTTGTAACTAGGCTTACTGTTAGACAATTAGTTGGATTTGGGCGCTTTCCTTATTCAAAGGGAAGATTAACTAAAGAGGATGAAGCTATCATTTCTAAATATATCGATTTTCTAGATTTAACTAATTTAGAGAATAGATATTTAGATGAGCTTTCTGGTGGTCAAAGACAAAGGGCATATGTAGCGATGGTATTGTGCCAAGAGACTGAATATGTACTTTTGGACGAGCCTCTAAATAACCTTGATGTTGCTCGTTCTGTTCAAATGATGGAGCATTTGAGACGTGCAGCTAATGAATTCGGAAGAACAATTTTGACTGTTATGCATGACATAAATTTTGCAGCCAAATACTCTGATAAAATTTGTGCTATGAAAGATGGACAAATTGCTGCTTTTGGAACAGTAGAAGAGGTTATGGACCCAACACTTTTAACAGATATTTTTGAAACGAAAATTGAAATTATCAATGGTCCTTATGGGCCAATCGCTGTTTATTAGTTACAAAATGTAAAAAGTGAGTATGTCAAAAAAAATACTGTAGCTTGCGTAAATCATGCGAGCTACTCTAGTTGAAGTTGCTGTCTGTATTTTATAGGCAGCAGCTTTTTTTTATGCGATTGCCCATGATAACTCTTAATATTTCTGGCTGCTCGTAATAGTCCCGCATGTATTTCATTACTTCCGGTCCTGCGATGCTTCCAACAATAAACTTGTAAATTACTCATGAAATGCAAAGGAATGCTTCATCTTTTTAAGTATTTACCAAATGAAAAATTTATCTCTGTATAACTTTTTATAAGAATTCAGCTTGTTTTTTTGTATGTAATATTGCATATAAGAGTGTATTGATAAAAGTGTAAGGGGTCACTATAATGAGGGCATAAAGATAAATCACGTTTTCGTAGCAATAAAAAAGGAGGAAATAATATGGAAATCGCAATGGCAGTTTTGAAATTTGTAGGTGGCGTAATCCCGTTAATTCAAGAACTTTTAAAAGCATTTATGTAGGTTTATTAGTTAGCTATCATTTATCAATCATTATCATATCTTACTAAAAAAAGAACGGGGTGATTTTTCTGAATATTAAGAAAAACACTAAAAGAAGAAAGTTCCTTGCATGTTTATTAGTTAGTCTATGCACTATTAATTATTCATCTATTTCCTTCGCAGAAACACAAGTAGGTAATACAACTGATGTAACCAAAAATGCTAGTGGCATTGATACTGGTATAGCAAATCTTAAATATGATAATCAAGAGGTTTTAGCTGTAAATGGTGATAAGGTAGAGAGTTTTGTTCCGAAAGAAAGTATCAATTCAAATGGTAAATTTGTAGTAGTGGAACGCGAGAAAAAATCACTTACAACTTCACCAGTCGATATTTCGATTATTGATTCTGTGGTGAATCGTACGTATCCAGGAGCGGTACAACTTGCAAATAAAGCTTTTGCAGACAATCAACCGAGTTTATTAGTGGCTAAGAGAAAGCCTTTGAATATTAGTATAGACTTACCTGGCATGAGAAAAGAAAATACAATTACTGTCCAAAATCCGACATATGGTAATGTGGCTGGAGCAGTAGATGATTTAGTATCTACTTGGAATGAAAAGTATTCTAAAACACATACGTTACCTGCAAGAATGCAGTATACAGAATCTATGGTTTATAGTAAATCACAAATCGCAAGTGCCCTTAACGTTAACGCTAAATATCTTGATAACAGTCTAAACATTGATTTTAATGCGGTTGCAAATGGAGAGAAAAAAGTGATGGTAGCGGCATATAAGCAAATATTTTATACCGTAAGTGCTGAACTACCTAACAATCCATCCGATCTTTTTGATAATAGTGTTACTTTTGGAGAGTTAACTCGTAAAGGTGTAAGTAATTCGGCTCCACCTGTTATGGTTTCAAATGTAGCTTATGGTAGAACTGTTTATGTAAAATTAGAAACAACATCTAAGAGTAAAGATGTACAAGCTGCTTTTAAAGCTTTACTTAAGAATAACAGCGTCGAAACGAGTGGACAGTATAAAGATATTTTTGAAGAAAGTACCTTTACTGCTGTAGTATTAGGCGGAGATGCGAAAGAGCATAACAAGGTTGTTACTAAAGATTTCAATGAAATCCGAAATATCATTAAAGATAATGCTGAATTAAGTCTTAAAAATCCAGCATATCCAATTTCATATACAAGCACTTTTTTAAAAGATAATGCAACTGCTGCTGTTCATAACAATACAGATTATATTGAGACGACAACTACAGAATATTCAAGTGCTAAAATGACACTTGATCATTACGGTGCTTACGTTGCACAATTTGATGTATCTTGGGATGAATTCACATTTGATCAAAATGGGAAAGAAGTACTAACACATAAAACATGGGATGGTAGCGGCAGAGACAAAACGGCTCATTACTCTACAGTTATCCCTCTTCCACCAAATTCAAAAAATATAAAAATCGTAGCAAGAGAATGTACTGGTCTTGCATGGGAATGGTGGAGAACAATTATTAATGAACAAAATGTTCCATTAACAAATGAAATAAAAGTTTCAATTGGAGGAACAACATTATACCCAACTGCTAGTATTAGTCATTAGGTATAAAAAAGCGCCCTGTAAGCAGGGCGCTTTTTTACTTAGTCACAAATTTTACTCTTTCCAAAACTGTTCCAATAGAATGACAAGCATGGTACCCACAAGTAATCCATTACTTAAAACATATTGTAAGGAAGAAGGAATTCCGCTAAATGCACTTTCTGGAAGAAACATTATTCCCAAACTGATTAATAATGAAATTCCTAATATAGTTAATCGGCGTTGATTTAATTCTTCACGTAAAATGGATTGAAATGAAATGCCTATTACTTGGACAAATGTTGCTAAAAGTGCAGCATTAGCAATAGGACCTGGTAGCAAGGATATAAAGTTTACAATTGAGGGGATAAAAGAAATACCTGCTAATATAAGACTTGCTATAAGAAACGACTTCACTTTTTTTTGGCCTGTTAGTTGAATAAATCCTGCTGATGCAGGTAATGGTACAATTCCAATTGTCGAGAACAATGACGAGATAATATGTGATATACCTCCGACCCATACACCACGGTTCAGTGTTTGCTTTTCATTTTCGTTAGATAGCGGAGCCACTTGTTTTACAGCCGAAATAGCAGCAATTGTATTTGCAACTAAAAGAAAGGTAAATAAAGTTGCAGTTAGAGTCATTCCAATATCGAATCTAGGTGTGCCCCAAGCGAATATCTCTGGTAACTTAACTAGCGTTGTATGTGAAGGCATATGAGATGATTTTCCTAATACTGCATACAAAAGCCAACCACATGAAATTCCAAGTAACACAGCGTAACTTTTCATCCATCCTTTCCCTTTAATTGATAAGAAAGTAATAAGGGCAAAAACAAAGAGCGCAATAGTAGCTGTTGTATAGTCAGGATGAGTTGCAGATCCTTGTAATCCCATCATTCCTTTTAGTAACACACCACTAAGCTGAAGTGATAAGATTAAAAGAAAAGTTCCTGTAACTAAAGGGGTAAATAAACGTAAGATTTGATGAACAAGCCCTGTTATACCAAGAACGAAGAGTAATATACCTGCAATAATTAACCCACCTTCTAAAAGTTGCAACACGTCTTTTGCACTTTGTCCCTGATGCATAGCAACTTGTCCCAATATGACAAATATACTTACCCATGAACCGGCTGGCCCGTCCGCAATGGGGTAGCGATGCCCAAACCACGCTTGTAGAAACGAACTTACTCCCACGACTAAAAAAGTCCGCTGCATTAATGTTGAGATATCTTCTATTGGTAAATGGAATATACTACCAATAATGATAGGTAATGCAATTGCATTTGCTAATAGAAACACAAACCATTGTAGAATACTAAAACTCGTATCAAAGTGTTTTTTATTCATATTATTCTCCTTTGCTGAAAAGAATCTCATAGTAAAAATCCATCCTTTCAACACAGTTAGATTAAAAAGGATGGATTTTGTAAATCTATAAAATTATTTTAATTATATAAATAGATTTTCAATTAATTACCAAGTACGGAATGGTAAGAATTTCCCGTTAAGTGTAATCACGATACGAGGATCGCCACCTTTTGGATCTTCTTGTGTATCCACACCTAGGTTGAAGTTAATCGCACTCATTACGCCTTCGCCGGCTTTTTCTAAGATTAACTCTCTAATAGTTGGTGCATATTGTAACATCATTTCATATAAACGATATGCAATTGGGTCAGTAGGAGGCATTTCCATTACTTGGCCGCGAAGTGGAACTACTGTTAATGCTTGAACTACTTCTTCATCTAATTCTAATAGTTTACCGATTTTTTCTGCTTCTGGACGTGTCATTGTAGCTTGTCCTAATAACGCTGTTACAACCCAAGTCTCAGAGTTTTCACTTACTTTTGCAATTTCTTCCCATGTTAAACCTTTTGCAATTTTTGCTTCTAGAATTTTTTTTGTAGCTTCTGGTCGATTCATATCTAATACTTGTCTTTTCATATCTAATAACTTCCCTTCATGTAAGTAATATTAATTATTTTGTTTCACCATGTAATGCTTTATATCCATCTACCACTAAATCTAATTTACCTGTATGTGGATCAATAACTAAACCGTGTACAGGAACATCTTTTGGAATAAGTGGGTGATTTCTTACTAAATCAACATTAGCTTGTGTTGAATCGCAAACATCATCGAATCCGAATAACCATTTTTTAAGGTCAACACCAGCATATTCAATTGCTGATAAAATTTCTGGTGAAGCTACTCCGCGATCTAATATTTTTTGAAGTGTTCCTTTTGGATTCGTTTGGCTCGCACCACATCTATGGTGTCCGATAAGAAAGATTTCATCTGCATTTAAATCATATACCGATGCTACAACACTTTGCATAACACTATCGAAAGCAGAAGCAATTTTACCACCTGCATTTCTGATAACTTTTGCATCACCATCGTGTATATCTAAAGCTTTTGGAAGTAGCTCAATTAAACGAGCATCCATGCAAGAAACAACAACCATACGTTTTTTAGGCATTTTTGTCGCTTCACGAGGAGCGTACTCCTTATTTTCTACAAATTGTTCATTGAACGATAGAATTTCTTGTAATAACATATTTGTAACCTCCTTTAAATCTAGATGTATTTTTTTGTTGCGTCCTCTGTGTTATAAGTAAATATAACTGATAAACAATGTGATGTAAGAGGATAAACTAAGTATAGTGAATTGTATCGACAAGCAGAATAAGTTGGCGAAACACTTTCTGGCTTTCTACTTTCACGATGAAAGGATTGGTTTATATCATTGATCAAACAGATTTTGAGATACTGAAATTATTAGGAGAAAACTCAAGAATACAATGGAAAGAACTTGGTCAAAAAATACATATGACGGGGCAGGCTGTAGGAAATCGAATTCGAAGATTAGAGGATTTAGGGATTATTGAACAATATACAATCGCAATAAACCGAACCAAATTAGGACAAGTAGTGACTGCATTTGTTACTTTGTTCGTAACAACGGCTAATCATCAAGAGTTTATGAAATTCTTTCAAGGAGAAGAAGGAATTTCTGAAGTACACCGTATAAGTGGTGAGGGATGTTATTTATTAAAAACACATTTTGCCTCCAATGAAGAATTGGATAACTTTCTAGGACGACTATTAAAATACGGGAACTATCGTGTTAACTTATCAATTGGAAAGTTAAAATAAGGTTTTTTTTCCTTGGAGGGGATAGTAATATTATTTACTAAACCTTGTATAGAGATAATAAAATTTTCATCTTAAATAGTCGGAGCCTTACTACAATTTATGTGTAGTAAGGCTTTTTAAAGCTGTTAAAAAATGAGAGATATTATATTCAACAATCGGGCTGAATTGTTGAGGGGGATATGAGACGATTTTTTTCAAGGGAATCATAAATGATTTTTCCTTAAAAAAATCCTGTAGCTCAGTACAGGATTTGTAATCAAACGTTTTTAAAAGCTAAATTGTGGTTTCATATCACCTTTATAAGGCTCATGTTCAACAAATATAGTTATGTCTTTACCTGCTTGGTCTTTACCAGTTCTCTTATACGTAAATTTCTTATTATTAAGTTCAGTAAGTTCAAGAGCCGCACCATATTTATTATTTCCAATTGAAACATGAGCTCTTATTTTATTTTCGTGTACAACATCGAAGTAGCCATAATCACCGCGGCTTTGACCTGTTTCGCTATTGAAGAACTCGTATTTATTAGACTTGTCATCAAATTTTGCTAGACTTATAAAATTCGAATTAAACTGCGTTACATCATTACCGGCTTCATCTAATACCTTTGTTCCATGCCAAAGGGTTCCGCCTAAAATTTTATCTCCATCAACGTTTTTAATGATATCACCTGTAGTAGAGTTTAGCTGCTTATCCGGATCCGTGAAAGAAAGCTCTTTTTCTTTATATGGAACATGTTCAACGAAGACTTCTACATCTTTGCCGTTAGCATCTTTCCCCATTCGTTTATAAGTAAATACATTTTTATTTAGCTTTGTCATGTCAACAACAGCTGGATACTTCATTGATTCTGAAATTAATATTCTCTTCTTCCCATCATTTGTGACAAAGAAAGTTCCTTTATCACCACGACTTGCACCAGTCTTAGCATCAAAGAATTCATATCTTCCTGACTTTGCATCATATTTTGCAAGACCAATGAAGTTTGTATTTTCTTTCGTTAAGTCATTTTTATCTTTGTCATACACTCTTGTACCTTGCCAATTTGTCTCGCTAAGAATGTTAGCCATTTTTTGCCCTTTAGTTAACTTATTTTCCTTTTTAGTATCTTTCGCAGCTTGTTCTTGTTTACTATGGTTTTCTTCAGCTTTCGTACCAGCGCAACCTGTTAATGCTAATGTGAATCCTAGCAGTATGGATGATAGTGCTTTTGTTTTTTTGTTCATTTTTATCGTCTCCTTATTTTATAAATGTAAGTAGTACGGTTTGTGATTATAGTAATAGTTACTACGTTTATCATGTTAATCCCCGAGTATAAACTCCCTCTAAATAAATCATTAAAAAAAGATAAACTAATTCCTAAAAAATTTTCATATTTATAAAAAACAATCGCTAGCTTACTGGATGGCCCTTTCGAACGCTTACCAATTTTTTTATGATTCCTACGAGTAATCGGAAAATACATAGTAAAGGAAGAAGGAAAGCCGTTAACAGTAATGTAATTCTTAATAGAGTTAATCGAGTGTATTGTAAAAGTTTTTAAGATGAATTGTAGGGGAAATGAAGACCTTATAGAAGGTGATTCTTATAGGAAGGGGATGGCTATGTTTGATTCAACAGATTTTAAGATTATACAATTACTACAAGAAAACGCTAGGATGAATTGGAAGGAAATCGGAGAGATAGTCCATTTGACGGGCCAGGCTGTTGGAAAACGAATTAATAAATTAGAAGAGGCAGGTGTCATTCAAAAATATACGATAGATATCGACAGGGCTAAGTTAGAAGGGTCTATTATGACGTTTGTTACACTATTTCTGCATGCACCACATTATCATAATCAAATTCAAACTTTTTTTGAAAAAACGGACTTAATTACTGAAATGTATCGTATAAGTGGCGATGGGTGTTATATCATGATTTTTCACACATCTTCGCACCAGCAATTAGAAGAGACTCTTGCAGATGTTTTACATTATGGTGATTATCGTATAAATACTGTCATTAAGACAATCGAAAAAAAGAAAGAATAAGAGATTTATTCTTTCTTTTTTTATATGGAACTTTAATTTTTTATTTGCTCTTGTTTATAAAACAGTTTGCCGACATGATTTTTGCATAAATATCACCAAACTCTAACGAACTCATGAACGATTGATGAGCGTGTACTGCGGGGATCAGATTTCCTTGAAATTCTAAATCTTTTGTTGTACAAGCATCTTCAATTACAACACATTGAAATCCTAAATCACTGGCAGCGCGTACTGTTGCATCAATACATACGTGAGTCATCATACCGCAAATGACTAGTTGGTCGATTTGCTCTTCTTTTAATGTTTGTAATAAATTTGTTCTTAAAAAACTGTTAGGGTGATGTTTTTGTATGACTCTTTCGTTCGCAATCGGTTGTACACCATCATGAATTTGAACACCTACTGTTTCGGGTAAGAAGAAAGTAGCTCCTTCATTGTTCGCAATATGTTGTACATGAATAACTGTTTTATGTTTTTCACGAAACACTTTCAATACCTCTTTCGCTTTTTGTATGGCTTTTTCAGGTTGATGTAATTCCATATTGCCGCCTTCAAAGTAATCATTTTGTATGTCGACTAATAGTAACGCTTCGTTCATCATTAATCCCCCCACAATTATTTATACAGCATGTTATTTGTACTGTACCGTTATTATATAAATTGCAAGTGTGTGGAAGTAATAACGTCATGAAACGATTTTGACGTATATAGTTTCATTGTGAAAAAACTAAAAGATACAAAGTAAAGCTTGGAAAAGCGACTACATTAAGCGTAAATATCAGAATGGTGAAGTGATAGTGAGAGAGGACGATCATATTGGATTTAACACTTTTGTAAGTATAATTTTGCTATAATAAATAAGTATTTACGTGAAGGAGAGTGTGAAATGAAGTTTAATATTGATCATTATATAGCTAGTGTTTTACAGTGGATATTAAATATAGCGTTAATTATATTATCCATTGTCTTATCTATCTTTTTAATTAACGAGACGATTACTTTTATTCAATACATATTTTCAGCAAAGAAGTATACTTCATATAAATTAGTGGAGAGTATCATCGTCTATTTCCTATACTTCGAGTTCATCGCATTAATTATTAAGTATTTTAAATCGAACTATCATTTCCCGTTACGTTATTTCATTTATATCGGAATTACGGCGTTAATTCGTTTAATTATTGTATCTCATGAGGAACCGATGGAGACGTTGTTATATGCGGGATCCATTCTCGTTTTAGTCATTGCTTTATACATATCAAATATGAGGGATTTGAAGAAAGGGTAGTAGTGCAGACTTTTGTTTGTGCTACTTTTTTTACCTTGACCTTCAAGTTACTTGAAAGTTTACAATGTAAATAGGGCGTTTGAAATCGAAAAAAAATGAGAAATTAAGTGAAGAGGTTTCTTTTACTTGGAGGTTATAGAAATGAGTCAAGAATTGAAGTTACGTCCTTTAGAACGAGAAGATTTAAAGTTTGTACACGAACTTAATAATAACGCGCATATTATGTCGTATTGGTTTGAAGAGCCGTATGAGGCTTATGTAGAACTACAGGATTTATATGATAAACATATACACGATCAAAGCGAACGCCGATTTATCGTTGAGAAAGACAATGAAATGGTTGGATTAGTTGAGTTAGTGGAAATCGATTATATTCACCGAAGAACAGAATTCCAAATTATTATTGATCCGAATTATCAAGGGCATGGCTACGCAGCGGAAGCGACGCGTTTAGCGATGGATTACGCTTTTTCTGTATTAAATATGCATAAAATATATTTAGTTGTTGATAAAGAGAATGAAAAAGCTGTACATGTTTATAAAAAAGTTGGATTTATGGTGGAAGGTGAGCTTCTCGACGAGTTTTTCGTTGATGGTAACTATCATAATGCGATAAGAATGTGTATGTTCCAAAAAGAATATTTTAAATCGAAATAATGGAGTGAAGAGGCTATAGACAATGATTGTCTATAGCTTCTTTTTTTTGTTTAAGTCAACAATTATTTATTGTAAAACAATAAATAATTGTTGACTTAAAATGTAGCGGGACTTATTATGATGGTAGTAAAAGGAATATAAAAAATTAATAATGAAGTTAAAGGAGATTATATTATGAAAAATAAATATTTATTAGCTATCGTACTGATATCGTTAGGCGTTACTTGTTTATTAATACATGGTGCAACTAGTAAAGTGGAGGAAAATGGTTTGCTTGTAGAACCTTTCTTTTTCCTAGTACCAGTAAGCTATCTATTGTTCTTTAGTGGTATTGGTGTGTCACTATTTGGATTTATTACTTCAAAGTTGAAAAAACAGCAATAGATACATGCTGTGAGTTCAGGAGGGGGTTTTTGTGAAACAAAAAGAATTGTCATTGTGGTTAAAGTTGATTATCGTACTTTGTGGATGTTTTGGTTTACTGTTCTGCTTATATATTGGGCCAGAAACGGGAAGAGCGACATTGTTATCTTCAGAAATTTTGAAGGGACTATATAAGCCATTCGTACTGTTCATTTGGATCACAGGAATTCCATTTTTTAGCGCTTTATTTTTAGGATGGAAATTATGTTCAGATATTGCCTTAGACAAAGCCTTTACTGTGAAAAATGCAAGTCGATTAAAGAGGATTAGCATCTTATCGATGAGTGAAGGTGTTTTATATATCGGAGGATTACTATATATTTTCGCAGCTGGAAGTTATCACACGAGCATTTTAGTTATTCTGTTACTTATTTTATTCTTCTCGGTCGTTATATCTATTTTTACTTCCTTACTTTCTCATTTAATTAGAAAAGCAAGTGAAATAAAAGATGATAATGACTTAACGATTTGAGGTGCTCTGTTATGGCGATGGTGGTAAATCTCGATGTAATGTTAGCGAAAAGAAAAATGAGTGTGACAGAGCTATCTGAGAAATTAGGGATTACAATGGCGAATGTCTCGATATTAAAAAATGGAAAAGTAAAAGCGATTAAATTCTCAACTTTAGAGAAGATATGCGAAGCTTTAGACTGTCAGCCAGGTGACATTTTAGAGTATAAAAAGGAGGAATTATGATGAAGAAAAAATACCTATTAGCGTCTAGTCCAATAATTTTAGGAGTATTATGTATAATTATGTTTAATATAATTGGTTCTGAAGTGAAACCAGATGGAACTTTAGTAGAACCATTTTTCTTAATTCCATTAGCTTATTTATTTGTTTTAATTGGGATTATTACGATTTTGTTCGTAGCTATTTTCTCGATGTTTCGAAAAAAACAAGAGAGATAAAACACTTACTATGAAATAGAAACATACGATATGGAAGGAAAATTAAAAGTGAGCTGAATAATGATGAACCATTATTTTTACACTGGAAGACAAGTAGGGCCAGCTATTACATTGGCCGGGGCACAGATGACAATTCAGGCAGTGCATCAGGCTATTCAAATGCAACAACAAGCACAAATAGCGCAAATGATGCAGAGCCAGTATATGTCGTATTCACAGCTTCCTGTGCAAAGTATACATTATGATGTGTACCCAGCTGGTTTATTTTCAATTCCATATGGGGCAACATACTTTTTATGAAAGAAAGCGACTGATAAGAGTCGCTTTCTTTTTTACATTCCGCCTAATTTCACCCCAAGGAATGCGAATGTGATACCGATTATATAAGTAGCACTTAAGTATAGGAGTAGTATGCCGAATTTTTTATGCTTAAAAAGCTGAACAGCTTCTAATTTAAATGTTGAAAATGTAGTGAAGGCGCCCATAAATCCCGTGCCTAATAATAGTTGCCAGCTTGTAGTGATTCCTTTGCCAATTATATATCCGAGTAAAAATGCTCCGGTTATATTAATGAGGAATGTAGCAATTGGAAATGAAGTTTTATTTCTTTCTTTAAACCAATTACTAATTGCAAATCGTGTAATAGCACCGAAGAATCCTCCTGTTGCTACTAATAAAGTGTTCATCATGATAGTTCACCTTCCTCAAGGTGTTTTTGTAGTAAAAAATCTCCAAGTTTATAGCCAAGCAAAGACATCATTAGACCGCCTAGCATACTGCATGATACATATAAAAATGCGATACCAAAATGTGAATGATTGATTAACTGTACAGTTTCGACGCTGAATGTTGAAAAGGTTGTAAATGAACCGATAAATCCTGTTCCAATCCCTGTAATAACTTCGGAAGATAAGACGTTTAACCGGGCGATATAGGTGGTCAACAAAGCGAGTAAGAAACAACCAATTAAGTTAATCATTAATGTAGCAAGTGGTAATGAATGATGCCAAATCGTATCGATAGTAAAACCTAAATAATAACGGGAAAGAGCGCCTAATATACCGGCTATTCCAACAATAATATATTTCAATTTCTTCACCTCTCTAATAGTTTACTCAAAAAAAATAGACTCCTACCAGTAGTCATACTGGTAGGAGTCATTAGCTACATAGCGGTTATGGCGAACTCCATCGCCTATAAGTTCACTTTATAGTGTACTAAATATTATTTTGGATTACCAATAAATATGTTAATGAAAAATTGTTGAACGTAGGATCTGTTATATTCTTTGAAGGGGTAATTTCTCTGTTTGGATTGTAATTCAAGATAATTGCAGTGAAAGAAACAATGATTATTTGTTAATTAAATATAATGATATGAAGCTTCCCTTGTGATAAAATATTTCTTGTGTCTTTAATCTAATTTTATTTGACTGAAAATACAGAAAAATGAAATGTCAATTTTACAAAAAGGGGTTAAGTATTTTGAAGAAATTTTTAAAAATAGTATTAATATTTATTTTAATAATAGCTGGTATTCTAGGTGGCTTTTTAGCTTATATGACACTTACAAAAGAACAGCCAGCGAATGTTTTAGACGTGAAGGTTGAAAACAATAAAGAGCGTGTACTGCAGCCAGGAAATGAATTTAAAGTTACAACATTTAATATTGGATACGCTGGATTAGATAAGGACCAAGACTTCTTTATGGACGGAGGAAAGGGTTCTGGTTCAAGTAGTAAAGAACAGACTGAAGTAAACTTAAAGAAGATGCTTTCATTTTTACAAAATGAGAATAGTGATTTTACGTTATTGCAAGAAGTTGATATAAAATCCCACCGATCATTTGATGTAAATGAACATGAGTTTTTGAAAAAGGGATTACCTGATTATGCGTCGTCATTTGGGAAGAACTACGATACTAAGTGGGTTCCTGTCCCAGTCACAAAACCGATGGGATATGCTGAAGGCGGATTAAGTACATTTTCTAAATACACAGTTCAAACAGCAACACGGTTCCAATTACCAGGAATGGAGCCTTGGCCGAAGCGTTTATTCGATTTAGATCGTGCGATTGTGGAACATAAAATCCCTGTTGATAATGGGAAGTATGTTAGGCTCGTAAACATACATTTATCTGCTTATGATGAGGGCGGCAAAATTAGAAAGCAACAAGCAGAGTATTTAAAAGAATATATGAACAAGTGTTATCAAAACGGTGATTACGTAATATTAGGTGGAGATTGGAACCAGTTACTTTCTAATGTCCAATTAAGAGATCCTAAGTTTGTGAAAGAGCGTCCTGAATGGCTAGTAGAGTTACCGAAGGACTTCGCAGATGGAGGGTTCCAATGGGCTGTAGATCCATCTGTTATGACGGTAAGGGATGATGTGAAGAAATATGTGGAAGGTGAAAACTTTGTCACTATTATTGATGGCTTTATCGTTTCGCCGAATGTTGAAATTGTAAATGTACAAGGGAAAGACTTAAAGTTTGAAAACAGTGATCATAACCCAGTTAGTGCAGTATTTAAATTGAAGTAATTGATACGTGGGGCTTCATAGAATATCACCTAAAAGGAGCACAAATAATGTGCTCCTTTTATACTTGGTAGGAATTTAATTGCTTTTCTCCGCGTTTTCTGCCAAGCTTAAGGAGAAAAATACTTCGAAGAAAGAAATATATAGGTGACGCATATGATTGAAGTTAAGACTTCTGAACTTAGTGATGGAGAATTTAATAGAGGTGTATTTGCAACTCGTGATATTGAAAAGGGTGAGTTGATACACTCAGCACCAGTTATCTCTTATCCGAATGAACAGCATGAACACATTGAGAAAACGTTACTTGCTGACTACGCATTTGAGTATGGGGTAAATCATACGGCATTCCTGTTAGGATACGGCATGTTA
>Ga0213824_1000627_pt1 | contig 25314 bp, 18 predicted proteins | sample MC6MC0906MG_FD_179892 | JGI IMG/M metagenome (GOLD analysis project Ga0213824, IMG submission 179892) | Enriched soil aggregate microbial communities from Iowa State University, Ames, United States - MC6-MC0906-MG | ecosystem: Environmental > Terrestrial > Soil > Unclassified | place: USA: Iowa...
AACAGCACCGAGTTCGGGTTGTACATGGTCAATTACCACGCCAAGGAACCGACCATCGCTGCCGATCTGGGCGGGTACAAAGGCATCGACATGGATGCGCTGACCAACCTGTTGTCCGGTGTCGCCGGCAGTCAGGCCGGGGCGCTGGCCAACGGTCTGGCGACGGCCGATGTGATGGGCAATATTCAGGCGCATCGGCGCTACGCCGAAGACATCCGCATGTACGGCTTCAGCTTCAACACCACGTTGGGTGAGGCTTCGGTGTTTGGTGAAATTGCTTATCGGCCGAACCTGCCGATCGGTGTCGCGGCCACTAATGATTTGATTGGTGATTTGGCCAACGGTGCGGCAGTGGCGGTGACGGGGCGGTCGATCAACGTCGGCGGGCAGATGGTCAATCTCAACAGCGAGATCAACAACGCCGAACGCGTCGAAGCGTTCAACACCTCGCTCGGCACCATTTACAACTTTGGCCCGACCGCTTCGTTCGACTCGCTGTTCGGTATCTTCGAACTGGCCTCGGAGCACCTGCGCGGCAGCAGTCTGCAATACACCGCGTATGACGGCAGTCGTCGCTTCTACGCCGGCACCGGTAACTATTCCTATGTCTCCGGCGGTGATCGCGACGATCAGGTCAATCGCAATTCCTATAGCTATACGGCGATGCTCAACGGCACCTGGAACGATGTGTATGCCGGGGTCAACGTCTCGCCGTACATCGTCTACAAGGACGATTTCGAGGGCAACAGCTATCAGGCCGGCAACACCATCGAAGGGCGCAAGGCTTACACGCTGGGGATCAAGGCCAACTACCAGAACAAGCTCGAAGCCGAACTGCAATACACCGAGTTCTATGGCGGCGGGCAAAACAACGGCATTCGCGACCGCGACAACGTCGGGTTCAACCTCAAGTATTTCCTTTGATATCCAGAACACAGGTGTACCCCTTGTAGGAGTGAGCCTGCTCGCGATAGCGGATTGTCAGTCGCTGTAGGTGTTGTCTGACACACCGCTATCGCGAGCAGGCTCACTCCTACAGGGGATCTACGGTGATTTGCAGACCTCACTCCCGTTTCGGAGATTGATCATGGTTCACACTTCAAGATTGACCAAGGCTTCGCTAGGGTTTGTGTTGGGCCTGGCTGCCAGCTCCGCTCTGGCCGCCATTACCCCACAACAAGCCGAACAACTGAAAACCACGCTGACCCCCATGGGCGCCGAGCGCGCGGGTAACGCCGCCGGCACTATTCCCGCGTGGACCGGCGGCATCACCCAGGCGCCGGCCGGCTACAAACCCGGCCAGCATCACCCCGATCCGTACGCGGCAGACAAACCGCTGTTCACCATCACCAAAGCCAACCTCGACCAGTACAAGGCCCACCTCAGCCCCGGTCAGATCGCTCTGTTCAACAGCTATCCCGACACCTTTCAGATGCCGATCTACCCATCCCGGCGATCTGGCTCAGCGCCGCAATGGCTGTACGACAACACCCTGAAAAACGCCACCTCAGCAAAATTGCTCGAAGGCGGCAGTGGCTTCTCTGATGCCTACGGCGGCGTACCTTTTCCGGTGCCCAAGGATGGCGTTGAAGTGTTGTGGAACCACATCACTCGCTATCGCGGCATCTACGTCGTGCGCCGCGCCTCCGAAGCACCGGTGCAGCGCAACGGCAGCTTCGCGCTGGTGACCTCGCAGCAGGAAGCGCTGTTCAACTACTACCGCCCGAACGGCCAGTTCGCCGACCTGAAAAACATCCTGTTCTACTACCTCGCCTTCGTGAAAAGCCCCGCACGCCTGGCCGGCGGTGCCGCACTGGTGCACGAAACCCTCGATCAACTCAAGGACGCACGCCAGGCCTGGATCTACGACGCCGGCCAACGCCGCGTGCGCCGCGCACCGAACCTCGCTTACGACACGCCGATCGCTTCATCCGATGGCCTGCGCACCGCCGACGACACCGACCTGTTCAACGGCTCACCGGATCGCTACGAGTGGAAGCTCAAGGGCAAACAGGAAATCTACATCCCCTACAACAACTACAAAGTCGCCAGCCCCGAGGTGAAGTACGCGCAATTGCTGACCCCCGGCCACCTCAATCCGCAATACACCCGCTACGAGTTGCACCGGGTCTGGGTGGTGGAAGGCAACCTGAAACCCGGGTCGCGGCACATCTATTCCAAACGCGTGTTGTTTCTCGATGAAGACAGCTGGGGCGCGGCACTGGTTGATCAATACGACGGGCGAGGGGAGTTGTGGCGGGTGTCGATGGCTTACCTGAAAAACTTTTATGACCTGCCGACGACGTGGAGTGCGCTGGATGTTTTCCACGATTTGCAGGCGCGGCGTTACTACGTGCAGAACCTTGATAACGAAGAAGCGGAGACTGTCGATTTCGCGCAGCCGGTGCCGGAGGATGCGTATTTTATGCCGTCGGCGTTGCGGCAGCGTGGGACGCGGTGATGGCTGAAGTTTAAGTCCGCACCACTGACAGAAAAAAGCCCGAAGCCACTGATACATTTGGCTTCGGGTTTGTTCTGTGGAGCTAAATATATCTACTTTACAGATATCTGTATTTGAGATAATTTGGGCGCATGTAGGGATACCAGAACCGAAAATTGTATGAGAGTGATCACAAAAGCGGCGGTTGCGCGGGCCATTGAGACTCATGGCCAGTGGAGAGATCCTCTCACCTTGTGGCTAACCATCTTCGACAGAGCATCGCTGCGCTTCGAGTCGTTTGAGAAGCTTCGTCAAGACTGGGCCAGCGCCTCAGGTTGGAACGTTGATCGTATCCCTCACTCGAAGCTGAGGCTGACGAGCAAGAAAGGTCCGCTTGATATTTACGTTTTTGATATCAAGAAAAACGAGTGCCGTGTCATTACGTGGATCAACACGAAGACTGGCACTATCTATATCAAGGACATTCTTCCCCATGCCGGATATGACAAATGGTGGAAGGGTGATGTCAAGTAGTTGGCCAGAATGAAATACGCTATTTATGTTTAACGAAAATACAGGTGATCTCAATGAAGCGTAATAAAGTCGAAGCGACAGGACTGGATTCCTTCATAGCCGATATTTCACCCATGCTTGAGGGACTGGGCGATCAGCTAGCGACTTTGTCCAAGTTGTTGTCTGCCTGCCATGATCCGATAAAAAATGATGACGATCTGCAAGTGCGAATGGCCCTGATTGATGAGCTTTATTCCCACGCAAGCACCGAGGATCATGCTGCGGCACGATTTGCGGAGTTTGTGGCTGATCGGGTTTATGAGTACGAGAATGAAACGGTGTTGATTGCTTATTCGTCCCAATCTGAAGCGCTGGCGTTTCTGCTGTCGGAAAGAGGTGTCAAACAGAAGGACTTGTCTGAGATCGCAACTCAGAGTGCTGTTTCAGAGATATTGAATAACAAGCGAAAAATGACCGTTGCCCAGATAAAGGGATTCGCCGAGTTCTTTAAAGTGCCGGTTGAGTTTTTTATGCACGGTGTGGTTTGACGCTAAGCGGTGAAAGGCCTGACGCAATCGCGGGCAAGCCCGCTCCCACACGTCATGAGTCGAACACAACATCTGTGAACGACTCAAAACCCTGTGGGAGCGGGCTTGCCCGCGATTGGTTTTTTGCTTCAGCGCTGTAAGAAGATCAAACGCGGAAGTGGCTGACCATCTGTTGCAACTGACCACCCAAGCGCGCCAGTTCAACACTCGACGCTGCCGTCTCATCACTCGCCGCTGCGGTCTGTTCCGACACGTCGCGCACGTTGATGATGCTGCGGCTGATCTCTTCGGCCACGGCGCTCTGCTGTTCAGCCGCTGCGGCGATCTGCTGGTTCATCGACTGGATGTTCGACACCGTACGGGTGATGTTTTCCAGCGATGCGCCGGCCTTGCGCGTCAGAGCGACGCTGCTGTCGGTCAGGGCGCGGCTGTTGCTCATCACGGCCGAGACTTGCTGGGTACCGTTCTGCAGACCGGCGACCAGGCCTTCGATTTCTTCCGTGGATTTTTGCGTACGCTGCGCCAGGCCACGAACTTCATCGGCGACCACGGCGAAACCACGACCGGCTTCACCGGCACGCGCGGCTTCGATCGCAGCGTTGAGGGCCAGCAGGTTGGTTTGTTCGGCAACGGCCTTGATCACGTCCATGACGCTGCCGATCTTGTCGCTTTCCTGTTGCAGCACGCTCATGGCTTCGGTGGAACGCACTACTTCGCTGGCCAGACGCTCGATCTGGGCGATGGCTTCGTTGACCACTTTGTCACCTTCACGGGCTTCGCCGTCAGCGGCGGCAGCAGCTTGCGAGGCTTCTTCGGCGTTGCGCGCGACTTCCTGCACGGTGGCGGTCATCTCGTGCATGGCGGTGGCGACCTGATCGGTCTCGACTTTCTGGCTGTTCACACCGGCGCTGGTCTGCTCGGTGACGGCCGACAGTTCTTCAGCGGCGCTGGCAATCTGGGTGACGCCGTCGCGGATGCCGCTGATCAAATCGCGCAGGGTCACGCCCATACGCGCGATGCCTTGTTGCAGCACGCCGAGTTCGTCGCGGCGGGTGACGGTGACGTTCTGGGTCAGGTCGCCGCTGGCGATGCGCTCGACCACGGCCAGGGTTTCCTGCAACGGACGGGTGATCTGACGGGTGATGATTACCGCAGCAATCACGCCAACCAGCAGGGCGAGCAGGGTGCTGATCAACTGGAAGGTACGCGCCTGGGCGCTTTCCGCGTCACGGCGATCGAGCTGGATCTGATACAGCTGCTCGCTCAGGGCGACGATGGTGGTGCCCTGGTCGGTCATTTCCTTACGCGCCTGCACGGCATCGGTGTTGGCGTTCTTGTACGCCATCAACGCGCTGCGATAGCTGGTCAACGCAGATTCCAATTGGCGCAAGGCATCCTGCTGAGTCGCAGCAAATTGCGCATTCAATGACTTGAGGCTGGCGATGGCCGCGTCGATCTGGCCGACGGCTTTCTGTTCGGTTTCGGCGTTGGTGGTGGCGGTGTAACCGCGCACTTCGTAGCGCGCGAGGATGAACGCTTCCTTGGCGGCGGTGATCGCCTGGAACTGTTCGAAACGCTGCTCGCTCATGTCCATCTGCTGCACGCGTTTGCTGATCGATTCGATCTGGTTGTATGCGGTCTCGGCACTCACGCTCATGCTGTCGCGGGCGCTGTTGCCGGTGCGATAGGCGTTACGCATTTTGTTCAGCGACGTCTGGTATTCAGCGATGGTCGCTGCCTGCTCCTTGAGCAGTTTGACGTTTTCCGGGCTCTTGAAGCTGTTGATCAGCTTCTGTTGCTGCGCGGCGAAGCTTTCGAGGGTGGTCTGCACATTCTGCGCGGCGGTTTCATCGCCATTGGTCAGCATGTACTGCAGGCGCACCACGCGTAGTTTGGTCAGACCGGCATTGAGCTGGGTGATATCGCTCATCCAGTTGCTGCGGTCGATCAGGCCACCGAGGCTGGTCCAGCCTGTCAGGGCCAGCACGCAGGTCAGGGCCAGCACCAGGCCGAAGCCCAGGCCTAATTTCATGTTCACGCTGATGTTGCCGAACCAGCTATTCATCAAAAATCCTCCAGAAACGTTGGGTTTCTTGTCGTCAGTTAGGCTGGAAGATTGTTGTTTTTTTGAGCCAGCAAGGGTGTTAGCAGGTTTGTATCGGCCGCATTTCCCAGAGCTGAAAGGATTTTGTCCTACGGAATTTGTAACATCGGATCCCAAGACTTTTTTCACATGGGTTTCACTGGCTGCCCACGCCCGCCTCTGTACCTTCGCCGCATCGAATGAACCCGTGATGCAGAGTGGCGAGGCGGTTTTTGTGGAATTGAGACTGAGTCTGTTCGGCGTCAAACGCTCGATCGATCTGAGCTTTTTGGCGCGTTTTCGCAACACTTGGGTGGTGTTGGCGGCATCGGTATTGGTGATGCCACTGACCCTGTGGTTGCTGGCGCCGGCGGCGGTGCCGGACCTGGCCCACGGCAACGTGGCGGGTGCGCAAGCGTTGGCGACGGGCTGGGCCAAGGGCGACATGATCGTTCTGGTGCGGCACGTTGAACGTTGCGATCACTCCAAAGCCGCGTGCCTGAGTGGCAATGACGGCATCACCGATCGCTCGCGCAGTGTCGCGGTGGCGGTCGGTGCACAGTTCGAACAACTGGGCCTGAACAACGCCGACATTTATAACAGCCCGTCGATGCGCACGGTGCAGACCGCCGGTTACATGTTCAACCATGCCGCCAGCGGTGACGATTGGTTGATCAACTGCCGTGGGCGCATGTTGCAGGATGCGCTGGCCCACAAGCTGCCCGGTCGCAATCTGGTCCTGGTGACCCACAGCGAATGCATGGCGCAAATCGAGAAAGACCTCAAAGTGCCGACCTCGGACGTGGGTTACGGCTCGTCATTGTTTGTTTCCGCTGCCAGCCCAGCGGCTCCCAAGATGCTCGGCTTCATTGAAGCCTCCGACTGGCGCACGGTGAATAGCCGATGAAATCCCGCTTCTACGCTTACAACTTTGGTATTCCGCTGGCCTGTGCGGCGCTGGTGTTCCTGATGTTCGACATGACCAAGATCGACATCGCCTTCAGCAACCTGCTGTTCGATCCGCTGACGCAGACCTTCCCACTCGACAAAATCCACTTCTTCGAAAAGCTCACGCATAAATGGGCGCGGATCATTCCCAACTGGACGGCAGAAATCGCCCTGATCGGCGCGCTGTTATCGCTGGTCTGGCCATTGGTCAATCCGCAGAAACGTCCGCGACTCGGTGCAATGCTGGAGCGCAGCAAAGTCGCGCCAGTGCTGCGATTTGCCGCTGATCATCGTAGGGATTTTCTGTTTGTGGTGGTCGCATTTGCGGTCTGCACCGGGGTGATTCATTTCCTCAAATCCCACACCAGCGTTTACTGCCCGATCGAGACCACGCTGTACGGCGGGAAAATGGCCCACATTGAGTGGTACAGCAATTTTCAATTGTTCCACGAAGCCGGGAGTGGCCGGTGCTGGCCGGGTGGTCATGCGTCGGGCGGCTTCACCATGCTGGCGCTGTATTTCGTGGCGCGACGTTATCAATGGCGTTTTTCCAGTGCCATCTTGTGGGGCTCGCTGTTGCTGGGGTTCGTTTATGGCACTACTCGCGTCCTGCAAGGCTGGCACTACATGTCCCACACGTTCTGGGCCGGAATCTTCGTGTGGCTGGCGTGTTTACTGACGGCGTTGGCCTTCTACGGACGCGCGCGGCTGGATGTGCCGGTGCTGGGCAAGCGCGCACAGAAAGCTTTCAGTGCGCAGCCTGAGGTTTCTCTCTGAACCCGTTCTGATGAAATGAAAACCCGCCATCACGGCGGGTTTTTTATGGGCCTGCGCAGGTCTCAATAGCCGACGAAGTAATACGCCTGTCGTCCGACCATCATGGTCTTGAGCACTTTCAGTGGGGCGGCGGGTTCGCTGTCGCCGGCCATCACCACGACATGGGATGGCGAGGCCGCGAGGAAATCTCGCAACTGCACTTCGGTATCCAGGCCTTTGAGCACTTGCTGGGTATAGAAGACCGTAGCGCCACCGACCCGCTCATTGGCCTGAAACAGCGCGACTTGATGCCCAGCGGTTTGCAGCGTCTGAATTTCAGCGCTCAACGGCAGGAACGAAAGCTTTTTGTCGGCGTGGGGCAGTGCCCACTGCGCGGCGGCGAGGTAACTGCCGATCACCAGCGTGAGCACACCGACTGCCAGTGTCTGACGCTGCCGGGCGATTCGGCCTACGAATCCATTACCGGATTCGTACTGCTTCAAGCGCTCGAACAGCACCCCTGCATACTCCGCAGCGATCACCGCGGCGGCCGGTGTCATCGACATCAGGTACACCGTGCGTTTGCTCGACGCCAACGTCAGCATGATGAACTGCGCCACGATCCACAGGCTGAAAAACAGCAGGTAACGATTGCCCTTCAGGTGTTTGCGGAAATGCCAGAGCCCCAGGTACACCAGAATATTCCACGGCAGGAAGGCTTCCGGCAGTTTGGCCAAGTAGTAATAGAACGGTTCATAGTGCCCGGCCTCGACGAACGAACCGCTGAAGCGCCCGACGCTGTTGGTCAGCAGCACCTCTTTGACGGCCTGCGCACCGCCGTGCTGGAAGAGGATGACGAGCCAGATCAGCAGCGGAATCAAACCGACCAGTGTCAGTAAACCCGGGCGTAACCAGTCGGCGATTTTCAGGCGCTTGTCCATCAGGTTGTCGGCCAGCAGATAGGCGAAAATCACCACGCCCGGCATGGCCAGCCCCAGCACACCCTTGCTCAATGTAGCGATGGCGATCCCAACGACAAACAACAGCGAGTTGCCCGCGGTCGACGCCCGTTGCGCCTGGAAAAAGGCCAGCAGCGCGGTGGTCACGCCGAGGGCGAGCAACGCGTCCTCACCGACCCCGCGCACGTTGCTCCAGTAACTGGCCATGGTCGCGAGCAGAATGCCTGCGGTCCAGGCAATCATTTTCGGCCGCTCGAAACGCCGCAACATGCCGTACAGCAGCATCACGCTGAGCAAACCCGCCACCGCCGACGCCAGCCGCACGGCCCACGGTGAAACGCCGAACACACGCATGGCGCCAGCATCCAGCCACAGGCTTAACGGTGGTTTTTCCAGAAACGGTTCACCAAACAGACGAGGTGTCACCCAGTCGTCGTCCAGATGCATCTCCATGGCGATGCCAGCCACGCGGGCCTCGGTGGAGCCTTGCAATTGATGGCCGCCCAATGCGAAGAAAAACAGCAGGGCGGCAAGCAGAAACAGTGAAGTGACGGCACGCGACATGGGGTTCAGGCAACCGGAAGGGGCGGGAGGCCTGAGCATACGTCGGCAATCCTGAACAAATTGTGAAGCTAGGCCAGTTGTCGTGACCAACGCTTCTCCGGCGTTTCGAACAGCGGATTGACCAGCGCCGTCAGCACATGATCCTGCCAGCGTCCGGCAATGTTCAGATACGCCTTGGCGTAACCCTCGCGCTCGAAGCCCAGGCGTTCAAGCAAGCGCTCACTGCGCTCGTTGCCGGGAATGTAGTTGGCCATGATCCTGTGCAGGTTCTGTGTGTCGAACATGTAACCGATACCCGCCTCTAGCGCTTCCTGCATCAAGCCCTGACCCTGTTGGGCCTCATCGATGTGATAGCCCAGATAACACGCCTGAAAGGCACCACGAATGATGCCGCTGAAGTTGCACGCGCCGATCATCTGCTGGCCATCCGGCGTCAACAGCGCAAAATGCATGGCCAGCCCGGCCTCGAATGCGCTGGCCTGTATTTCAAGGCGCCGGCGAATCTGCTCGGTGGAAAAATACTCAGTGGTGCGGATCGGTGACCAGGGTGCGAGGTGGCGCTGGTTGCGTCGGTAGAACTCGCTTTCCAGCTCGGCCTGCTCCGGTGAAAGTATCGCGAGCGTCAGGCGTTGGCAGGGCAGGGTCAACAGCGGCATCGGGCGCTCCGGCTTGTGGGATCTGCAGGCAGAGTCGCGCAATCACCGGGGTTACGGCAAGTCGTGGCGAAGACAGGACTTTGTTTCAGGCAAAAAAAAGCCCGCAGGAGCGCGGGCGAACCGTAGTTTCTTGAATGAGCGAGCGGACTGTACAAGGGTTGGCCGCGCAGCTGCAGTGAAGAAAAATTCATCTCGATGGGCGGCCCCAATGCAGTCCGATGCGCAACCGAGCGCCGGGGTTTCGCCCGTCAATGGCGGGTTTCAGGCCCGGTAGTGTTCAGCGGTTTCTGCGGATCAAGATTGTCCCGTGCCCGACAAATCAGGATCTCGGCCAGTGCGCTCAATTGCTTCATGGCCACCGCCACATGGCGTTTCGAGCCGTCGAACTCATCGGCAAAGGTTGCGCTGATGGCCGCGAGGGAATCGAGGATCTCGCTGGCGTGGGTGAGCAGGGTCAGGGTATCGACATCGTCGCGCACCCTGATGAGTTGATTGAGCGGGATGCTACGGCGCCGTTTGTGCGCTTCGCTGTGTGCGCTGTTATTCGATTGCGGTTGGGTGCTGGACGTTGGCGCGTCGGACGGTGCCGGGCCAACCAGCGAAAGACGGGGGATTTTCTTCATGACGTAGCTCCGTGGAGTGAACATTCACTGCAATTGCGGCTGCCAAACCGTCCGCTGGATGGCAGTGGTCGTGGAGCGTAACGCCCTGAGGAACTGTGCACCAGTTCATCAAAGTCGACGCGTGTTGCAGGAATTTTCCTAGGACGTTCGATGTGGGAAGGCGGGCGTGGCGATAAAACCAAACGGCAGTCGCGGTGATCACGGATAGTCATTTCAAGACGTGTGGTCCGGACGGGAACTCAATACTCCGCCACCTTATCTCCGCGCAGAACCCACCCGGCCTCGCCCGTCACCAACGTGTATTGAACCTGGCGCATCTTCCCCGTGCGGCCTGCGCCTGCATCAGTGCTGTCATACACAGGGAAGCGCTGCACCAAAGCGTTTTCCACCACCGCAAACGAATCCTCGCCCTGATAGCCCTCGGCGATGTTTGGATTGTCGCTGACCGGCGGCAGGTAGATTTCGCTCAGGGATTTCTTGTTGTTGGCTGAATAGGCAATCAGCTCGCCCGGCATGCCGCGTCCGGGAATGCGGGTGAAAACGTAGATTTCGGGCGAGCCGTCGTTGTTCAGGTCGCCAATCTCGGCGCGAACGATATCGCCCTTGAGCGGCCGGGTAATCGCGCTGTTGTCGATTTCCAGGCCTTTGGGCTCAATGCGCAAAACGGCTTGGCCATCGCCCTGTTCACGGCTGACGTGAAAGCGGATGCCCTGCAACTCCAATGTCTGCTCGAACGGTTTCGTCCCGTCCACCGCATCGGCAGTGGCGAGCCTCAGAGACAACGCATAGTTGGCGACTTCGTTGCGCCGTGCCGCATTGCGCATGAGGTATACCTGAACGGTGTACTCGCCATCGGAAGGTAAGGTGCCGGAAAAGTGATTGCCCATGATCGAGCCGTTGAACAGTGCGTAATCCGCGCCCTTGGCAGTAATGTTGAAGTAAGCGGAGGTGTTGGATGGTTTGAAATCGACGGTGAGCATCTGGCCGGTCCTGGCGTTGAATCGGTACTCCGCCGTTTGGTCACCCTTGATCGACTGTTTGCGCTGGACACTGTCGGCGCTGGTTGTGAAAGCGATCGGTTCGACGCGCACAGCGCCAGCATCTGCTGCGTGGACAGGCAGGGAAATCAGTGCCGCCAGCGTGGCGGCGATCCAGATCTTCATCTTCAACTCCATTCATCTCGATGTTTGCAGCATAGAGGCTGCGTCGAGCCAGCGTCCTGGATTGCGCGGATTAAATGTTGCTGGATTTGAGCGTGTGCTTGAAGGGGCGGCCAGCGTTGGATGTTCGATCCATCAGGAAACCGTTCACATAATTCTCACCTGAGTTCTGCCATGATCATCACCGGCATTCCATCAGCCCGAGTGAGTGATTCCGTCATGAATGTGAGCGTTCTCTACGCTTTGGTTGCGGCAGCATTGTTTGGCGCCAGTACGCCACTCGCCAAGCTGTTGGGGGTACAGATTTCACCGATTCTATTGGCCGGGTTGCTCTATCTGGGCAGCGGGCTGGGTCTGACCGTCCTGCGTTTTGCCCGCGATCGAGGCTGGCAGCGCTCCGGACTCGGCACCGGCGAATGGCCGTGGCTGATCGGAGCCATCGGCTTCGGCGGTGTACTGGCGCCAGTGGCATTGATGTTCGGTTTGACCAGAACATCCGGCGCGAGCGCGTCACTGATGCTCAATCTGGAATCAGTGCTCACGGCACTGCTGGCGTGGGTCGTGTTCAAGGAAAATGCCGATCGGCGAATCGTGATCGGCATGCTCGCCATCGTGGCCGGCGGTGTCGTGTTGTCATGGCCGCAGGAGGCCGTGTCGGCGCAGGACTGGACAGGGCCGCTCGCCGTCGCCTTCGCCTGCTTTTGCTGGGCCATCGACAACAACCTGACGCGTAAAGTGTCTGCCTCGGATGCACTGTTTATCGCGGGCAGCAAAGGTCTTGTGGCGGGGTTGGTCAACTGCGGCCTCGCCTTGTTCATCGGCAAACAACTGCCCGCAGCCGACTCGCTGGTGCCCATCCTGCTGGTCGGGTTTCTCGGTTACGGCGTCAGCCTGGTGATGTTCGTCCTCGCCCTGCGCGGGCTGGGCAGTGCGCGCACCGGCGCGTACTTTTCCACCGCGCCGTTTCTGGGCGCAGCGATCTCGATTCTGCTACTGGGCGAGTCGGTATCGCTGATGTTCCTGCTCGCTGCAGCGTTGATGGCCGTGGGGGTGTGGATTCACCTGATGGAAAACCATAGTCATGAGCACCAGCACGAACGGCTCGAGCATGAGCATCGCCACATACACGACGAGCATCATCAGCATACGCACGGGTTTGAGTGGGATGGAACGGAGCCGCACAGTCATCCGCATGTGCATACGCCGATGCGTCATCGGCATGCGCATTTTCCGGATGTGCATCATCGGCATGAGCATTGATTGAATGTCTGAAGTCTGGCGGTTGATATCACTGTGATATCATTTTTTATCTTCAGTCTTTCATTCGAGTCATTCCATGAAACCCTTTTTCCTGCTGCCCCTTGTGACCCTGTTTTCTGCTTTCAGCGTTGCCGCTGCAGCCTCACCGGTAGCGTCGTTTGCCGCTTGTGACGATCACTCACTGGCCGTTGTGCAATCACCTTTGATCAAGGATCTGGTGCCAAGCACCGTTGAAAATGGCCAGATCAGATTGTCCGGCGGCACCAAGAGCGACATGGGGCAGCGCTGGATGTTTGCCAAACCGGTCGAGATCGATGGCATGTCGTTGACCGGCTTTTACGCCGAAGACATGGATCTGATGGGCACGCGCATCATCAGTTGGGGCTTCTACGCCAAACAGACGCCGAACGAACTTCACACTCAACTGGAAAAAGCGGGCGGCCCACGCCTGGACATGTCGCAGGGACTCTACGCTCGCGCGGAAATCTGGTCCCATGGCAAATCCAGCTGGCAGCCGGAAGATCCAGCTGCCACTGCCGGTAAGCTGGTGGTCGACAGTGCTGAGCGGGTGTTCTTGATTGAACCGGCTCCGGAAGAGCTGAGTGCTGGGAGTAAGGGGATGTTTACTTGCTCGATTCAAGGGAAGGTTAATGAGGCGATGCTTAAGTCTAGTCGTCCGGATTTGATTAGTGTTGCTCGTTGATTGTTTATGAGTGCGGGTATGGAAAAGGACGACATTAGGTCGTCCTTTTCGAGCTGACAGCGAGGCATGTCGAAAGTCGATCAAGGCCATGAGTTATCTGACCAAGGACAACCAATATCTACGCATGAAACCGGATGGGGAGAGAACCTAACGCACTGGTCGTATTCGCTGAGCAAATGCTTGAAAAAACTACAGGTCAGAATCTCAGCACCATCGTGCTGACTCTGAATTGTCCAGGCGACTTTGAACAGTTGAAGCGCCCTAACTGGTCGAGTTTAGTCGTGTAACTCGGGCTCATGAGGCTGCGCCGCATGGCCATTTCTGGACTCGATGGGACACTTGCTACCCTTAGGGGGCCGCCCCCTCATCGACTGTTGATTTCATCCAGTACCGACATAACCTTTGGGGCCTAAAAGAGAACACGGAAATTTTCGTACGCTAAGCGCTTTGTCTGCCAGGTTGAGGTCGTAGAGGTGGACGCCGTAGTGTCAGAAAATGGGGTTTGAGCGCAACGGAACAGAAAGTGTACTTAAGCTCAGTCGCTGCCTCCCAAATCCCATCTTGAATCGTTTAAGTTGGAAGTCCCGTTTGAGCGATTTCGCTCCATCCCCGGTCGAACGTGAACGTCTTGGCGTGGGCGACAGGATTCTGAATTCGGAGCACGCGCGCTTGTACCGAATCGGTCGCATGTTCGACCACGTACAACCAATACGCATCGCCTTTTTCACGTGCACAGTCGAATTGCGTGTGTGACAACCCCACGGGCCGATCTCGCAGGCTGCCCGTCATTGACTTCACTTCTACCCATCGAATCTGCCTGCCACTGCTGTCGGCCTCGTAAAGGTCAAAACCGGGGTTACCATCCAGTGTGCGGCGCAATTTTGGCTCAAGGCCAATGATTAGGTCGATAGCGTGCCCTTCGATTTGCATTCGCGCCGCTTGATCGAGGTCATCGAGGTCTGGGCCATCGTCATCCGGATGTGCGCCGACGTAGGAAATGAAGGGACGCGCCCCGGTCTGGCCGGGCGTCCTCTTGCCATAGCCACCACCATTTCCACTTCCTTTACCGCCAGATGCGCCGTGGTCACCTGAGCCACCATGTGCACCTCCATTGCCCACGCCGTCGCCACCATCGGGATCAGGAGTGCCGGGCGGGATATCTGGCATGTCGTCGCCATATAGGTCTTTCGCATCGTCGTACACATCGCCGTTGGATGGCTCGTCGGCTTCCGGCTCGGGGGCCGTCGATGGGTGCCCCGGTGTTGAACTGGCGCTCAATCGATCTGCCAGTTCAGCAACGATAGCGGGGTCTCTTCGTAGTAGATCGAGAATCGCGGGATCGATACCTGCCTCTTTGGCCAACTGATCGATGATCGGCGGCTTGAAGGCGATCTTGGTCAGTAGGAAGGAATTGGGCTTCCAGCCGAGGGTGTCGAACACTACGAGCCCCGGAGGTACGAGCTCGCCGTAGGCGTTCGGCACCCAAGCGACCTGATTGAGCGTCCGGATGAAGGTGGCGTCAAATCGGGCGGTCTTTGTCTCGTGGGAATAGCCCCATTTGTAGGAGCCGTAGAAGGCGGCAGTGCCACGGGCCTCAAGGTCAGCTAGCGCCTCCCATAGCACCTTCACTTTGGCTGCTGCCTCCTCGGGTTTCAACGTGGGCAAGAACTTCAGCAGCTGCGTCAGCCCCCGAAGTGTGAAGTCTTCTGGCTGGCTTTCCCAACTCGCGCGCTCAAGGCCTGCTTCACGGCGAATCTGCACCTTCTCACAATTCCCCAGCCCAGACGGTATTACTTGTGAAATGAGGTAGCGGCTTGCGCCACAGGACACCAGTAAGTCGCGGATGTCTTCACCGCGCAAGCAGTCGTATTCGTTGTCGACGATTAGGATGTCCAGCACGCCGGCGAATAGCTGCTGCAGGCGGTCGGTGGCGATGTATATGTCTCCGGGCTTGGCGAGGTATGCTTTGCGATCGCCTGCGTCGACCACCCTTACAAAGTTGGTATCGCGCAGGGCTGAACGGAGTTTTTCCTTCTGGCTGGCCGAGTCGGTACTGAAGGCAGTACGGATGCGCTCGATGTCGTCAGCGTAGGCATCGTCGCCTACATCCACCTCTTCCTGCTGGTACTTTGGTAGGAGGTTCCAGATTACGTCATCCACCGGGTCGGGTTCGGTGATGCCTAACGAACTCAGGAACAGGCGTGCCTCGGGTGTCGCGCACACCGCGCGGCGCATCGTTGGGAAGCTAGTGGCAATAGAGCTTGGCAAGAATGCTTTGGCTTTCCCGTTCTCGCGTGCGACAACGTGGCTGCCATCATCAAGACGGATGAGCGAAACTGTGTCGAGGTGGCGACGCAGAGCCTTCTCCTGACCGCTCAGGAATTCGTACAGCCGCAATACCCACTCATCAGGTTGAGCCTCAAGGAATGACTTGCTCAGGCTCGGCACCAGCTTTGTTGGCGTGATCTCGTCGATGTCGAGTTCGCGCATAAGGTATTGGCGAATCTCGGGTGCCTTGTCCTGAGTGATGTCGCTAGACAGCCAAACGGCGACCTCCGTGTCGGAGAGTGCCGCGACCTGCTCCGGGCTGAACAGCTCGCGCAGCTCTTGTGTACGCGCCAGCTTGGCCTGATCGGCGCTAACGTGTCTGCCGTCGAAGGTCGGAAGCAGCGCTTCCTCCTCAAATGCCTGCTGGACGGCATCGAATATGGGCGCGAACCGTGAATCTTGTGGGAACTTCTCGCGGTTAAGCGGTAGACACCGAAGCGCCGAAACATCCAGCATCGCCTTGTTCCGCATCCAGCGCATCGCTTCCACCAGCAAGCTGGACGTTTCCTTGACCAGATGCTGGTTCCACGGCTCGCCGGGCGGAATGTTGTCGCGGCTGGGCGTGGTGCGGTATGGCCCCTGCACGAGAAAACCAAGGTGGCTTTCAACCACGGTCGGGAAGAACACTACCAATGGTGACTTGGCCAGTGGGTGCGCTGTCCAGCGACCGCGACCGTCCTTCACTGCGACCAGCGAAAAGGCAATTTCTACCCGTCCGACCTTTTGCTGCTCGGCAGAAAACACGTCGCGGTGGAACACCAGCCAGTTCTGATCAACTTCGGGTCGATCATCCTCGTTGCCGATCACCGTGATGCGATGAACATTGGGCCCAAGCGTTTCCGGGCTGTTGCGCAGGTAGAACCCGGAGGCGCCGCCTTCGACACTCCAGTTGATTTCGTCGATGTGACGCAGGAACAGCAGCGCTCCCGGGCCCAAGTGGCGAAATCCTGCCGTGATGTCTTGGGCTGCGCTCGTGTCCTCGGATTTCAGGGGCAGGACGATCTGAGTTTCATCCGCCGCGCGCATCAAACGCGCCATTCGCTTAGGAAAGACGTAATTCTCAATGGCGAAGTCTTCATCGCCAGAGTGAATCTCTGGAAGATCGGTGACGGTGTAGACCGACTTGAAGCCAAGGCCGAAGCGGCCAATCGAGGACTCGCTCTTGGTGCTCTCGGCAATGTCGCAGACGCTTCGGACGTCAGCCTCGTTGAACGGCTTGCCGAAGTGGGAAAGCGTCAGGCAGGTCGAATCTAGAGTGAAGGTAACCTTGCGCGACCCGTGCCAGTCTCCGCGCCTGCCGAGGGCATCCTCGGCGTTTTGCAGCAGCTCGAAGATAAAGTGCGTGCGGTCGTCATACAGGCCCGCGGCCAGTCTCCCCGACTTTTGAGCGCCCTTGGTACCGTAGTTCTCGCGGTTTTCCTCGCATATTGCCTCGTAGTTCGATGCCACCGTTGTTCCCTCTCGGTCGGGCATCTTTCCGATGCCAAGTTTGCCCAAGTCTGCACAATTAAGAAATAAAATGACAAGATGTTGCAGTAAACTAAGCAGTCCGCAAATGAAATGGGAAAGCCAATGAGCGACCAGCCAGACGAGATCCTCACGATTGACGAGGTTGCTGCCTTTTTGAAGGCAGGCAAGCGCACGGTCTATCGTCTGGCCTCCAGCGGTAAGCTCCCGGCGTTCAAGCTCGGTGGCACGTGGCGCTTTCGGCGCAGCGATCTGGACATGTGGATTGCCAGCCGCATTGGCAAAGCCACAGGGGATGATGGCGAGGGGGCTCAATGACTTCCGCCGCCACTGCCCTCCAGTCCAAGGCCAATCCCCAACAGCTTGAAGCCATTCTGGCGACCGATGGCCCGGTGCTAATCATTGCCGGGCCCGGGTCGGGAAAGACCTTCACGCTGGTAGAGCGCATCGTCTATCTCATTACCCACAAGGGGATCGCCCCCGAGTCACTGCTGGTCGTCACCTTCACCGACAAGGCCGCGCGTGAGCTCACTACCCGCATATCCAATCGGCTGGCCGAGCTGAATATCCAGTTCAACCTGAACGAGATGTACCTCGGTACCTTCCACTCCATCTGCCTACGGCTCTTGGAGGACTACCGCGAGTTCACCCGGCTCAAGCGCAGCTTCACGCTGTTCGATCAGTTCGATCAGCAGTATTTCCTTTTCCAGCAAATCAAAGACTTCCGCGAGCTGCCGGACGCCCAGCTTGTCATGGGCCATGACCAGACGGGCCGCTGGGCGCAGTCGGAGAACTTGCTCAAGTGGCTCAACAAGGTCAGCGAGGAGGCGCTCGATGCAGCTACGCTGGCGGTGGCACCGGAAGTTGAAATCCGCGCCCTGGCGACCTGTTTTGCCAAGTACCAGGAACTGCTCAACGAGCGCAACTCGCTGGACTTTTCCGGCATCCAGTACGAGGCCCTGCAACTGCTGGAAAAGCACCCCGAGGTGCTGGCGCAACTGCACGACAAGCTCACTCACCTGATGGTGGACGAGTATCAGGACACCAATACCATTCAGGAACGCATTCTTCTGCTGCTCACGGGCGAGCGTCGGAATCTGTGCGTGGTGGGCGACGACGACCAGGGCTTGTACCGCTTTCGCGGGGCCACAATCCGCAACATTCTGGAGTTCCCGGCGCTGTTCAATGACGGCCAGTGTAAGCAGGTCAAGCTCACGGTCAACTACCGCTCTCACCCGGACATCATCCGTTTCTACAACGATTGGATGAAGGAGCAGGTTTGGGACGATGGCACTCGGGCGTACCGCTTCGCCAAACAGATCGTCCCTCGCGAGGACGACTTCCCCGATCTTCCTACGGCGGTGCGATTGACCGCCAGTGACGACGACAGCGACAGTACCAAATGGCACGCCGAGGTACTGGCCTTTCTTAACGGGATGAAGAATTCCGGCCAACTCTCGGACTGGAATCAGGTCGCCTTTCTATTCCGCTCTGTCAAGAACGACAAGGTGGTGGCACTGGCGCGCTTCCTCGAAGCGCAAGGAGTGCCCGTCTTCTCGCCCCGCTCGAACATGTTCTTCGAACGCGAGGAAATCCGCCTGATAATTGGTGCGCTGATCTTCCTCTTCCCGCAGTTTTCAAGGGTTCGGGCATGGGCTGAAGGCGTAACGCTGCCAATCTGGGACTACTACGATCATCAGTGCTTCAAACCCTTTATCGACGAGCTACGCAAACCAGAAAACAGGCCGCTGCTAGATTGGGCGCGCCCGCTGGCGAAGCACCACGCGGTACTGACGCAGAATACCGACTACTCCTTTTCCGGCCTTTTCTACCAACTGCTGCAGTTTCCGATGTTCTCGCGGTTTATCAATGAGGACGCTTTGCAGGGTGTAAACAAGGGGCGCGCTGCACGCAACTTGGGCAAATTTTCTAAGTTGCTGAACAAGTTCGAGTACCTGCATTACGTAAGCGTGCTCAACCCTGAGTTTTTGGAGAAGAACCTGCGCGATCTGTTCAATCAGTTCATGCGGTTTCTGATCGATGGAGGGATCGGCGAGTACGAAGATGAAGCCGAATACGCGCCTAAGGGCTGCGTCTCGTTCCTGACCATCCACCAGTCCAAGGGGCTGGAGTTCCCGGTAGTGCTGTGCGGTTCGCTGGAAGCGGTGCCGCGTAAACAGTATGGAGCGCTTGATGTGTTGTTGGAAGACGGCGGCTACCTCTCCAAGGAACGCTTCGAGCCGCTAGACCTTATCAAAAATTTTGATTTCTGGCGGCTTTACTACACCGCCTTTTCTCGTGCCCAGAACCTGTTGGTGCTAGCAGCGCAGGAGAAACAGGGGCATGGGAAATCGCCATCCAAATACTTCGATCGGCTGTTCTTTGAGCTGCCCAGTTGGCGTGACGTTGATTTGACGGCATTGATATTCGAGGCAGTCAAGCAGATCAACCTCAAGCACGAGTATTCGTTCACCTCACACATCACGGTGTTTGAGAACTGCGCTGAACAATACCGCTTCTTTAAAGAGCTGGAATTCGCACCCACCCGCGAGAGCCCGATGCTCTTTGGTACCTTGGTGCATCAAACCATCGAGGATATTCACAAGTTAGTACTGCGTGGCGAGGAAGGTTCACTTTCACTTGACGCCATTAAAGACTGGTTCGCGGCTAACTATGCGATGTTGTCGAAGAAAGAGCGCGTCTACCTAGCTCCATCCTCACAGCAGGCGGCTTTGTTGCATGTATTGCGTTACTACGAGCGCGAAAACGGGAACTGGGACCGCATCAAGGAGGCCGAAGTCGAGATCTCGCTCATCAAGGATCAGTACATCTTGAAAGGCAGTGTTGACCTAATCCGGGGCGAAAATGGCACGGTCGAGATCATCGACTTCAAGTCCGAGAAAAAGCCCGATATGGAGAGGGATCGGGATCGCCTACGACAATATCAGCATCAGCTGGAGGTTTACGCGCACCTAGTTGAGGAGCGTACCGGCCAGAGCGTCAGTCGAATGCACCTGTATTACACCGGCGAAGAAAGCGGCAACCCCTATGTCTCCTTCACCAAGGACAACCGGGCTATCGGCAAAACCATTGCGCGCTTCGACGACATCGTAGAGCGCATCGAACGGCAGGACTACGTCATTACCTCGCGGCCGATCAAGCTGTGCCAGAGCTGTGACATGCGCGCCTACTGCGATAACAAAAATTGGAAATTCAGGAATAACGACTAATGAGCACAAACAAACCTACACAGGAAAGCCTGCGACTGGGCACACGGGATAGCGGCGCCACCAACGTCGAGAAATACGCGTTCGAGCCGATCAAGGGCTATCCGATGCTCAACTGGCGCGGCAAGCGCCCGTTCACGTCGACGCAGTATTACCCCGCTCAGTTGAAGGAAGTCCACGGCGAAGAGGTGGACGGCTGGCGCAACAAGATTTTCTGGGGAGACAACCTTCAGGTGATGAGCCACTTGCTGAAGGAATTCCGAGGCAAGGTTGATCTGATCTACATCGATCCGCCGTTTGATTCCAAGGCAGATTACAAAAAATCGGTAACTTTGAAGGGAAACACTGCCGCAAGTGACCGAGCCTCATTTGAGGAAAAGCAATACACCGATATTTGGAATAACGATGAGTATCTGCAGTTCATGTTTGAGCGAATCCTGCTATTGCGGGAATTGCTTTCACCAACTGGAAGCATTTACCTGCATTGCGATTATCGTAAATCCCATCATCTTAAGTTGATGATGGATGAAGTGTTTGGGTCTGAGAATTTCATTAACGAAGTTATTTGGTTGCGAACAAATGCGCACAACATGAAAAGCAAAGGCTATGGTCGTTCAAATGACCACATCTTGTTTTTCACAAAAAATAAAGAGTTTACCTTTAATGAGCAATATCTTCCGTATGGTGAGGCTCAACTTGGGCGCTACAAGGAAGATAAAAATGGCCGTCTCTTTACTGGTCGTGACCTTACATTTTCTGGCGCAAACCCGGCTAAACAATTTTCCTGGCGTGGCACTACACCACCTCCAAACAGGTCGTGGGGCCTGCCCGAGGAAGAGCTTGAGAAACTTTGGGGAGAGGGACGTATTCTAACAAAGCAGGACGGTACGCCAAGGCTGGATGGATACAAGGTGTACTTGGATGAGACAAAGGGAACTCCCTTGTCCTGCAACTGGGCTGACATCTCTCGCGTTGGAAATACTTCTGGAGAGCGGCTTGACTATCCGACCCAGAAGCCAGAAGAACTGCTTGAACGCGTTATGAAAGTCTCAAGCAATCAGGGGGACTTAGTGTTCGATTGCTTCATGGGCTCCGGTACCACGCAAGCCGTTGCAATGAAACTCGGTCGACGCTTTATCGGTGCTGATATTAATTTGGGGGCAATTCAGACAACGGCAAAGCGTCTGATAGGCGTCGCCGAAGGCTTACGTCAGAAGCCTCTTGATGAGGGGGCCAAGCACTTTTCTGGTTTTGAGGTCTATAACGTCAACCATTACGACATTTTCCGTAATCCTGTTCAAGCTAAGGAATTGCTGATTGAGGCACTGGAAGTGCAGAAGCTGGAATTCAGCACCGTGTTCGACGGCGAGAGGGACGGCCGCATGGTCAAGATCATGCCCGTCAACCGCATCGCCACACGCGCCGACCTGAACGAGTTGATCGCAGGCTTCGACTACAAGGCCTGGGAGCGCAAGCAGAACGAAAGCCCCAACAGACCAGTCGAGAAGATCACTCTCGTCTGTATGGGGCACGAGCCAGAGTTGGCCGCCCAACTGGCGTTTGCCGCCAAGCCTTTCAAGGTCGATGTGGAGGTGGTGGACATCCTGCGCGACAAGGCCGATCTGGAGTTCAAGCGAGACTCTGAGGCCAAAGTCATTATCAAGAGCGGCGAGCTGGTCATCGAGACGTTCTACCCGATGAACCTGCTGCAAAAGCTGTCGCTGCAGAAGGAGTCAATCGAGGGCTGGAAGGAGTTGGTCGAGTCGGTACTGATCGACTGGAATTACGACGGTGCAGTGTTGCAGCCGGCGGTGGTAGATATCCCAGGCAAGAATGATATGGTCACAGGCTCGTACAAGGTCCCCGAGGACGCGGGCACCATCCGTGTGAAGATCACTGATTTGCTCTCGGAGTCGTGGGAAGGGAGCGTAAGCAATGGCCACTAAGCGAGCAACCAGAGCAGTGAGCGCGTCGCTCGACTTCGCGTTCTTCCAGTTTCTCTGGCAGTTTTATCAAGCTAATCGAGGGGCGATCCGCCAAAATTACAAGGAGCTCACTCGCAAGTTTCTTGACTTCAACAATCCGGAGAAAAATCCTAGGGCTTTCCTGCGCCAGCCCCAGTATGAAGCGCTGGAAACTTATATCTTCCTCAAGGAGTTTCTCGGTAACGCAAAGGTCGAGGAAATTTTCAAACAATGGTTTGAAAAACAAGGCCGTTTTGCCGATCGCGCCGAAGGTGGTGTGGTCTCTGGCAGTGCTGGACAGGTTGGCCTTTTCGACAAAATTACCCAGGATCAGTACAAGGCCGTATTCGCGGCAATGCGCAAAAATTCCCGCGCCTACCCGAACTACATCTTCGCTCTGACGATGGGCACCGGTAAAACTATCTTGATGGCGACCTGCATCTTCTATGAGTTCCTACTGGGTAACAAATTCGAGAAGGACGCGAGGTACTGTCATAACGCGTTGGTATTCGCTCCGGATAAGACGGTGTTGCAATCGCTGAAGGAAATTGAATCTTTTGACCTTACCCGTGTGGTGCCTCCGGAGTACGTCAACTTCCTGACCACACACCTGCGCTTTCACTTTCTCGAAGAAGCAGGCACCTCGCTGGACACGCTGGATCACTCTCGCTTTAACATCATCGTCTCCAACACGCAGAAAATCATCCTCAAGCGTAAGAGCAAGGAAAAAAACTCCGTCGATAAGCTGTTTGGTGCCACTGGCGAAACACTATCTGCCATTGGCGTCTATGCCGATGCCTCCGACCTCTACAACTTCGACCAGCCGGAAGAGGAAAGCGAGCTGACTACCAACCAGCGCTTCGAAAAGTTGCGTCGTCTGGAACAACTTGGCATCTACGTTGACGAGGCCCACCACGCGTTCGGCAAGACGTTAGCCAAGGACATGGGCGTCGGCGCGAAAGAAACGGATACTAGCCTGCGCACCACTATTGACGTCCTGGCAGCCAGTCTTAATGCAGCGGGCACGCGGGTGGTAGCCTGCTACAACTACACTGGCACACCTTACGTGGGGCGCGAAGTGCTGCCCGAGGTCGTATACGCATACGGCCTTAAGGAAGCCGTCGATAAAGGTTTCCTCAAGAAGGTTACGTTGCACGGTTACGCCAATACTCGCAGCAACGAGTTTGTCGACATCGCCATCGAGAACTTCCTGAAGGAGTCTGGCGATCTGCGTCCGGAAGGCTTGCTCCCCAAGCTTGCATTCTTCGCTGCCACTGTGGAGGAACTGACTGAAGAGCTGAAGCCCGCTGTCGAGCGTGCACTTCTCAAGCATGGTATTCCGACCTCGCGCATTTTGGTGAACGTGGGTGATAGCAAAATCACCACCAACGACGACATCCGCGAGTTCAATCGACTGGACACTGAAGGCTCGGAAAAACAGTTCATCCTTCTGGTCAATAAAGGCCGTGAAGGCTGGAACTGCCGTTCGCTGTTCGGTGTTGGGTTGTTCCGTGAGCCCAAGTCCAAGATCTTCGTGCTGCAGGCTACGATGCGCTGCTTGCGCGCTATCGGTGAGGCCCAGCACACCGGCCACGTCTTCCTTTCGGACGAAAATCTCAACACGCTCAACGACGAACTGCAGCAGAACTTCCGCATCAGCGCTGATGAGCTTCAAAAGGTGGCCAAGGAAAAAGAGCGAGTTGAAGTCCGCGTTGTCGAGCCCGTGAAGATCAAACTGGTTCGCGTGCGGAAGCTCTATCAGATGCGACAGAAGGCAATCGCGCCCGGCCAGAAGCTGGGCCTTGACCGCGCCGATAAGGAAAACTGGAATGCGTTGGTCGAGAAGTATCGACTGATCGAAACGCAGCAAGACGGATTGACCGCCGCGGACGCGGCGCGTGCCTCCGGTAGTCGAACTTTCGACCTGACCTTGCGCCGGGAAAAGCGTGCCTTCTCACAGCTATCGTTGGTGGCCGAGGTGTCCCGCTATTTGAATCGAAGCCCCTTGGAGATCGAGGAGCTGCTCGACGCGACCGGCGAAGGCACCGACGAACTAGTGGCCATCACCAACGAGTTCAACGAGCTGCTCTACGACGAAATCATCCCACGCCTGTTCCGTTTGCTGTTTGATCTTGACGAGTACGAGAAAAAGGACGAGTACGAGGTCGATCTGATCAAGATGCCTGCCAACGGCTACTATGAGGTGTCGGCGGCCAAAGACAAGATCGTGCGGATGCACGACGCGCAGATCAAGGACGAGGAGCGCGCCAAGAGCTTCCACCTCGACACCTACTGCTTCGACTCCGGCTCGGAGAATTGGCTGTTCTGGGATCTGCTGCACGAGCAGCGAGTGAAGAAGATCTACTTCACCGGGATGCTTACCCACGGCCAGTCCGACTTCTTCATCCAGTACATCGATCCAGATTCGCGAACCGTGCGCAGCTACTACCCGGACTTCATCTTCCAGCGCGAAGAGCCGGATGGCAGCCTGAAGTACGTTATTGTCGAGGTGAAGGCCGACAACCAGATCGAAGATGCCGTGGTGCAGGCCAAAAAGGACTTCGCCCAGCAGATCGCCGTGGCCAGTGGTATGGAGTACCGTATTCTCAAGTCGTCGGATGCTGACAAGAGGCATTTCCGAGTGTTGCTTTAATGCGGGCATATGAGGTGGAAGCTGGTGTCTCAACTTCCTGAGCCTCTCAGGTGAATCGTCTCTCAGTTGGCTAACATTAATCCCAAGAAAAAAGCCCCGCAATGCGGGGCTTTTCGTCGTGGTGGAGCGTAGCAATGGATAGCACCATTCAATCGGCACAAACATTCACCCACAAGCAGGGGCAGTATCCGGCGTTCATTAACGCCTATTCCAGTGCTGTTTATGTATTCCCAAAAACAGCAGCTGAGCATTTGGAATACCACTTGGAATACACGAAATCATAAATGCTGTCGGACGTTGACGGACACTATGAGGTCCTGAGCCCTGATATTCACTGGATTTCAGGCACAAAAAAAGACGTCTGTGGACGTCTTTAGATGTTGAAGTGGTGGAGCCGGGGGGATTTGAACCCCCGTCCGCCAGTACTCCGCTGTCGGTACTACATGCGTAGCCGTTTCTATT
>Ga0213824_1000628_pt1 | contig 25303 bp, 19 predicted proteins | sample MC6MC0906MG_FD_179892 | JGI IMG/M metagenome (GOLD analysis project Ga0213824, IMG submission 179892) | Enriched soil aggregate microbial communities from Iowa State University, Ames, United States - MC6-MC0906-MG | ecosystem: Environmental > Terrestrial > Soil > Unclassified | place: USA: Iowa...
GTAAAAGGTAATGACATCACGAATACAAAGGTTGGTCAAACAAAGGTAGAAGGAACGAAGGTATGGAAGGACGGAAATGGTGAAGGACGTCCAGAAATAATCAAAGTCGACCTACTACAAAATGGCAAGGTAATCGATACAAAAGAAGTAAGCGCAGCAAGCGAATGGAAATATGTGTTTACAGATTTAGCGTCATATGATACTGAAGGAAAAGCATATAAGTATGAAGTAAAAGAACAACCAGTAGATGGATATCAATCCAAAGTAAAAGGATATGACATTACAAATACAAAAGTGGCGCAAACAAAAGTAGAAGGAACGAAAACATGGAAAGACGATAATGCGAAAAATCGTCCGAATATGATTAAAGTAGACTTACTACAAAATGGCCAAGTAATCGCAACGCAAGAAGTAACAGAAGCAGGCGGTTGGAAGTATGAATTCAAAGATTTAGCGGCATATGATGCCGAAGGCAAGGCATATAAGTATGAAGTGAAAGAACAAGCAGTAGACGGATATCAAACAGAAGTACATGGTTATGACATCACGAATACAAAGGTTGGTCAAACAAAAGTAGAAGGAACGAAAACGTGGAAAGACGATAATGCGAAAGATCGTCCGACGATGATTAAAGTAGACTTACTACAAAATGGCCAAGTAATCGCAACGCAAGAAGTAACAGAAGCAAGCGGTTGGAAGTATGAATTCAAAGATTTAGCAGCATATGATGCCGAAGGTAAGGCATATAAGTATGAAGTAAAAGAACAAGCAGTAGACGGATATCAATCCGAAGTAAAAGGTTACGACATTACAAATACAAAAGTGGCGCAAACAAAAGTAGAAGGAACGAAAACATGGAAAGACGATAATGCGAAAGATCGTCCGACAATGATCAAAGTAGACCTTTTACAAAATGGTAAAGTAGTAGACACAAAAGAAGTAACAGCAGCAAGCGAATGGAAATATGCATTTACAGACTTAGCGGCATATGATGCCGAAGGTAAGGCGTATAAGTATGAAGTGAAAGAACAACCGGTGGATGGATATCAGTCCGAAGTAAAAGGATATGACATCACGAATACAAAAATCAAGGACGAACCAGGTGTAGATCCAAAAGATCCAAGCACAGATCCAAAAGATCCAGGTACAGTTCCAAACACAAATACAGACAAAAATAGCGATTCAAAAGTTCCACCTACTACAGAAAATGATAAGCCAACATTACTTCCTAACACAGGAGGAACATCAGCAGAAATGAGTTCAATTCTTGGAGGTATGGTATTGTTCCTTTTAGGTGGAATCCTACTCGCTCGTCAGCGAATAAAATAATAAAAAAGATTTAGGTTATTGATTACACTGTAATCTTAGTAGCAGACAAATTAAAAAATTACTATTGATATTACGCCCTTTAGGTAAGTATTCAAAAAACTTCACGATAAAGTGAAGGGAAGAATGCAACCTGAAGGGTTTTTTATAGAAAAAAGAAAACAGTTCCAAGTTGGACTCAACCAGCGGCCGAATAATATGGGCAGCTTTCATAGAGATAAGCGGCTCTAAAGTGATATCGAAAACGCTTTCAATAAGTCTATTATCCATTGGACCATAAGCTTAGAATGTGGTGTGGTATCTCATGTAATTTAAAATCAATGCCCATGTTCCATTAAGTTTTGGCTGAACGCATAGTCATTTTTATAGCTAATTTAGAAATAGTATTTTGTAAAGCTTTGTTTTTGCGTAGCTGCTGCAACGTTTATTTCAGGAATAAAAGCATTAGTTCCTGAAATAACTGTTAAAACTAATACAACTGCAAGAATAATTTTTTCATAATAGAAAGCCTTCTTTATTAGATGTAATTACTATTATTACAATTTTTATTCTACATGGTAATACCATCCAATGATACAATAAAATTAATATATTAAGATTTTTTAGGGGAATAATTCCATGTAATAAATATGCTATTATACATATTTATTTTTCCTTAATAAAAAGCCACCGATTAATCGGTAGCTTGAAATAGTATTAAGCAGCTTTTTGCCCTGTTTGAGCGACAGGTTTTTGAAGGGTGTTATAAACACCAGCTCCGATAACTTCTAATGCCATTTTCATACGTTCTGGTGAAATGTTCTCAAATACATTATCTTGAGGCGTGTGATATACCTTTTCGATATGATAGATTAATGGATTCCAACTATCTACACCCATCCAAATAAATAGTGCAGAAGGAATACCCACTTCAGCAAATGGTACGTGATCACTAGAGCCGAATTTTCCTTGAAGAATGAGATCGTTATTTAATTGTTTACCTGCTTGTAAGGCAGCATCTGTTACAAGGTTCGTTGATCCATCAGGAGTCATTGCATATAAATTCTTTGCTTTATCATAATTTGTTGCAACCATGTCTGCGTTAAAGACACCTAAAATTCGATCGCGTTCTTTTTGGGACAGACTATTAACATAATAATCAGAGCCGAGTAAGCCAGTTTCTTCAGAACCAAAAGCAATAAAACGAATTTCTTTATCAGTTTCTACATTTTGAAAAGCACGAGCTAATTCTAATACTAATCCTGTACCAGAAGCATTATCATTTGCCCCAGGTGCTCCAACGACACTATCATAGTGTGAACTTACAACAACAGCTTTTTCATTACCTGTGCTATTTTTGGGTTTCTTTTTAGCGATGACATTTAGGGATGTTAAATTAGATTCATGTCTCGCTTTTAGGGAAAGCATTGTTGTCTCTTTTTTAGCAATTTCTTCTTTAAACGCATTTCCTTGAGCATAAGCAAGAACAAAGACGGGGATAGACTGCTTTTTAGTCAAGCGAGGATTGAAGGTTTGTCCGTAGTTTCCACGACCTCCAATTAAGCTGTATAAAAGTACACCTTTTGCCCCTTTACTAACAGCATTTTCAACTTGTTTATTATAATCTGCTACTGTTGCACCTCTTTCGAATAAAACAATTTTTCCGTTTACCTCATTTGGAATATCGTCCAACTTTGTACCACCTTGAACAAAGATAAGCGGAGCTGTAACAGCTTCTGTAGAAATTAGTGCATTTGGAGCAGCGCCAGCTTGCCAATTACGCTTTGTGGATAATGGTGATTCGATAAATCCAACGTATTGATCCGGCACTTGAAAGGGCTGATATTCTACTTCATATCCCATTGATTTAAGCTTCATACCAACATAGCGAGAAGCCCATTCTTCTGATTTTGTACCACCTGGTCGGGGACCGATTGTTTCGGATAAGAAACGGATATGCTCGATGGCGCGGCTTGCATCAACTTGTTTTGTAATAGATGGAGTTTGTGTAATTTCTGACGTGGAATCAGCTTTTGCTTGTCCGATTGGAGCTAAGCTAACGGCGAGTGATACAGCAAGCAAGGAGCTTACTATTTTTTGTTTCAGTGATTTTCTCATTTTTTCCTCTCCCATTCTTCTATTCTCTCTGACTGACAAAAGAAGACGGATAACGACTATATTTTACCTTTATATGTATGAATTTTAAATAAATGTATGTTGAGAAATAAAAAACGCTATATGCACATTTGCATATTTTTAGCGGATATATGTATGCTATCATTTTAAATGAAGGATCGCTTTCAGTTCTGAAGGCTCCTACATTGCATGAATCTAGTGTACCCAAACTTTAGATTATGTGGAGAAAAGAGATCTGTCATAGGGTTTCTTTTCTTTTGTTTGAATCATGTGATGATAACTATGTTTCCGCATTTCATAATTATCATCAGTGATATATGTAAGGCATCCATATGAAAATACGAGGCTGTTCAAAGGTTTTCCGTACTTTTGGACAGCCTCACCCCGTTAAAAAGGTGATACTTTGATGTATCACCTTTTTATTTTTATGGGGATATTACATAATTAAAAACAGCCGCTTTAGTAGAAGGAATCTACAAAACGGCTATTTTTTATTATATTTCTGTTAAAATAATCGGTTCACCGCGTGTTACAACAACTGTATGTTCACATTGTGCAACAAGGCTTTTGTCAGGTGTAACGAATGTCCAACCATCGTCACCGCGCTCAATAATATGATCAGCTTTCATAGAAATGAATGGTTCTACAGCGATAACAAGACCATCCTTTAGAAGCGCATTATCCATTGGATCAAAATAGCTTAAAATGTGGTTGGGTGCTTCATGTAAGCTAAGACCAATACCGTGACCAGTTAAGTTTTGAATCACATTGTATCCATTTTTATGTGCAAAGTTTGAAACAGCACGACCAATTTGATTTTGTTTTGATCCAGCTTTTACTTTTTTCATTGCTTCCCAAAATGCATCTACTGCAGCTTGGCAAAGCTTTTCTTTTTCTTCATCTTCTCCAAGAACAAATGAGATACCTGTATCTGCATAATAGCCGTCAAGTGCTGCCGATACGTCTACGTTTACTAAATCGCCTTCTTTTAATACACGATCGCCTGGAATACCGTGAGCAACTTCCTCGTTTACACTAATGCAAGTTACACCTGGGAATTTATATTCTTTTTCAGGCGCTGAAATAGCACCGTTCTCGTCTAATACTTTTTTACCAATTAAATCAAGCTCTTTCGTTGTCATACCTGGCTTCGCTTGTTTCTTCATTTCTTCGCGTGCAAGTGCAACGATGCGGCCGATTTTTCGTAAACCTTCTAAATCTTGTTCATTACGAATAATCATGAAAACCACTGTCCTTCCTCGAATATATGTCTTATCCGATTGTATCATGTTTGTTTTTGTACTGCTACTCGCGTGCGGTATGCGGGTTGATTCCTCTCATAGAGAATACATGACAATTGTCATATGGATGTTATGACGCATCATACTGTTTCCTAACTTTTCCAGAGCATACAATGTAAATATAAGAAACGGCGGGGGTGGAGAGATGGAAAAGATTATTGAAGTAAATGGTGTTTCTAAAACATTTAAACATAAAAATGCAGTAAATAACGTTTCATTTCATGTGAATAAAGGGCAAATAGTAGCATTACTTGGCCCGAATGGTGCGGGGAAAACAACGACAATTTCAATGATGCTCGGCTTAAAAGATCCAACAGAAGGGAATATCTCTATATTGGGAAAGAGTCCGAAGCATAGAGATGTTCGCAATAGCCTCGGTGCGATGCTGCAAGAAGTAAGTGTGATTGATAGCATCACGGTAGAAGAGGCAATCGAGTTATTCCGTAGTTATTATACGAATCCTGTGGAGAAAGAAACATTACTGCAGTTGTCAAACTTAGAATCAGAACGAAAGCAAAGATGTGAGAAATTATCGGGCGGTCAAAAAAGAAGGTTAAATTTTGCGCTGGCACTTGCAGGGAATCCGGACTTGTTATTTTTAGATGAACCAACTGTAGGGATGGACATTACATCTCGAAAAACGTTTTGGGAAACGATTAGAAAATTAGCAAGTGAAGGGAAAACGATTATTTTAACAACACATTATTTAGAAGAAGCGGATGCGCTAGCAGATCGAATTTTATTATTTGCGAACGGAAAGATTATCGCAGATGGCACACCAGATGAGATGAAAGCGACGATTTCTCGAAAAACAATCTCGTTTTATTCGAAAGAGAAAATTCCTAAGAGTTTACTAAAGGAATTACCGCATGTAACAGAAGTACAGTCAAATGAAGGGCGCTTCACTTTAACGACGGAAGATACAGATGCCACTTTACAAGCAATTTATCAGAGGAATCTACCTGTAACAGACGTTTCAGTTGAACGTGGAAGCCTCGATGAAGCATTTGAACAGTTTGTTGCAAATCAGAAGGAGGGAATCGCATGAGAGCATTATGGATGCAATGTAAAATAGAGGTTTTACGTACGTTCCGCAATAAATTATTCATCTTTTTCTCATTATTAATGCCAGTTATGTTTTATTACATCTTTACGAATGTTGTTCAAGTCCCGCAAAACGGAGATGCATGGAAAGCACATTATTTAATTTCAATGGCGACTTTCAGTATTGTAGGGACTGCCCTTTTTAGTTTCGGTGTGAGACTTTCTCAGGAAAAAGGGCAAGGATGGACACACCTGTTAAAAATTACACCGCTTCCAGAGGGAGCATATTTAGCAGCTAAAATTATTGCTCAAACAGTAGTGAATGCTTTTTCAATTTTAGTTATTTTTATGGCAGGAATATTAATTAATAATGTTGAGTTAACGATAGGTCAATGGATTGGTGCAGGATTATGGTTATTACTAGGCGTGACACCATTTTTAGCCCTTGGAACAGTAATAGGTTCAATTAAGAAGGCTGATGCAGCTGCTGGCTTAGCGAATATTTTAAATATGAGTCTAGCTGTAATCGGTGGATTATGGATGCCAATTGAAGTATTCCCGAAAATTTTAAGATCTATCGGTGAATGGACACCAACATATCATTTCGGAAGTGGTGCATGGGATATTGTAGCTGGAAAGTCGATTGGTTGGGAAAATATCGCGGTACTAGGAGGTTATTTCCTTATATTTGTTGTAGTATCAATATATATAAGAAAAAGACAGGAAGCGGTATAAATGATAGAGAATAAAAGGTTTGAAGTTTTTCCGAAACAGATGGGCTTCTTCCCGTATATGTGGCTCGTGTATTTATTATTTCCAATCTATAATTTAACGCAAGTATCAGGATGGAAGCTTGTAATAGGGATCGGTATGTTGATAGTCTTCACCGTCACGTACCGGCAGCTTTATTTTGTTAAGAAAACGTTCATTTTGTGGGCGTGTATTCAAATGATGCTCACATTCTCATTTGCTCTATTTTATAACCCCTTCATGATATTGTTTGGATATTTCACGGCGAGTGCGATGGGGTTTACGCCAAGTAAGAAAGCGTTTCGTGTGCTGTTAGGTTTATTAGTTGTAATGCTTGGAGCTTTTATATTTGTAAATGTTAATCAACTAACAATCCCGAGTTTAGTGAATATCGTTCCGATGTTTATTTTAATGCTTCTTACGCCATTTGGAATGCGTAATTTTAATCAGAAAAAGATGTTGAAAAATCAACTAAACGAAGCAAACGAACAAATTCAAGACTTAGTAAAACGCGAGGAACGGCAGCGAATCGCAAGAGATCTTCATGATACGTTAGGGCATACGTTATCTCTTATTACTTTAAAAAGTCAGCTTGTGGAGAAATTGATTGTGAAGAATCCAGAACGCGCAAGTATAGAGGCGAAGGAGATTACACAAACATCTCGTACTGCTTTAAAACAACTGCGCGAATTAATTTCTGATATGCGTATGATTACAGTGGAAGAAGAACTTGAGCAAATAAAAGCAATTTTACAAGCGGCTAATATTGAATTAGAAGTAAAACAAGCAGCTAATTCTAGTTCGTTATCACCAATTGAACAAAATATTTTAGGAATGTGTTTACGTGAGGCAGTTACGAATATTGTAAAGCATAGTAGGGCGACGGAGTGCATTGTATCTGTATTAGAATCGCAAGGTGAACTGATTTTGAAAGTAGAGGATAATGGCGTAGGTTTGGAAAATCAAAATCATGATGGAAACGGTATTCGCGGCATGAAGGAGCGGATTGCTCTTATTGATGGAGTAGTTGAACTGGATACGATTAACCCAGGAACGTTGTTAACGGTGAAAGTTCCGATTGTAATTAGAACAGGAAAAGATGAGGTGAGGGCATGATTCGAATTATTATTGCAGAAGATCAACGAATGCTTCGTGGTGCATTAGGAGCCCTACTTGATCTAGAAGATGATATTGAAGTAGTTGGGCAGGCTGCGAATGGGGAAGAGGCGTTAAAATTAATTGAAGCGCTAAAGCCTGATATAAGTATTATGGATATTGAAATGCCGATTCAAAGTGGTTTAGATGTTGCTGAAGCGTTGAAGAAGGAAAAGTCACCTTGTAAAGTAATGATTTTAACAACATTTGCACGACCAGGTTATTTTGAACGGGCAATGAAAACTGGTGTTCACGGGTATTTATTAAAGGATAGCCCAAGCGAGGACTTGGCTTCAGCAATTCGAAATGTCATGAAAGGGAAGCGAGAAATTTCGCAGGAGCTAATGTTTGGCTTATGGCAGGAACAAAATCCGTTATCAGATCGTGAAAAAGAAGTGCTGGTACTTGCGAAAGAAGGAAAGACTACAAATGAAATTGCTAAGATGCTCTATCTTTCGCCTGGTACAGTGCGTAATTATATTTCGGAAGTATTAGCAAAACTGGAAGCGAAAAATAGAATTGAGGCAATTACAATTGCAGAAGAAAAGGGATGGATATGAAAAGAAGTTTACCTACGAGTGGTAAACTTCTTTTTTCTTATAAACAAGTATTTTAATAGAGAGTTTCGTCGCAGTCGCATCGCTCAGAATTTGAAGTATATCGCGTAATTTAGATTTTACTTCATTTTTCGACAAAAAGTTTGTTATAGTAAGATTAGGTTGTTGGTCTAAATTTTGGACAACTTTACCACTAACAGTTGTAATTACTCCATTTTTATCTACTTTTACAATAAGATCTTGGCCATATACTTTATAATTTTCGTAAGTTTGTGCAAGGCGAACTTCGGTTTGATTTTCTTTTGTTTCTTTATTTGTAGGTTGGGAATCTACATTCATTTCAGTTGTCACTCACTCTTGTTGAGCTTTAGCCTCATTTATCTCACCCTTTAAATACTTTTTCGCCATATATTTTTGTATCATTTTGAGGTTGTGTTAATTTTTAAATCGTTAAACTAGGCTGAGCAATTTCAACGTTTACTTCATTTCTATCTAGTTTTGGGGTGTGAATAGCTTCTGCTGATAAAGGATAAAGAAGACCGAATGTAACGAAAGCACGGGCAAATTTTCTATAATTTATCTATAAAATTACTAGTCTATTATGTTATGCGAGATGGATTGTATGAAAAATTTGCCGAATTTTATATATATTATGCATTATTTCATATCAAAAATTGTCGAATTCACATTATTGTAGTGGTATGACAACTCAAAAAATTAGATTGTTATAATGGGATGGTGAGTAAGTATGCACGCAGAAAAACTAGGAAGTGAAATTAAGAAAATTAGGGTTATGAGAGGATTAACACAAAAGCAGTTATCCGAGAACATATGTCATCAATCGGAAGTGAGTCGAATTGAATCGGGCGCGGTATACCCAAGTATGGATATATTGCAAGGTATTGCAGCGAAGTTACAAGTTCCCATTATTCATTTTTATGAGGTACTCATTTATTCTGATATTGAGAGGAATAAGCAATTAAAAGATCGAATTATTATGCTTTGTAAGCAAAAGAAATATAAAGAAATTTATAATAAGGTATGGAATGAGTTGAAAAAGGAAGAATATCATTCCGAGCTTCAGCAATTTCTTCAATGGCAATATTATGTAGCTGCTTACATATTGAAAAAAATCGATTACGAATATTGTATTTTAGAATTAAAAAAATTGCTCAATCAACAATTGGCAGGAATAGATGTATATCAGAACCTTTATATTGAAAACGCAATTGCAAACATTTACGCTGAAAATGGCTATTTTAAGAAGAGTATTGAGTTATTTGAAAATATATTAAAACAATTAGAGGCATTACATGATAATAAAGAGTTTGATGTGAAAGTGAGACATAATCATGCAAAAGCATTATACTTAGACAATCAATACGAAGAAGCGCTTTGTCACGCAAATAAAGCCATTGAACTATCGTGTCGAATTAATAGTATGACATTGATTGGACAGTTATACTATCGAAAAGGTGAATGCCTAGAAAAGCTCGAGTGTGATAGAGCAGAAATTGAAGATGCTTACGAAAAAGCGTGCTTCTTTTTCGATATATTAGGAAACCATACGTTAAAAGAATCAATTATAAAAAAAATGAAGAAATAAAAAAACAAATATGCATAATTGCATAAGATGTGGATAAATTTTCATGATATATTTAAAGAAAAAATGCGGGTGATGGAATATGAAAAAACTACTTATTGGTAGTCTATTAACGTTAGCGATGGCATGGGGTATTTCATTAGGAGATACAGTTTTAGAGAAAAATCAAGTAATTTCTTATAATGATCAAGAGATACAAGTAGCTTCAGATGTACCTTTTGAGTACTAAAAAACAACCGTCTTACTTAGACGGTTGTTTTTTTGTGGAGTAACCTCCAAACATCTTTACTAGAAACAGGTTTGCTAAAAAGGAATCCTTGAATGTGGTCACAGTTTTGTTCGTGTAAAAACTTCCATTGTTCTTCTGTTTCTACACCTTCCGCAATAACCTCTAAATTTAATTCTTTTGATAGCTTAATAATGGAAGCGATAATCGCTTCTTCTAAAGGGCTATTTGTAATTCCACAAATAAACTCTCGAGCAATTTTTAATGTATTGATTGGATATTTCGTTAAATAAGCTAAAGAACTATAACCAGTTCCAAAGTCATCAATTGAAATTTGGATACCGAGATTTTGAAGTTCTTCTAGTTTAGCAATTACAGAGTGATTTTGATTGATGGCGATGCTTTCTGTAATTTCGATATCTAGTGCTTCAGGTTTTAGTTCAGTTTCTTCTAACACTTTTGAAATAGTATGGATTAAATCTGCATGGTTAAATTGAACAACAGATAAATTTACACCAACTTTCAAGTGAGAAAAACCTTGATTATGCCATCTTTTTGCCTCTAAGCAAGCGGTACGTAAAATCCAATTTCCAAGTTCAATAATAAATCCGGTTTCCTCCGCTAGAGGGATGAATTGGGCAGGAGATACGATGCCGAGTTTTGGATGTTTCCAACGAATTAATGCCTCAAAACCGATAATCTGTTTTGTTTTTGTGCTTACTTGTGGCTGGTATTCAAGGAAAAATTCATTTTGTTGTAATGCTTTTGCAAGTTCGCCTTCTAAGAATTGGATCTCATTTTGGGCGATACTCATTTCTTTTGAGAAGAAAACAAATCTGTTTTTTCCATTTGCCTTCGCACGATACATAGCCATATCAGCATTTTTCATTAATTCAGTTACATCTGTTCCATAATCAGGATACATTGCAATTCCGATACTCGGTGTAATAGATAGTTCTTCATCTTTAATGAAGAATGGTTTGTTTAAAATGGTTAAAATCTGCTCAGCTATAAAAATTGCACTCTTTTCTGAGTACATATCTGGTAATAGAATTGTAAACTCATCTCCGCCTTGGCGAGCAACGACATCCTTTGAACGCAAGCAACTGCGTAACCTTTTTGCTACTTCAATTAATAATAAATCCCCGACGTCATGACCGAGTCGATCGTTAATTTTTTTGAATCGGTCTAAATCAAGGAACATGACGGCAACATCATTTGCGCTAGTTTGAGCTGTATTTAAAATGTTTTTTAAATCTTTTTCAAACTTTCGGCGATTTGGTAATCCAGTAAGTGCATCATGAAAGGCTAAATGTTCTACTTGTTTTTGTTTTTCATATAACGTTGTAATATCACGTGCTATGCCGAACATCCCAACAACTTCTTTGTTTATGAAAGTAGGGATGAGTGTAATGTGAAGGTAATAGTAATATCCTTCTTTTTCTTTTGTGCGAACTTCTAAAGTTTGTGGTCTACCTTCTTTCGTTATTTGTAAAGCTTTCTTTAGTAGATCATGGTCTTTTGAGTCAATAAAGTGTAAAAGAGAATAGCTTTCTACTTCACAATAGTAGGCAGTAAATAAGCTTTCACAAGCTGTATTGGATTGTTGAAAAATACCATTCATATTTAAAGAGAAAACGGCATCAGGATGATCTTCGAATAAAGATTTATAGCGTTGTTCACTCTTTGATAACGCAGATGCACCTTCTTCCACTTTACCTTCTAGTTGTGTAGTCAACTGTTCGTACGTATCGATTAATACTTGATTATCTTTCCACATGTAGAGTTGTCGTAGGAATAATAAGAGTAGTGATAATACTAGACCGATTAGCATGAACTTATCATCCCAAGGCTGAATGACAATAAAGGAGAAAGTAATGATTATACTAAAATAAGGTAATATAAAGCGTACATAATCGAATCGATAATACTTCATTTTCGTTTCATGTTGCATTGGTTTATCCAAAATGTACAGTATGGACGATAAACCGATTAGTAAAATCGAAGCAGTATGTATTAAATAAGAGACTTCAGAAGAAGTTTCCATTCCTTTGTTTAATTGGAACAGATGTATATAGCCGTACACAAGTATGATAGTAAAGCCGATAATCAATGAAATTCTACTAGAAGAATATTGTTCTCTTCTATATAGGCTAATAACGGCGTAAATTACTAATGATTGTGCAATAAAGTATCCAATTAAAACCCACGTATCTGTTGTTAACATACGAAAGCTTGAAAGATCCAAAATAAAAGTTAATGTGAAATAAATATTCATAATAACAATAAAGATGCTATCGAATGAAAATTGAGAAAGGCCTCTAATGGAGTAATGTTTTATAAACTTTATAGCAAAACCAGAAAAAAGCAAAATATATTGTATGATGAAAAAAGGTAGTGCTTTATATGAGAATATGACTTGATCATAAATAGAAAGTGAATGAAGAAATAAAGTTATTTCCATAATTAGTCCACATATGCAAGTGCATAGTAGTAAAACCCAAAATAGTTTGTCACTGCTTTTCATCTGCTTAATTGCTTTAAATAAGCAATAGCAAGAAAAGAGTGCCGCAAAACAAAATAAGAAGAGAATTCCAATTTCTTTTATATTTAAATTCCTAGGGATAAGGAATATCCAAAGAGAAAATATAATTATATACACCATGACAAATTGTACATATTTCTTTTGATTAATCATATTATGACTCCATTTCAATAAAGTTGAATCTCAGGGGGAAAATGCTAATTTAAATAATAGCATATAAATTGGGGTGTTTTTTATTATAAGAATTACTTTTTTATGAAAAAAATAGCGCAGTGTTACAAATTACCATTGTAACGTTGCGCTATTTTTTCTTTTTATCCCTCTTATAGAAGAGATTTCATTTATTAACTGAAGAAGTGCTAAATCCTTTTTCTTACTTTCAATCATAATATCGAAATTATGATCAATTTTTTTTGTAATGTGTAAAAAAGGTTTAATAAAGTCTAAATCAATATAATCGGCGTGGGCCCTAAATTCTTTTTCTGATTTAGGAGAAGAAATATGAACTTTAGGAGGGACATTTGTATGTGACCAAGTTTTAAATATCATAGGAAGTAATTCTTCTAGCGGTTCATTACAAAGGTTCGCTATGTGATGATGATAATCGAACACGAAAGGGATTTTTTCTTTTTGGCAAATAGCCAAAGTTTCAGAAGTTGTATATGTTTTATCATCGTTTTCTAGAGTCATTTGTTTTTTTATATGTGCAGGAAGTTTCTGTATGTTTTCATGAAAACGTTCGATTGCCTGTTCCTTATTTCCATACGCACCACCCACATGGATATTAATGTAGGAAGAATCTGCAATTCCCATAGCATGTAACACGTTATAATGATAGGTCATATCTGTAATTGCATTAGTTGTAATATGTGGTTTGTCGCTTGTAAATAGTGTGAATTGATTTGGGTGAAAACTTACGCGTAAATTGTGTTCTTGAATTAATGCTCCTATTTTACGCCATAGTGGAGCAAATAGTTGAATGTAATCAAATTCAACTTCAGGATGTGTTGCAAGCGGAACGATAGAAGATGATAAACGATATAATGGAATTTCGTGTGCAATATTGTAGTGAAGGATGCGTATTGTGTGTTCTAGGTTCTGCCTTGTAACATGGTACAATTTATCTTCGCGCTCTTGTTTATTGAGTTTTTTAAAGCTTGTAAATGTCATTGTTTTGGCAGGCGAACAGTCCCAGAGTGCCATTGCATGTGAGACATATCCAAACCGCATAATCATAAAGGATACACCTCTTTTATTCATCGTCTTTCCTATAAGAAGAACGCAAGTATCGTTCCTATCCATTCTTTGCCCCTATCAATAAGGGAAAGCGGGCTGACATCATCAAAGGAAAGTAATGATGCATTTTTTAGATCTTCATGGAATTTATTTTTTACTTCTTGTATGAAATGTTTATCGTACAAAAGACAGTTGATTTCATGATTAATATATAAACTTCTCATATCAAAATTAGCAGTTCCAATATCACAAATATGATCGTCTACTATAATGATTTTTGCGTGAAAAAATCCTTGTTGAAAAGCGTAAATATTACAACCAGCTTGTATTAACTTTCGGCAATATGGGAATTTTGCTTCTCGAACGAGGGCGTGATCAGCCTTTTGTGGAACGAGAATAGTTATTTGAACCCCACGTTTTCGCGCGTTTAATAATGCGTTCATAATTTTTTTTCCAGGAATGAAATAGGGTGTACCGATAAAGATTTCTTTTTTTGCGCTTTCAATTAATTGTAAAAATGTATTTTGTAAATAGGCACCATCAGTAGGGATAAAGCGATGTAGAATGGTCCCTGGTTGTTGCTTAGGAAAATAAAGAGGTGAATCTAATAGATTTTGGCCTGTGTCGTCGAGCCAATCATGTAAAAATTGTTTTTGTAAATCTTGTATCCCTTCTCCTGTAAGACGTAAATGATAATCTCGCCATAACCCTAACTTTTGATTATGCCCCAAATATTCCTCGCCAATATTAAATCCACCAATATAGCCAATTTTCCCGTCAATAACTGTAATTTTTCTATGATTTCTTTGATTTGCAGAAAAGAAAGGAAAAGGGAATTTTACTTTATGACAAAATGAAAAAGAGACACCATGCTTTTGTAGCGAGTAAATCGCTTCTTTTGATAAATAATGACTGCCAAACCGGTCGAGTAAAAGTCTTACTTCAATCCCTTCTTGTGCTTTATCGATAAGTAACTTTAAAAACTTACGACTTATCTCATCATTTTTTACAATGAAAAATAAAACGTGCACATGGTGTTTAGCTTGTTTTATATCAGTAAATAGGGCGTCATACAAATCTTTTCCGTATGTATAAAGGTGAAAATCACTTTGACGTAAAGGGAAAGAACGAGAACGTACACGCTTTAAATGAACAATTCTCCCATATGAAAGGTCGATTGTAATCCAGAGAGCGCTACCTATTAACAAGAGAGATAAGAAGAACATAAGTAAATTCCCTCCTTCACGGTCTTTTCACCATCAGTTTTTTACAAATCAAAATTTCCTTTTATCCCGATTGGTGAGGGCTAATAATCAGTAGGGAATAAACAGCTCCCTACTGATTAAAGTTTCACTTTATAGTTTCACCCAAATAAACAGCTTTATTAAAAAATGTGTTGTTGTATAACAAAAAACTGTTGACTGAATGCTCACTCATTATATAATGGAAATAGGGGATATAATTCAGAAAATTATATATTTTCAAAGATTCTAAAAAAGAAAGAGGGCTTACAAAGAGAGGGGTAGCATAAAAATGAATAGCTTACTAATCATTAATTGGCTGGCTGCCATTGCTGTTATTGCTTATGCGGGATATTTGTTTGTATATCTTATACGAACGAGAATGGCCTACATACAATTAGGAAAAAAGATTGAATTTGACCGTCGTTTTAAAGAGCGTTGGGATCTTCTTAAGGTCAATGTTTTCGGTCAGAAAAAGCTGCTGAAAGATAAAAAGAGCGGCATCATTCACGTTATGTTCTTTTACGGATTTATTCTTGTCCAATTTGGAGCAATTGACTTCGTTTGGAAAGGGCTCGCACCAGGATCACATCTTCCACTTGGACCACTATACCCTGCATTTACATTCTTCCAGGAAATTGTCACACTTGTTATTTTAATCGCAGTCTTTTGGGCTTTTCATAGACGCTATGTTGAAAAGCTTGTTCGTTTAAAACGTAATTTCAAATCAGGTCTTGTTCTTATCTTTATTGGTGGCTTAATGATCTCTGTGCTACTCGGTAACGGGATGGGAATTATATGGCACGGTGAGGAGCTTTCATGGAGTGAACCAATTGCCTCTGCAATCGCTTACGTTTTCTCGGGTATAAATGAAACCGTAGCCATTTCAGTGTTCTATTTCTCTTGGTGGGTGCATCTATTAATCTTGTTAACGTTTTTAGTTTATGTACCACAATCAAAACATGCGCATTTAATTGCTGGACCAGTTAACGTATTTTTTGGTCGTCTTTCAAATCCAGGAAAACTTGAAAAAATAGATTTTGAAGATGAAACGCAAGAAACATTCGGTGTTGGTAAAATTGAAGACTTTAGACAAAATCAACTTATCGACTTATATTCTTGTGTCGAATGTGGTCGTTGTACAAATATGTGTCCGGCAACAGGAACAGGGAAAATGTTATCACCGATGGATTTAATTTTAAAACTTCGTGATCATTTAACTGATAAAGGAGCAGCGGTAACATCAAAAGCACCGTGGGTTCCAGTTGTTGCTTTTAATAATACACAAGGAAATCAGTTAGCGATGATGGCAGCTGGAAAAGGACAACAAGAATCAGCAGCTACAGCGCTTGCTTACGATCCGAGTTTAATCGGAGATGTTATTACAGAAGAAGAGATTTGGGCATGTACAACGTGTCGTAACTGTGAAGATCAGTGTCCAGTTATGAATGAACATGTTGATAAAATTATTGATTTACGCCGCTATCTCGTTTTAACAGAAGGGAAAATGGATGCAGAAGCGCAGCGTGCAATGACAAACATTGAGCGTCAAGGGAATCCATGGGGTCTGAACCGTAAAGAGCGTGAAACATGGCGTCAAGGTGATGATGAGGTAACCGTTCCAACTGTGAAAGAGAAATCAAAAGCTGGCGAAGAGTTTGAATACTTATTCTGGGTTGGATCAATGGGTTCGTATGACAATCGCAGTCAGAAGATTGCGATATCATTTGCGAAGCTAATGAATGAAGCAGGCATTTCATTCGCAATTCTTGGTAATAAGGAAAAGAACTCTGGTGATACACCGCGCCGCCTCGGAAACGAATTCGTATTCCAAGAGATGGCAACGAAAAATATTGAAGAATTTGAAAAAGCAGGAGTGAAGAAAATCGTTACGATTGACCCTCATGCTTATAACACTTTTAAAAATGAGTACCCGGACTTTGGCTTACAAGCAGAAGTCTATCATCATACAGAATTACTAGCCCAGTGGGTGAAGGAAGGACGTTTAAAACCTGTCCATTCTATTGAAGAAACAGTTACGTACCATGATTCCTGTTACTTAGGAAGATACAACGAAGTATATGAGGCACCGCGCGATATTCTAAAAGCAATTCCAGGTGTAAACCTTGTAGAAATGGCGCGTAACCGTGAAACGGGAATGTGCTGTGGTGCAGGTGGCGGCTTAATGTGGATGGAAGAAACGGCTGGTTCTCGTATTAACGTTGCTCGTACAGAACAAGCTCTGGCTGTACAACCGTCAATTATCGGTACAGGATGCCCATATTGCTTAACGATGATTAGTGACGGTACGAAAGCGAAAGAAGTTGAAGAAACAGTTCAAACTCTGGATGTAACAGAGATTTTAGAACGCTCAGTTATCGGACAGAAGAAAGAAGCAATCTAGTTTGTGGGAATGCATACAACTTTAGAAAGAGGTGCAATTATTGCACCTCTTCTCAACGTAGGAATACCGAGCGAGCGCTCGGCGTTAAAAAAAGAAATGGGGGAAAGAAACATGAGTAAAACAGTTATTTTAAGTGCTGCAAGAACACCGGTTGGAAAATTTGGAGGGACTTTAAAAGACGTGAAAGCAACAGAACTTGGAGGAATTGCAATTAAGGCAGCGCTTGAAAGGGCGAATGTTTCCGCGAGTGATGTTGAAGAAGTTATATTTGGAACGGTTATCCAAGGAGGACAAGGACAAATTCCATCACGCCAAGCAGCAAGAGCGGCTGGAATTCCTTGGGAAGTGCAGACAGAAACAGTAAATAAAGTTTGTGCATCAGGGCTTCGCGCAGTTACTTTAGCGGATCAAATTATTCGTACTGGTGACCAATCACTGATTGTAGCTGGTGGAATGGAATCGATGAGTAACAGTCCTTACATTTTACGAGGAGCAAGATGGGGATACAGAATGGGTAACAACGAAGTTATCGATTTAAATGTTGCAGACGGTTTAACATGCGCATTTTCAGGTATACACATGGGTGTTTATGGTGGAGAAGTTGCAAAAGAAGACGGGATCTCTCGCGAAGCACAAGATGAATGGGCATATCGTAGCCATCAACGTGCGGTTTCAGCACATAAGGAAGGTCGTTTTGAAGAGGAAATTGTACCAGTAACAATTCAGCAAAGAAAAGGCGATCCTATCGTCGTGGCTAAGGATGAGGCGCCACGCGCGGATACAACGGTTGAAAAATTAGCGAAATTAAAGCCTGTATTTGATAAGACGTCAGCGGTGACAGCTGGTAATGCTCCTGGACTAAATGATGGCGGTGCGGCGCTTGTATTAATGAGCGAGGACAGAGCGAAACAAGAGGGAAGAAAGCCATTAGCGACAATTTTGGCGCATACAGCAATTGCGGTAGAATCGAAGGATTTCCCAAGAACACCAGGTTATGCAATTAATGAATTGCTGAAAAAGACAGGTAAGACAATTGAAGAAATCGATCTATTTGAAATCAATGAGGCATTTGCGGCGGTAGCAATTGCAAGTACTGAAATCGCAGGGATTGATCCGGAAAAATTGAATGTAAATGGCGGCGCTGTAGCAATGGGGCATCCAATTGGAGCGAGCGGAGCACGTATTATCGTTACACTTATCCATGCACTGAAGCAGCGCGGCGGCGGAATTGGAATTGCTTCTATTTGTAGCGGTGGCGGTCAAGGTGACGCAATTATGATTGAAGTTCGTTAATTTACGTGTAGAGGATTTTGGTTTATTAACAACTTATATTAAGGGGGAAGAAAGAATGGGTGTACAAAAAATAGTTGTAATTGGTGCAGGACAAATGGGTTCAGGTATCGCACAAGTGTGTGCAATGGCAGGATATGATGTGAAAGTGCAAGATTTAAAGCAAGAGCAATTAGATAGAGGGCTAGCTGTTATTACAAAGAATTTAGCTCGTCAAGTAGAAAAAGGTCGTATGAAGGAAGAAGAGAAAGAAGCGACTTTAAATCGTCTTACATGGACACTCGATTTAAATAGCGTAAAAGAAGCGGATCTTGTTATTGAAGCTGCTGTTGAGAAGATGGATATTAAAAAGAAAATTTTTGCGAATCTAGATGAAATCGCTCCAGAACACGCAATTTTAGCAACGAATACGTCGTCGTTACCAATTACGGAAATTGCAGCGGTAACGAAACGTCCTGAGAAAGTAATCGGCATGCACTTTATGAATCCAGTTCCAGTTATGAAACTCGTTGAAATTATTCGTGGTTTAGCTACAGATGATGCAGTGTACGAAACGATTGAGGATATTACGAAAAAAATCGGTAAAGTGCCAGTTGAAGTAAATGATTTCCCGGGGTTTGTATCGAACCGTATTTTATTACCAATGATTAACGAAGCAATCTATACGTTATATGAAGGTGTAGCAACGAAAGAAGCGATTGATGAAGTAATGAAGCTCGGTATGAACCATCCGATGGGGCCACTTACATTAGCTGATTTTATCGGTTTAGATACGTGTTTATACATTATGGAAGTGTTGCATGAAGGATTAGGAGATAGTAAATATCGCCCATGTCCATTATTACGTAAGTATGTGAATGCAGGATGGTTAGGACGTAAAACGGGTCGTGGTTTCTACGTTTACGAATAAAGGCCTCCCTTTATTGAAGTAGTGGTCTTACCAAATTGTTAAAAAGATATATAGCAAACGGAGGCGAAGTACATGAATTTTCACTTTACTGAAGAGCAACAAATGATGAGGAAAATGGTTCGAGATTTTGCACAAAAGGAAATAGCTCCCTTTGTTCCTAGTATGGAACAAGGGGTGTTCCCGAAAGAGATTTTGCAAAAAATGGGTGAGCTTGGCCTAATGGGTATTCCAGCGCCTGCAAAATATGGTGGGGCAGAAATGGATTTTATTTCTTACATTCTAGCAATTGAGGAAATTTCAAAGGTAAGTGCAACCGTTGGTGTAATTTTAGCTGTACATACGTCAGTTGGAATGAATCCGATTTTATACTTCGGAACAGAAGATCAGAAGCAGAAATATGTTTCTAAATTGGCGACTGGTGAGTATTTAGGCGCATTTGCTCTAACAGAACCAAATGCAGGATCAGATGCAGGTAGTTTGAAATCAAGAGCTGTAAAGAAAGACGATCACTATATTATCAATGGATCGAAAGTATTTATTACGAATGGTGGCGAAGCAAGTACATACATTGTATTCGCTTCTACAAATCCAGAGGCGGGGAAAAGTGGTATTTCTGCATTTATTGTAGAGAAAGATACACCAGGCTTAATCATCGGAAAAGATGAGCATAAGATGGGGCTTCTTGGATCTCGTACAGTACAACTTACGTTTGAAGATATGAAAGTGCCGGCCGAGAATTTACTTGGTGAAGAAGGACAAGGATTTAAGGTGGCAATGGCGAATTTAGATGTTGGACGAATTGGGATCGGAGCGCAGGCATTAGGAATCGCGGAAGCGGCGCTTGCATGTGCGATTGATTATGCGAAAGAGCGAGAGCAATTCGGTAAGCCAATTGCGGCGCAGCAAGGAATCGGATTCAAACTTGCAGATATGGCGACTAGCGTAGAAGCAGCGCGATTACTTGTATACAGAGCGGCATCGCTAAGAGCGCAAGGATTACCATGCGGTAAAGAAGCTTCTATTGCGAAATTATTTGCTTCTAAGACGGCTGTTGAAGTTTCGATTGAAGCGGTGCAAGTCTTTGGCGGTTACGGCTATACGAAGGATTATCCAGTAGAAAGATTTTTCCGTGATGCGAAGATCACGCAAATATATGAAGGAACGAGCGAAATACAAAAGCTTGTAATTAGTCGAGCTTTATAAAAAGACGAGGGGGAGACGGGGATGCATTTTAAATTATCAGAAGAACATGAAATGATAAGAAAAATGGTTCGGGATTTTGCAAGAAATGAAGTAGCACCGACGGCAGCAGAGCGTGATGAGGAAGAGCGATTTGATCGCGCTTTATTTGATCAAATGGCAGAGCTTGGCTTAACCGGCATTCCATGGCCTGAAGAGTATGGTGGAATTGGAAGCGATTACTTGGCGTATGTAATTGCCATTGAAGAATTATCCCGCGTATGTGCTTCTACAGGTGTAACATTGTCTGCACATACTTCACTTGCTGGTTGGCCAATTTTTAAATTTGGAACGGAAGAGCAAAAGCAAAAGTTTTTACGACCGATGGCAGAAGGAACGAAAATTGGCGCATACGGTTTAACTGAGCCAAGTTCTGGTTCAGATGCTGGAGGAATGAGGACAACTGCGAAACGAGATGGAGACCATTACATTTTAAATGGATCGAAAATCTTTATTACAAATGGTGGCATTGCTGATATTTATGTTGTTTTTGCATTAACAGACCCTGAATCGAAGCAGCGCGGCACGAGTGCATTTATTGTGGAGAGCGATACGCCAGGATTTTCAGTTGGGAAGAAAGAGAGCAAGCTAGGGATTCGCTCTTCGCCGACTACTGAAATTATGTTTGAAGACTGCCGTATTCCTGTAGAGAACCTACTCGGGGAAGAGGGTCAAGGATTTAAAGTTGCGATGCAAACGTTAGATGGCGGCCGTAATGGTATTGCCGCGCAAGCAGTCGGTATTGCGCAAGGGGCTTTAGATGCTTCTGTAGAATATGCAAGAGAGCGTCATCAATTTGGGAAGCCGATTGCGGCGCAACAAGGAATTGGCTTTAAACTTGCGGATATGGCAACAGATGTGGAAGCGGCGCGTCTTTTAACATATCAAGCGGCTTGGCTTGAATCTGAAGGGCTTCCGTACGGGAAAGAGTCAGCGATGTCAAAAGTATTTGCAGGTGATACAGCGATGAAGGTAACGACTGAAGCAGTACAAGTCTTTGGTGGTTATGGTTATACGAAAGATTATCCAGTAGAGCGTTACATGCGCGATGCAAAGATTACACAGATATATGAGGGAACGCAAGAGATTCAAAGGCTAGTAATTTCTCGTATGTTAACGAAATAGGAACGAAAGCGTAGGTATTTTCCTACGCTTTTTCCTTCCAAAAATAATAGAGAGAGGTGAAGGGGATGGTTAAACATAATGTGCATGCATCAGTGAAAGATGAAAAATTAGTTGCGTTAAGGCGTGAACAAATGATTAAAGGTGCGGTGCAACTGTTTAAGCAAAAAGGGTTCCCACGTACAACAACGAGAGAAATTGCGAAGGCGGCTGGGTTTAGTATTGGAACACTTTATGAGTACATTCGTACAAAAGATGATGTTTTATATTTAGTTTGTGATAGTATATATGAACATGTAAAAGAGCGGTTAGAGGAAGTAGTGTGTACAGAAAAGGGAAGTATAGAAAGTTTAAAGATAGCAATAACGAATTATTTTAAAGTAATGGATGAATTGCAAGAAGAAGTATTAATTATGTATCAAGAGGTACGTTTTTTACCGAAAGAATCACTCCCATATGTATTAGAAAAAGAGTTTCAAATGGTAGGAATGTTCGAGAATATTTTAGAACAGTGTACGGAAAATGGAACATTTACATTAAATAAAAAAGAAATACAGCTTCTTGCACATAATATTTTCATACAAGGACAAATGTGGGGATTTAGACGTTGGGCCCTGCAAAAACTGTATACGCTTGAAGAATATACAGAAATGCAAATTAGGTATGTATTGCAAGGGGCGCATATGCTTCCGAAATAAGGAATGGACAAATTATAATTTTATTACCATATTAAAGTTTCCCGTTTTTTTTGTAGCATATTTGTGCGACTTTTGTTTATAATGAATAGTATGGATTTTTTTAAGCAGACCGTTATATATAAGGTTATATTTGAAGAAAGGAAGTGCCGCATAAGTGAATTTTAAGCAATATTCACCAGAAGAGCTAAAAGAATGTTCAATGATTGAAGTTGTACATAGCGTTTTAGGGGATAAAAGACAAGCAACGACATTCAACGAGTTGGTTCAAGAAATCGCTCAAGTGCTGGGACTATCTCAAGAGCAAGTTAATGCGAAACTCGCACAATTTTATACAGATTTAAACATCGATGGACGTTTCATTAATTTAGGAGAAAATCGTTGGGGACTACGCAGCTGGTACCCATATGAGCAAATTGATGAAGAAATCTTACCTCAGCCAAAGCCGAAGAAGAAACGTAAAGTTGAAGAGGACGGTTTTGACGACTACATCGAAGAAGATGAAGATGAATTCGACGATGCAGACGGAAATGCAGACGAAGAAGATGTAGAAGATTTGGACAAGGTTCTTGAAGAAGAAGACGCAGATGACGAAGATGATGATCTTGATGATTTAGAAGAAGATGATGAAGAATTCGCAGAAGAAGAACTTGAGTACGATGAAGCTGAAGAAGAAGAGGAAGAGCTGTAGTTCTTGACTTTTCATTATCGTCCATGTAGAATCATTTTTGGGCTCTTTAAAACAGGACGATAATACTTTTAAAGTGTAAATATAAAAGAAAATTGCTCCCTACTTATTACTTTATGTGATGAGGGGAGCAATTTTCTTTTTTGTTTTTTGTTTAGAAAATAAAAAGAGTCTAACAATAAGATAGGTACAGTGTTATCTACATACGTTGCGCTTTGCAACGGTGATTATATAACAACAAGGTAGAAGGGAGTATTTTCATGACTAAGTATATTTTTGTAACAGGCGGTGTAGTATCGTCTTTAGGTAAAGGTATTACAGCAGCATCTCTTGGAAGACTTTTAAAAAATCGTGGTTTAAACGTAACTATTCAAAAGTTTGATCCATACATTAACGTAGACCCGGGGACTATGAGCCCATACCAACACGGTGAGGTATTCGTAACAGATGATGGTGCAGAAACGGACTTAGACCTTGGTCACTATGAGCGTTTTATCGACATCAACTTAAATAAATACAGCAACGTAACAACAGGTAAAATTTACTCTTCAGTTCTTCAAAAAGAGCGTCGTGGTGAATACTTAGGAGGAACAGTTCAGGTTATTCCTCACATTACTAACGAAATTAAAGAACGTGTATATCGTTCTGGTCGCGAAACAAACGCGGACGTTGTTATTACAGAAATCGGTGGAACTGTTGGTGATATCGAGTCTCTACCATTCTTAGAAGCAATTCGTCAAATTAAGAGCGACATCGGTCGTGACAATGTAATGTACATTCACTGTACGTTAATCCCGTACTTAAAAGCTGCGGGTGAAATGAAAACAAAACCAACGCAACATAGCGTTAAAGAGCTTCGTAGCTTAGGTATTCAACCAAATATTATCGTTGTTCGTACAGAGCTACCTGTTTCTCAGGACATGAAAGATAAGCTTGCATTATTCTGTGACATCGATACAAAAGCAGTTATCGAAGCACGCGATGCAGATACTTTATATGCGGTTCCATTATCTCTTCAAGAGCAAAACATGGATCAAATCGTTTGCGATCACTTGAAATTAGACAATCCAGCTGCAGATATGACAGAGTGGACTGCGCTAGTTAATAAAGTACGTAACCTTTCTAAGAAAACAAAAATCGCTCTTGTTGGTAAATACGTAGAACTTCAAGATGCATACATTTCTGTTGTAGAAGCACTTCGTCATGCAGGTTACTCATTCGACACAGATGTAGAAGTGAAATGGGTAAATGCTGAGCACGTAACAGCAGAGAACGTGAAAGAATTAGTTGGCGACACAGATGGTATCCTTGTACCGGGTGGCTTTGGCGATCGTGGTGTAGAAGGTAAAATCGTTGCAATTCAATATGCTCGTGAAAACAAAGTTCCATTCTTAGGAATTTGCCTAGGTATGCAACTTGCATCAATCGAATTCGCACGTAACGTATTAGGATTAGAAGGAGCTAACTCTTCTGAAATTAATCCTGACACGCCTTATGCAATCATCGACTTATTACCAGAACAAAAAGATGTAGAAGACTTAGGTGGTACACTTCGTCTTGGTCTATACCCATGTAAGCTTGCTGAAGAAACAAATGCTTACAATGCTTACAACGAGCCGGTTGTATATGAGCGTCATCGTCATCGTTATGAGTTCAACAATCAATTCCGTCCGGATATGGAAAAAGCAGGATTTGTATTCTCTGGTACAAGCCCAGACGGTCGTCTAGTTGAAATCATTGAATTAAAAGACCACCCTTGGTTCGTGGCAGCACAGTTCCATCCAGAACTTGTATCTCGTCCAAACCGTCCACAACCATTGTTCCATGACTTCGTAAGTGCTTCTATTACGAATAAA
>Ga0213824_1000633_pt1 | contig 25218 bp, 27 predicted proteins | sample MC6MC0906MG_FD_179892 | JGI IMG/M metagenome (GOLD analysis project Ga0213824, IMG submission 179892) | Enriched soil aggregate microbial communities from Iowa State University, Ames, United States - MC6-MC0906-MG | ecosystem: Environmental > Terrestrial > Soil > Unclassified | place: USA: Iowa...
GCCGCGATCGTTCAGCACAAGCTCGGCCTGCCGACCGCCATCGCTGCCTTCGACATTTCCCTGGGTTGCTCGGGCTATGTCTACGGCCTGTACGCGATGAAGGGCTTCATGGAAGCCGCCGGCCTGAAGAACGGCCTGCTGATCACCGCCGACCCCTATTCGAAGATCGTCGACCCCGAAGACCGCAACACCACCATGCTGTTTGGCGATGCCGCCACTGCTACCTGGATGGGCGAGGGTGCCACCTGGCAGCTGGGCAAGTCGCTGTTCGGCAGCGACGGTGCTGGAGCCGAGCACCTGCGCACCACCGACGGCAAGTTCTTCATGAATGGCCGTCAGGTTTACAACTTCGCGCTGGTCAAGGTGCCTGCGCACCTGCAGCAGCTGCTCGAGGCCAGCGACCTGCAATCCGACGACATCGACCTGTACTGCCTGCATCAGGGCAGCGCAGCGATCGTCGATGCCGTGTCGGCGCGCTTCGGTGAAGGCGAGCACAAGCAGAAGTTCGTCAAGGACATGGTCGAGACCGGCAATACCGTGTCGTCGAGCATTCCGTTGCTGCTGGAAAAGCACGTGCTCGGCTCGCAGCACAAGCGTGTGGCCCTGAGCGGCTTCGGCGTAGGCCTGTCGTGGGGTTCGGCGATCATCGAGCGCCGTGGCTGACCGTTCATCGCCGTGATAGACGCCGCCGCCTTCAGGCGGCGTTTTCTTTTCTAATCTACAGGGGCGAGGTGCCTGTAATCTGGCGTCAACTCCTTGATTTCATTGGGCTGGCAGGATGCCAGTAAAAATTTTCCAAAATCCCCTAAAGCAACCCGCCCTGACGACGATAACTATTACGAAGGTTCTCTGTGCCACACCCGGCGAATTGCCAAGGCCGGAAGCCGCAGTACCCAATCCAACGAGGAATTCGTCATGGCTTTGACCGTTAACACCAACACCACCTCTCTGGGCGTTCAGAAAAACCTGAACCGTGCTTCCGATGCACTGAGCACCTCGATGACCCGTCTGTCCTCCGGCCTGAAAATCAACAGCGCCAAAGACGACGCCGCCGGCCTGCAGATCGCTACCCGCATGACCTCGCAGATCCGCGGTCAGACCATGGCTATCAAAAACGCCAACGACGCCATCTCCATCGCCCAGACCGCTGAAGGCGCGATGCAAGAGCAGACCAACATCCTGCAGCGTATGCGTGAACTGGCTGTTCAGTCGCGAAACGACAACAACAGCGAAGACGACCGCGCCGCTCTGGACAAAGAATTCCAGTCGATGCTGAAGGAAATCGACCGTATCGCCGGTTCGACTCAGCTGAACGGCAAGAACCTGCTGGACGGTACCGCTGGCGACATGACCTTCCAGGTCGGTTCCAACACCGGTAGCGACAACCAGATCACCATCAGCCTGAGCGACGCGCTGAACACCACCGGCGCTCTGTCGGGTCTGGCTAGCCAGAACATCACCGGTGCCGACAGCTCCTCGGCCGAAGCCACCTTCACCGCCGCCATGAGCGCAATCGATGACGCCCTGAACGCCATCAACAGCACTCGTGCCGACCTGGGTGCCGTACAGAACCGTCTGACCAGCACCATCAACAACCTGCAGAACATCAACGAAAACGCCGAGGCCGCTCGTGGCCGCGTTCAGGACACCGACTTCGCTGCTGAAACTGCCCAGCTGACCAAGCAGCAGACCCTGCAGCAAGCTTCCACTTCGGTTCTGGCCCAGGCCAACCAGCTGCCATCCGCTGTACTGAAGCTGCTTCAGTAATCGTTGATGGTAATCGGCGGGGGAGTGCATGATAAGGCGCTTCCCCGCCTTTTCGTTACGAGGTGGTAGATATGGACATGAGCGTCAAGCTGAATCTGTCCTACCCGGCCGTTCGTTCGGCCGAGCAGGTGGGTGACAAGCCAGTTGCCCGGTCGGCAGATACGCCTCGCGGCGACGGTGATACGCTGGAACCCAAGGCAGTGACTGCTGCCGAAAAAAGCAGCGATGCCGAAAAGGTGAAAAACGCCGTTTCGGAAATTGAAAAGTTCCTCAGCTCCTCCCGGCGCAACCTGCAGTTCTCGACGGATGAGGAATCCGGCAAGATCGTGGTCAAGGTCATCGCCAGCGAGACGGGTGAGTTGATTCGCCAGCTGCCTTCGGAAGAGGCGTTGCGGATCGCCAATAGCCTGAGTGATGTAAACAGTCTTTTGTTCGACGCCAAGGTGTGACGGGCGGCGAAGTTTTCAAGCGGGAATGATGTCTGCCTTGCAGGAGCAGGGCCTGACATTCCAGAAAGAGGGAAAACTGTATGGCGAGCACACTGGTATCTAGTATCGGCCAAGGTACAGGTCTGAACATCACCGACATGGTCAGCGCATTGGTCAATGCCGACACTGCGGCCAAAAAGGCGCAGATCACCCGGCAGACCAGCAACAACAGCGCGATGATTTCGGGTGTGGGCTCGCTGCGCAGTGCCCTCACGGCGTTCCAGGACGCCATGAAGAAGCTCAACGATACGACTGCCCCTGCGTTCAACGCCTATGCGGCGAAGTCGGCCAATGAGGCGGTGGTCAAGGTGACTGCCAGCAACACTGCTGTAGCGGGCAGCTACGATATCGTGGTCAACCAGCTGGCCACGGGCTCAAAGGTTGCCAGTGCCCCGTTGGGCGGGGGCGCTGCGTCTGCAATTACTGCAGGCAAGATGACCATCGAGCAGAACGGCAACACGTACGAGATCGACGTGGCCGATGGCTCGACGTTGCAGACCGTGCGCGACCAGATCAACAAGGAACTTGGCGTCCAGGGCATCTCCGCCAACATCGTCAACGGCGAGGGTGGTGCGCGCCTGGTACTCAGCTCGACCACCACTGGCGCAGGCACCGACCTGAAGGTCAGTGGCATTGCCGAGCTGGAAATCGACGGCACGCAGCAAATGAGCGATAGCGGCGCAGGTTACATCACCGCCCTGGCGCAGGACAGCGAGCTGACCATCGATGGTTTGACGGTGAAAAGCAGCAAGAACACCATCAGCGATGCGATCAGTGGCATCACCCTTGAGCTGACCGGTGTCAGCCCCAAGTCCGGCGCCACCGGCACGCCGACCAGCGTGACCGTTGCCCAGGACAACGATGGCCTGAAGAAAAACGTCCAGGCATTCGTCGATGCCTATAACACGCTGCAGAAAACCATCACCGCGCTGACCACCAGTACCCGTGACGAGGATGACAACCTCTCGCTCGGCCCGCTGAGCAACGACCCGACTACCCGCTCGCTGGTAAACGATATCCGCAAGGTGCTTTCCGAAGTGGGTTCGGGTGATCAGCTGACCACCCTGAGCCAGTTGGGTATCAACACCACCAAGGACGGTACCCTGGAATTCAACGCCACCAAGTTCAGTTCGGCGATGGATGACAAGAAGCTGGGTTCGCAGGTGCAGGAGCTGTTTACCGGCAGCAATGGCATCATCGAGCGCATGAACAAGGCCATCGACCCGTATAACGCCACCGACGGCAGCCTGGCCACACGCAAGGCCAACCTCGACAAGGTGGCGAAGAACCTGTCGGACCAGCAGCTGGCCCTGGATCGTCGTACCGAGGCACTGACCGAGTCGCTGACCAAGAAGTACGTGGCGATGGATACCATGGTCGCCAAGCTCAATGCCCAGGCCGACCAGATAAAATCGGTGTTCGACGCCCTCAATGCCCAGGCCAAGAATTCCTGATCGGCGCTGAGTGACAAAAGCCCGGCTGCGTCCATGCGACGCGCCGGGCTTTTTGTTTTGGCCCTAAAGTTTTTTGACGTAACGGCGATACACAGGGTACAAGCAACCTTTTTCGCTGCAACGAGGTAGATTCATGAACCCGATGTTGGCTCTTCGGCAATACCAGAAAGTCAACGGCGCTGCGCAGACCTCCGAGGCCAGCCCGCACCGCCTGGTACAGATGCTCATGCAGGGCGGTCTTGACCGCATGGCTCAGGCCAAGGGTGCCATTGCGCGCAATGACATCGCCCAGCGGGGCATCTTGATCGGCAAGGCCATCGACATCATCGGCGGCCTGCGCGAAGGCCTGGACCTGGAAAACCACGCCGACAGCCTGTCCGAACTGGACAGCCTTTACACCTACATGAGCCGACGTCTGATCGAAGCCAACGTGAAAAGCGACCCGGCGATCATCGACGAAGTCGCGCGCCTGCTGATTACCGTCAAGGAAGGTTGGGATGCGATCGGCGACCAGTCGCCGGCCCCCTGAACAAGGAGGATGCCATGAGCGATGTGATCACCCGTATCGAACAGACCCGCGAATTGCTGCTGGGCGCCCTGGCGAACCGTGACTGGGATGCGGTGGGTGAACTGGACCTGGAATGCCGCCTGCGTATCAACGATGTGCTTACTGAGGCGCAAGGGCAGGAGGCGGATGTGCGCGACAGCCTGGAGCAGTTGCTGGACGTGTACCGGCAGTTAATCGAGGTTGCAAGTGGCGAACGTCAATCAATAGTCGACGAGATGACCCAAATCCGTCAGGCGAAAAACGCGGCTAAGGTATACCATCTGTTCAGTTGACCACAGATGTCCTAAAAGTCGTGCGCCATTAATTTGACTGTATGTGTTTTTTTGACTTTACTAGTGGCTGTTTTCGAATTTCAGACGTCCGACCACTGACCATTCAGTCAGAATGATGTCGAGCACGCCTTCGGGCGCCGATATGACTAGGGAAGTTGCTATTGCATGTGGCGTGAAACCAAGATTCTCCTGATCGATGACGACAGCGCCCGCCGCCGCGATCTGGCGGTGGTTCTGAACTTCCTCGGCGAAGAAAACCTGCCCTGCTCGAGCCAGGACTGGCAGCAGGCCGTAGAGCCGTTGTCTTCGAGCCGTGAAGTGCTCTGCGTGCTGATCGGCACCGTAAACGCTCCAGGCAATGTGCTGGGGTTGCTTAAGACAGTGGCTGGGTGGGATGAGTTCCTTCCGGTGTTGCTGATTGGTGAAATTTCTTCTTCGGATTACCCGGAGGAGCTTCGCCGTCGCGTGCTGTCCAACCTCGAAATGCCGCCGAGCTACAGTCAGCTGCTCGATTCCCTGCACCGTGCCCAGGTCTATCGCGAGATGTACGACCAGGCCCGTGAGCGCGGGCGCCAGCGCGAGCCCAACCTGTTCCGCAGCCTGGTCGGTACCAGCCGTGCCATCCAGCATGTGCGGCAGATGATGCAGCAGGTGGCCGATACCGACGCCAGCGTGCTGATCCTGGGTGAATCCGGCACCGGCAAGGAGGTGGTGGCGCGCAACCTGCACTACCACTCCAAGCGCCGAGATGCGCCGTTCGTGCCGGTCAATTGCGGGGCGATACCGGCGGAGCTGCTGGAAAGCGAACTGTTCGGCCATGAGAAGGGGGCTTTCACCGGCGCCATCACCAGCCGCGCAGGGCGCTTCGAGCTGGCCAATGGCGGCACCCTGTTCCTCGACGAAATCGGCGACATGCCGCTGCCGATGCAGGTCAAGCTGCTGCGCGTACTGCAGGAGCGTACCTTCGAGCGGGTGGGCAGCAACAAGACCCAGAGCATCGATGTGCGCATCATCGCCGCGACCCACAAGAACCTCGAGACCATGATCGAGGATGGGACCTTCCGCGAAGACCTGTATTACCGCCTGAACGTGTTCCCCATCGAGATGGCGCCGCTGCGTGAGCGCGTGGAAGACATCCCGTTGCTGATGAACGAGCTGATTTCGCGCATGGAGCACGAGAAGCGCGGTTCGATCCGTTTCAACTCCGCAGCAATCATGTCGCTGTGCCGGCATGGCTGGCCGGGCAACGTGCGCGAGCTGGCCAACCTGGTCGAGCGCATGGCCATCATGCACCCGTATGGGGTGATTGGTGTGTCGGAGCTGCCGAAGAAATTCCGCTATATCGACGACGAAGACGAGCAGCTGGTCGATAGCCTGCGCAGCGACCTGGAAGAGCGGGTGGCGATCAATGGCCACGCGCCGAGTTTTTCCAGCCACGCCATGCTGCCGCCTGAGGGCCTGGACCTGAAAGACTATCTCGGTAGCCTTGAGCAGGGCCTGATCCAGCAGGCACTGGACGATGCCAACGGTATCGTGGCGCGTGCGGCTGAACGTTTGCGTATTCGCCGCACTACCTTGGTCGAGAAAATGCGCAAGTACGGCATGAGCCGCCAGGGTGGCGAGGAGCAGGCGGAGGATTGAGGTGGGATTCTGGGGGCTAGTCGCGAGTGCTCTCGCGCCCTTGAGATCGAGCGCCGCCCGCGCGGCGCTTCGCGGGGCAAGTCGGATCGCCGCACCGCCGCTCCCACATTTGTTGCAACGTGCCATGGCCTGATAGGCCATAGTTGTTAGCCTTGGTGGCTCGACGAGGTTTTTCGGCTGGCACTGCTGCCCCCTCACCTGTATTCAGATCATGCGCCAAGGCGGACAACCATGGCCTGCCTGGAACGGCGCGTTGCAACAAATGTGGGAGCGGGCTTGCCCCGCGAAGCGCCGCGCGGGCGGCGCTCGATCTCAAAGGCGCTGAAGATCACAAGGCAAGCGCTTCGCGAAGCGCCGCGCGGGCGGCGCTCGGTCTCAAAGGCGCTGAAGATCACAAGGCAAGCGCTTCGCGATGCGCCGCGCGGGCGGCGCTCGATTTCCGCCCCACTGCAACCCTCAAGACAAGCGCCCAATCCCCCGAAATCTAAAAACCCCATCCCCGGCACGGCTATTGCTACACCGCTGGCACCACACCGTTTTTATGACGGTCAGCCACGCGAGAGAGCACGATGCCCCAGGCCGCCCACTTTTCCCGAGTCCCTGATCCGCAGGGGCGTACCCCGGTCGAACAGGAGAGTCGACAGGGGCTGGAGCAGGCATTTGCCCTGTTCAACCAGGTATCCACCCAGCTCAACCAGTCCTACAGCATGCTCGAAGCCCGCGTCAGCGAGCTGAAAGGTGAGCTGGCGGTGGTCGGCGCCCAGCGCATGGCCGAGCTGAACGAGAAGGAGCGCCTGGCCAATCGCCTGCAGAACCTGCTCGACCTGCTGCCCGGTGGTGTGATCGTGATCGATGGTCAGGGCCTGGTGCGCGAAGCCAACCCGGCGGCCTGCGAGCTGCTCGGTGAGCCCTTGCTGGGCCAGCTGTGGCGCCAGGTGATCGCCCGCAGCTTTGCGCCGCGCAAGGATGACGGGCATGAGGTATCGCTGCGCGACGGCCGGCGCCTGTCCATCGCCACCCGTTCGCTGGATGCCGAACCCGGCCAGCTGGTGCTGCTCAATGACCTGACTGAAACCCGTCGCCTGCAGGACCAGTTGGCACGCCATGAGCGCCTTTCGTCGTTGGGGCGCATGGTCGCCTCGCTGGCCCACCAAATCCGTACGCCGCTGTCGGCGGCCATGCTCTATGCCAGCCACCTGGCCGATACCGAGCGCGAACTTGCGCCAGAAACCCGCCAGCGGTTCGCGGGTAGCCTCAAGGAGCGCCTGCACGAACTGGAGCATCAGGTGCGCGACATGCTGGTATTCGCCCGCGGCGAGCTGCCGCTGGGTGACCGCTTGACCCCCAAGAGCCTGTTCCAGGCGTTGCAGCAGGCTGCCCAGCCCCATGTGCAGGGCCACGCCGTGCGCTGGCAGTGCGACAGCCGCCTGGGTGAGCTGCTGTGCAACCGCGACACCCTGGTCGGTGCCTTGCTCAACCTGGTCGAGAATGCCCTGCAGGCCAGCGATGGCCCGGCCCGGCTCAAGGTGCACCTGTTCCGCCGCGAGCACACCCTGCACTTGTGCGTCAGCGACGCTGGCAGTGGTATCGATGCCGATCTGCTGGGGCGGCTGGGTGAACCCTTTTTGACCACCAAGGCCACCGGCACCGGGCTGGGCCTGGCCGTGGTCAAAGCCGTGGTGCGTGCGCACCAGGGCACCCTGCGGCTGCGTTCGAAGGTGGGGCGTGGCACCTGTGTGACGGTTGAGTTGCCGTTGATTGGCGGCCAGACGGAGGCGCTGTAATGGTTATCAAGGTGCTGCTGGTCGAGGATGACCGCGTATTGCGCCAGGCGTTGGGCGACACCCTGGAAATCGGCGGTTTTGCCTACCATGCCGTGGGCAGTGCCGAGGAGGCGTTGCAGGCTGTGGACGACGACGCGTACAGCCTGGTGGTCAGTGACGTGAACATGCCGGGCATGGACGGGCACCAGTTGCTGGCCCGGCTGCGCCGCCACCATCCGCACTTGCCGGTGCTGCTGATGACCGCCCATGCTGCCGTGGAGCGCGCTGTGGAGGCCATGCGCCAGGGCGCTGCCGATTATCTGGTCAAGCCTTTCGAGCCCAAGGCCCTTTTGAGCCTGGTCGAGCGGCAGGCCGCCGGGCGCCTGGGCGCATCCGACGACGAGGGGCCGGTGGCCTGCGAAACGGCCAGCCGACAGTTGCTGGAGCTGGCCGCACGGGTCGCACGCAGCGATTCGACCGTGCTTATCTCGGGTGAATCGGGCACGGGCAAGGAAGTCCTGGCGCGCTACATTCACCAGCAATCGCCACGCGCCACGCAGCCGTTCGTTGCCATCAACTGCGCGGCGATCCCTGACAACATGCTCGAGGCCACCTTGTTCGGCCACGAGAAGGGCGCCTTTACCGGCGCCATTGCGGCGCAGGCCGGCAAATTCGAGCAGGCCGAAGGCGGTACCTTGCTGCTCGACGAGATTTCCGAAATGCCCCTCGGCCTGCAGGCCAAGCTGCTGCGAGTGCTGCAGGAGCGTGAGGTTGAGCGGGTAGGTGGACGCAAGCCGATTGCCCTGGATATCCGCGTGCTGGCCACCACCAACCGCGACATGGCTGGCGAGGTGGCGGCCGGGCGCTTCCGCGAAGACCTGTACTACCGCCTTTCGGTCTTCCCCCTGGCCTGGCAGCCGCTGCGTGAGCGCAGTGGCGATATTCTGCCGCTGGCCGAGCGCTTGCTGGCGCGGCATGTGGCGAAGATGAAGCACGCACCTGTGCGCCTCTCGGCTGCGGCGCAGGCCTGCCTGCAGGCCTATGCCTGGCCGGGCAACGTGCGCGAACTGGATAACGCCTTGCAGCGTGCGTTGATCCTGCAACAGGGCGGGGTGGTCGAGGCGGCAGATTTTTGTCTGGCCGGCGCCATTCCGTTGTCGGCGGTTGCGCCCGTCGCGGCCACGCCTGCGGTGGTCGAGGATGCAGGTGATTCCGCTGGCCTGGGTGATGACATGCGCCGCCATGAATTCCAGATGATCATCGACACCCTGCGTGCCGAGCGCGGCCGCCGCAAGGAGGCTGCCGAGCGCCTGGGTATCAGCCCCCGAACCCTGCGCTACAAGCTGGCGCAAATGCGCGATGCGGGGCTTGATGTGGAAGCCAGCCTGTACGGCTGATGCATTGAATTAACTGATCGCGGGGCGGGCTGGCACTCTTGTTGCTAGCTCAGGGCTATCCGCCGCATGAGTGTCAAAAAAATGCGGCCGCCGGAGAGAGAAGGTCATGAGCCAAGGTGTTGAATTCAATCGTCTGATGCTGGACATGCGGGCCATGCAGGCCGATGCCATGTCGTTGCCCAAAGCCACTGCTGCGCCTGAACTGGCGCCGGGCCAAAGCAGCTTTGCCGACATGCTCGGCCAGGCCATCGGCAAGGTGCATGAAACCCAGCAGGCGTCGACCCAGCTCGCCAATGCCTTCGAGATCGGCAAGAGCGGTGTTGACCTGACCGACGTGATGATCGCCTCGCAAAAAGCCAGTGTGTCCATGCAGGCGCTGACCCAGGTACGCAACAAGCTGGTCCAGGCGTACCAAGACATCATGCAGATGCCGGTTTGAGGACGGAAGTAAGTCATGGCTGAAGCAGTCGTCGAAAACGCCCCCGCCAAGAGCGGCCCGCCAGCGTCCAAGCCGCCGCTGTTCGGCATGTCGTTCCTGGAAAACATCTCGCAGATGCCCATGCTGCGTCAGGTCGGCCTGTTGGTCGGTCTGGCAGCCAGCGTGGCGATCGGCTTTGCCGTGGTGTTGTGGTCGCAGCAGCCCGATTACCGGCCGCTGTACGGCAGCCTGGCGGGCATGGACACCAAGCAGGTCATGGACACCCTGGCCGCTGCAGACATCCCCTACAATGTCGAGCCCAACTCCGGTGCGCTGCTGGTCAAGGCCGACGACCTCTCCCGTGCGCGCCTGAAACTGGCAGCGGCCGGGGTGGCGCCAAGCGACGGCAATGTCGGCTTCGAGCTGCTCGACAAGGAGCAGGGCCTGGGCACCAGCCAGTTCATGGAAGCCACCCGTTATCGCCGTAGCCTCGAAGGCGAGTTGGCCCGTACCGTCTCCAGCTTGAACAACGTCAAGGCCGCACGCGTGCACCTGGCGATCCCGAAAAGCTCGGTGTTCGTGCGTGACGAGCGCAAGCCAAGCGCTTCGGTACTGGTCGAGCTGTACCCGGGCCGCGCTCTGGAAGCCGGCCAGGTAATGGCCATCGTCAACCTGGTTGCCACCAGTGTGCCCGAGCTGGACAAGTCGCAGGTCACCGTGGTCGACCAGAAGGGCAACCTGCTCTCCGAGCAGCTGCAGGACACCGCGCTGACCATGGCTGGCAAGCAGTTCGACTACAGCCGCCGCATGGAGAGCCTGCTCACCCAGCGTGTGCACAACATCCTGCAGCCGGTGCTGGGCAACGACCGCTACAAGGCTGAAGTGTCCGCCGACCTGGACTTCAGTGCGGTGGAATCCACCTCCGAGCAGTTCAACCCGGACCAGCCGGCACTGCGCAGCGAGCAGTCGGTCAACGAACAACGTGCCAGCAGCTCGGGCCCGCAGGGTGTGCCAGGGGCGCTGAGCAACCAGCCGCCCTCGGGTGCCTCCGCGCCGGAAAACGCCACTGCCGCAGCGCCAGCCGCCGGCGCCATCCAGCCAGGCCAGCCGCTGGTGGATGCCAACGGCCAGCAGATCATGGACCCGGCCACCGGCCAGCCGATGCTCGCGCCATACCCGGCCGACAAGCGTCTGCAAACCACCAAGAACTTCGAACTGGACCGCTCGATCAGCCACACCCGCCAGCAGCAGGGCCGTCTGACCCGCCTGTCGGTGGCAGTGGTGGTCGATGACCAGGTCAAGCTCGATGCCAGTGGCGAGGCCACGCGTGCGCCGTGGGGCGCCGAAGACCTGGCGCGCTTCACTCGCCTGGTGCAGGACGCGGTGGGCTTCGATGCCAGCCGTGGCGACAGCGTGACGGTGATCAACGTGCCGTTCGCCGCCGACCGTGGCGAAGAGATCGCCGACATCGCGTTCTACCAGCAGCCGTGGTTCTGGGACATCGTCAAGCAGGTGCTGGGCGTGGTGTTCATCCTGGTGCTGGTGTTCGGTGTGCTGCGCCCGGTACTCAACAACATCACTGGCGGCGGCAAGCAAGCTGCTGCGACGGACAGCGACATGGAGCTGGGGGGCATGATCGGTCTGGATGGCGAATTGGCCAACGACCGCGTCAGCCTGGGTGGCCCGACAAGCATTCTGTTGCCAAGCCCGAGCGAGGGTTACGAGGCACAGCTGAACGCAATCAAAGGCCTGGTGGCCGAAGACCCGGGCCGTGTGGCCCAGGTCGTGAAAGAGTGGATCAACGCCGATGAGTGACAACCGAGCCGTTACCGCCAAGCTGAGCCGCACCGACAAGGCGGCGATCCTCCTGCTCTCGCTGGGTGAGACCGACGCTGCCCAGGTGCTGCGCCACATGGGCCCGAAGGAAGTGCAGCGGGTCGGCGTGGCGATGGCGCAAATGGGCACCGTGCACCGCGAGCAGGTACAGCAGGTGATGAGCGAGTTCGTCGAGATCGTCGGCGACCAGACCAGCCTGGGCGTGGGCTCCGACGGTTATATCCGCAAGATGCTCAACCAGGCCCTCGGCGAAGACAAGGCCAACGGCCTGATCGACCGCATCCTGCTCGGTGGCAATACCAGCGGCCTGGACAGCCTCAAGTGGATGGAGCCGCGTGCCGTGGCTGACGTGATCCGCTTCGAGCACCCGCAGATCCAGGCCATCGTGGTTGCCTACCTGGACCCCGACCAGGCCGGCGAAGTGCTGAGCAACTTCGACCACAAGGTGCGCCTGGACATCATCCTGCGCGTGTCCTCGCTCAACACCGTGCAGCCAGCGGCGCTGAAGGAGCTGAACCAGATCCTCGAGAAGCAGTTCTCGGGCAACTCCAATGCCGCGCGCACCACCTTGGGCGGCATCAAGCGCGCTGCCGACATCATGAACTTCCTCGACAGCTCCGTGGAAGGTGCACTGATGGACTCGATCCGCGAAATCGACAACGACCTGTCGGAGCAGATCGAAGACCTGATGTTCGTCTTCAACAACCTGGCCGACGTCGACGATCGCGGCATCCAGGCGCTGCTGCGCGAAGTGTCCTCCGACGTGCTGGTGGTGTCGCTCAAGGGCGCCGACGAGCGGGTCAAGGACAAGATCTTCAAGAACATGTCCAAGCGTGCTTCGGAACTGCTGCGCGACGACCTCGAGGCCAAGGGCCCGGTGCGCGTCAGTGACGTGGAAACGGCGCAGAAGGAAATCCTCACCATCGCCCGACGCATGGCCGAGGCCGGCGAGATCGTGCTCGGTGGCAAGGGCGCCGAGGAAATGATCTAAGGGGCAGCCCCTCCGAGCGCTGCTGGCCCCTCCTGTGGGGGCTGGCAAGTCCGTCGCCCTATCGAACAGGGTTCTGAGTACCTGAGAACATGTCCAGCAAAGAACATCACCCCAGCGACCTGATTCGTGCCCGTGACCTGGAAGGCGTCGATGTGTGGGCATTGCCCAGCTTCGACCCCGAGCCGGAGTTGGTGCCCGAACCTGAACCCGAGATCATCGAGGAAGAAGTCGAGGAAGTACCGCTGGAAGAAGTCCAGCCGCTGACCCTCGAAGAGCTCGAGGCGATCCGCCAGGAGGCCTATAACGAAGGCTTCGCCACCGGCGAGCGCGAAGGCTTTCACAGCACCCAGCTGAAGGTGCGCCAGGAAGCCGAGGAAGCGCTCAACGCCAGGCTGGCCGATCTGGAGCAGCTGATGGCGCACCTGCTTGAGCCGATCGCCGAGCAGGACACGCAGATCGAAAAAACCCTCGTGCACCTGGTCGCGCACATGGCCCGACAGGTCATCGGCCGCGAACTGCAAGGCGATTCCAGCCAGATTACCCAGGTGCTGCGCGAAGCCTTGAAGCTGCTGCCGATGGGCGCAGACAACATCCGCATTCACCTCAATCCGCAGGATTTCGAGTTGGCCAAGGCGCTGCGCGAGCGCCATGAGGAAAACTGGAAGCTGCTCGAGGATGACGCCCTGTTGCCGGGCGGTTGCCGCATCGAGACCGCGCACAGCCGCATCGACGCGACCATGGAAACCCGGATCGAAAAGGCCGTGGCCCAGCTGTTCGACCAGTTGCACGACCAGTCCCTGCACCCGTCAGCGCCGGATCTGTCCATCGAACTGGGCGCCGCCGATGCGCCTTGACCGCACCAGCTTCGGCAAGCGCCTGGGCAGTTATGCCGAGGCGATCGAGCTGCCGGTGCAGCCGGTGGTCGAAGGCCGCCTGCTGCGCATGGTCGGCCTGACCCTGGAGGCCGAAGGCCTGCGCGCGGCCGTGGGCGGGCGCTGCCTGGTGATCAACGACGACAGCTACCACCCGGTGCAGGTCGAAGCCGAGGTGATGGGCTTCTCCGGCACCAAGGTGTTCCTCATGCCGGTCGGCAGCATCGCCGGTATTGCTCCAGGCGCACGGGTAGTGCCGCTGGACGACAGCGGCCGCCTGCCGATGGGCATGAGCATGCTTGGCCGGGTGCTGGACGGCGCCGGCCGCGCGCTGGATGGCAAGGGCGGGATGAAGGCCGAGGATTGGGTGCCGATGGATGGCCCGATCATCAACCCGCTCAACCGTGACCCGATCAGCCAGCCGCTGGATGTCGGCATCCGCAGTATCAATGGCCTGCTTACCGTCGGTCGCGGCCAGCGCCTTGGCCTGTTTGCCGGTACCGGCGTGGGTAAGTCGGTGCTGCTGGGCATGATGACCCGCTTCACCGAAGCCGAAATCATCGTGGTCGGCCTGATCGGCGAGCGGGGGCGCGAGGTAAAGGAATTCATCGAGCACATCCTCGGTGAAGAGGGCCTGAAACGCTCGGTCGTGGTCGCATCGCCGGCCGACGACGCGCCGCTGATGCGTTTGCGTGCCGCCATGTATTGCACGCGCATTGCCGAATACTTCCGCGACAAGGGCAAGAACGTCCTGCTGCTGATGGACTCGCTGACCCGTTTTGCCCAAGCCCAGCGTGAAATCGCCCTGGCCATCGGTGAGCCGCCGGCCACCCGTGGCTATCCGCCGTCGGTGTTTGCCAAACTGCCCAAGCTGGTGGAGCGGGCCGGCAATGGCGAGCCGGGCGGTGGCTCGATCACTGCGTTTTATACGGTGCTGTCCGAAGGCGACGACCAGCAGGACCCGATCGCCGACTCGGCGCGCGGCGTGCTCGACGGCCATTTTGTGTTGTCCCGCCGGTTGGCCGAGGAAGGCCATTACCCAGCCATCGACATCGAGGCCTCGATCAGCCGGGTCATGCCGCAAGTGGTTGACGCCGACCACCTGCGCCAGGCGCAGAAGTTCAAGCAGTTGTGGTCGCGCCTGTCGCAGAGCCGCGACCTGATCAGCGTCGGTGCTTATGTGGCCGGTGGTGATCCGGAAACCGACCTGGCCATTGCCCTGCAGCCCAAGCTGGTGGATTTCCTGCGCCAGGGGCTGGACGAAAATGTCGGCATGGGCCAGAGCCGTCAACAACTGGGGTCGATCTTCATGCCTCCGGCGAACGGCGGATAAACCATGAGCATGCCCAGCCGTGCCGCGCGCCTTGCACCCGTGGTGAACATGGCCGAGGAGGCCGAGCGCAAGGCGGCTCAGCGCGTAGGGCATTTTCAGCAGTTGGCGGCGCAGGCTCAGGCCAAGCTTGCGGAGCTGGAGTCGTTTCGTGAGGGTTACCAGGCGCAGTGGATCAGCCGGGGTGGCCAGGGCGTGAACGGCAGCTGGCTGCTCAACTATCAGCGTTTCCTGGCGCAACTGGAAACCGCCATGACCCAGCAGCGCCAGAGCCTGACCTGGCACCAGAACAACCTGAAGAATGCCCGTGGCACCTGGCAGCAGGCCTATGCCCGGGTGGAGGGGCTGCGCAAGCTGGTGCAGCGCTACATGGACGAGGCGCGGCGGGCGGAAGACAAGCGCGAGCAGCGCTTGCTGGATGAGTTGTCGCAGCGGCTGCCAAGGCAGGGGCATCTATAGCCTGTGCGTGCCTCTTCGCGGGTTTATCGGGGCGCCGAACCGCCGCGAAGAGGCCCGCACAGGTCGCTACAAGTTGCGACTCTATCCGCCGCCTGCTAAACCTTGAAGAGTTGCATTCGCCATCATCGAAGGAATCGCTAGCATGGCAGTCGAAACTGATTTTTCGCAGGACGGGAAAAAACTCACGATCAAGGTCAAGGGGCGTTTCGATTTCGGCAAGCATCAGGAGTTTCGCGATGCCTACGAACGTCAGGCGGCCAAGCCCGACTCGGTGGTCGTCGACCTGAAAGACACCACCTACCTGGACAGTTCGGCGCTCGGCATGTTGCTGCTGCTGCGTGACCACGCCGGCGGCGACGACTCGGATGTGCGCGTGGTGCATGCCAGTTCCGACGTGCGCAAGATCCTGGCGATCTCCAATTTCGAAAAACTGTTCGATATCAGTTGAGCGCCCAGATGCCGGCTGAACAGCCGCTCACCGTGCTGGTTGCCGAGGATGGGGCGACCGACCGCCTGTTGCTGGCGCAAATCGTCCGGCGCCAGGGCCATCATGTGTACACTGCGGAAAACGGCGAACAGGCGGTGGCGCTGTTTGCCGAAAAACGCCCGCAATTGGTCCTGCTCGATGCCTTGATGCCGGTGATGGACGGTTTTGAAGCGGCGCGGCGGATCAAGGCCCTGGCCGGCGAAGCGCTGGTGCCGATTATCTTCCTCACCTCGCTGAACGAAGAGGAGGCCCTGGTGCGCTGCCTTGAGGCGGGCGGTGACGACTTCATGGCCAAGCCCTACAGTGCGGTGATTCTCGCTGCCAAGATCCGCGCCATGGACCGTTTGCGCCGGCTGCAGGCCACCGTGCTGGAGCAGCGCGACTTGATTACCCGGCATCACCATCACCTGCTCACCGAGCAGCGCGTGGCCAAGGCGGTGTTCGACAAGGTCGCCCATTCCGGCTGCATCACGGCGCCCAATATTCGTTATCTGCAATCGCCCTATGCGCTGTTCAACGGCGACTTACTGTTGGCGGCATTCACCCCGGCAGGCAACATGCACGTGCTGCTCGGCGACTTTACCGGGCATGGACTGCCTGCCGCCGTTGGTGCCATGCCCCTGGCGGAAGTGTTCTACGGCATGACGGCCAAGGGCTACGGCCTGGCGCAGATGCTGCGTGAGATGAATGCCAAGCTCAAGCGCATTCTGCCGGTGGACATGTTCTGCTGCGCACAACTGCTCAGCCTGAGCGTGCAGCGTGGCACCGTGGAGATATGGAACGGCGGCATGCCCGACGGCTACCGGCTGTCGGCGGACGGTGAAGTGCTGTCGAGCCTCCCCTCGCGCCACCTGCCGCTGGGCATACTGCCCCCGGAGCGCTTCGACGACAGTACCGAAGTACTGCCACTGGCGGCGGGCGAGCGGCTGTTGCTGCTGTCCGATGGCGTGGTGGACACGGCGGACGAGCAGGAATGCCTGTTTGGCGTCGAACGCTTGCGTGCGGTGCTGGCCGCCAACCGTGAGCCGGTGCACCTGTTCGATGAAGTGATGCAGGCGCTGGAGCGCTTTGGCGGGCGGCCCCGGGATGACATCAGCCTGTGCGACATTCGCATGTTCACCGCCGAGGAGCGGGTGCCGGCGCCGACCATCTATTCTGACAGTGGGCGCTCCAGCCCACTGGACTGGTCGCTGGGGTTCGCGTTGAACGGCGAAAGCCTCAAACGCTTCAATCCGGTGCCCTACCTGGTGCAGTTGTTGCAGGAGATCCATGGCTTGCGGCCGCGAACCGGTGCCCTGCACAGCGTGCTCAGCGAGCTGTATTCCAACGCCCTGGAGCACGGTGTGCTGGGCCTGGATTCGCGGCTCAAGCGTGATGTGCACGGGTTTGCCGACTACTATCAGGAGCGCGGTAGGCGTCTGGCTGCATTGGTTGAAGGATTTGTCCGAATTGACCTGAAAGTGGAACCGCTGGCCGCCGGTGGGCGTCTGATCATCGAGGTCCGCGACAGCGGGGCCGGGTTCGATGTGCAGCAGGTGCTGTCGCGACCTTCTCGCGAAGACGGCTTGAGCGGCCGCGGGTTGAACCTGGTGCAGCGCCTTGGCAGCAGCGCCGGCTGGCGTGAAGGCGGCCGTTGCGCCTGGGTGCAGTTCGACTGGTAAGTCGCCTGGTGAGCGGTTTGGCGGCTGAGGCATAATCCGGCTTGATCAAGGAGTGAGCAAGTGACTGACATGCATATTGACCACAAGGTGCTCAGTGACCTGCAGGAGGTCATGGAAGATGGCTACCTGCAGCTGCTGGAAACCTTTCTGGAAGACTCCGAGCGGCGCCTGAGCCAGTTGCACGGCGCCCGTAACGCCGATGAGCTCGGCATGGCCGCGCACAGCTTCAAGGGTAGCAGCAGCAACATGGGTGCTGTGGGCCTTGCGCAGCTGTGCCATCAGCTCGAAGAGCGGGTCAAGGAGCGGCCGCTGTATGGCATCGAAGACCTGATCAATCGCATCGACCAGGAGTACCTGGAGGTGCAGCGATTCTACCGGGGTGAGCGCGAGCGGGTTTCCGCAGGCTAGGCCGTGTAGTTGGCGCGACTTTTGCTTGTCTGTGCCCAGACGATATTTTTGTTTCTGGCGCGGAGACCCTTCAATGCCTGTCGCACCCAACCCTTTGTTGCAAGCCAACGCCCTGACCAAGCCGTCGCGCGCAGGTTCCACCCTGGTGGACAAGCCGCTGCAGGCGGCAGGCGGGCAGGGCGGCGGCTTCGATCAGGTGATGGCCAAGCAGGGCCGTGACAAGGTACCGGCACGCGACGACAAGGTTGCCCAGGCCAAGCCGAAAGACAAACCCGACGCCGCCCCGGGCGGCAAGAAAGACGCTGCCGACAAACCGGCGGTTGCCGATGACGGCAACAAATTGCCAGCAGACGATAAGGCGCAAGCCAGTGCCGATGCGGCGGCGGGCAGCGATTCGAGCTCGCTGGACGCCAACCTGGTCGCCGGCCAGGTCACCGATGCGCAGCCGGGCGCGCAGTTGCTTCAGGCCCAGGCCGAAACGGTGGCGCCGGTGCTGCAGGCCGCGGTTCAGTTGCCGCCAGCGCCCATCACCGAGCAATTGCCGGAAGACCCGGCAGCCGAGGCCTTCGATCCCGACGCCGACCCGCTGGCCCATTTGCCAGCCCTGCGCCTGGCCCTTGAGCAAAGCGCCCAGGCCAAAGGCACGACCTCGGCTCATGCCGCCGATGCCGCCAAGCCTCAGGCCGACGATGGCCAGCCCGCCGTCAATCCGTTGGCGACCCTGATGGACAAGGTCGAAGCCGAGGCGGGGCAGTCCGAGACCGGCGACAAGGCCTTTGGCGCCTTGCTCGAAGACGGCCTGAAAGACACCAAGAGCGCGAGCAGCGATACCCGTGTCGACGATTTCGCCAACCGCCTGGCCAGCCTGACCCAGGCCGCCACGGCCAAGACCGCCAATGCCGTGCCGGTGAGCAGCAGCCCGCTGCACCAGCCGCTGCCGATGAATCAGAACGCCTGGACCGAGGGCCTGGTCAATCGGGTCATGTACCTGTCCAGCCAGAACCTCAAGTCGGCGGATATCCAGCTGGAGCCGGCCGAGCTCGGGCGCCTGGACATCCGCGTCAACGTGGCGGCGGACCAGTCCACCCAGGTGACGTTCATCAGTGGCCACGCCGGTGTGCGTGATGCGCTGGATAGCCAGGTGCATCGTTTGCGCGAGCTGTTCGCCCAGCAGGGCCTGGCGCAGCCGGACGTCAACGTGGCGGACCAGTCACGCGGGCAGCAGCAGCAAGCGCAGCAGGATGGCTCGCAGCTGTCCGGGGTGGCCGCGCGGCGGGCGCAGAATGGCGCTGGCGCCGAGCAGGGTGAGCTGGCCGATGCCTCCCGGCCGGTCGAGCAGCAGGTGGTCATCGGCGACAGTGCGGTCGATTTCTACGCGTGATTGCCTGCTGGCTGTCATGGCTCCATCGCCGGCAAGCCGGCGCCCACAGGTAGAGCGATGCGCTCTGGCTATGCGGGATATTGGTGGGAGCCGGCTTGCCGGCGATAGGGCCGCTGCAGGCAAAACACGCAATCTGGCATAACACTTGCTCAAGCCACGTCATCCTCCTTTGAAACCCCGATGGACGACGGATTATTGGCATGGCGAAGAGCGACGCAGTGAAAGACCCCGCCACTAAAGGCAAACTCAAGCTGATCCTGCTGTTGGTGCTGGCCCTGCTGCTGGCGGTCGGCCTGTCGGTGGGCGCTACCTGGTTCTTCATGCACAAGAGCGAGCCAGCCCCGGCGACCGACCCGGCGGCGGCCAACGTCAAGCCGGCGGCGCTGTATGAGCCCCTGGCCCCGGCCTTCGTGGTCAACTTCAACCAGAACGGCCGCCAGCGCTACATGCAGGTGAGCATCACCCTGCAGGGCCGCAACCAGGCTGACCTGGATGCCCTCAAGGTGCACATGCCGGTGATCCGCAACAACCTGGTGATGATGTTCTCCGGGCAGGGCTTCGACACCCTGGCCGGCAGCCCGGTAGGCCAGGAGATGCTGCGTCAGAAAGCCACCGCGGTGGTGCAGGAAGTGGCGCAGAAGGAAGTCGGCAAGCCGGTAGTCGACCAGCTGCTGTTCACCAATTTCGTATTGCAGTAGGAGTCCGCAATGGCCGTACAGGACCTGCTGTCCCAGGATGAGATCGATGCCCTGTTGCACGGCGTCGATGATGGGCTGGTACAGACCGAGAGCGCTGCCGAGCCCGGCAGCATCAAGAGCTATGACCTGACCAGCCAGGATCGGATCGTGCGCGGTCGCATGCCGACCCTGGAAATGATCAACGAGCGCTTCGCCCGCTATACCCGCATCAGCATGTTCAACCTGCTGCGCCGCTCTGCGGACGTGGCGGTCGGTGGCGTGCAGGTGATGAAGTTCGGCGAGTACGTGCATTCGCTTTACGTGCCGACCAGCCTCAACCTGGTCAAGATCAAGCCGCTGCGCGGCACGTCGCTGTTCATCCTCGACGCCAAGCTGGTGTTCAAGCTGGTGGACAACTTCTTCGGCGGTGACGGCCGTCACGCCAAGATCGAAGGCCGCGAGTTCACCCCGACCGAGCTGCGCGTGGTGCGCATGGTGCTGGACCAGTGTTTCGTCGACCTCAAGGAAGCCTGGCAGGCGATCATGCCGGTCAACTTCGAGTACATGAACTCCGAGGTCAACCCGGCCATGGCCAACATCGTCGGGCCGAGCGAGGCGGTGGTGGTGTCGACCTTCCACATCGAACTGGACGGCGGCGGTGGCGACCTGCACGTGACTATGCCGTACTCGATGATCGAGCCGGTGCGCGAAATGCTCGATGCCGGTTTCCAGTCCGACCTGGACGACCAGGACGAGCGCTGGGTCAAGGCCCTGCGCGAAGACGTACTGGACGTCTCCGTCCCGCTGAGCGCCACGGTTGCCCGCCGCCAGCTGAAGCTGCGCGATGTGCTGCACATGCAGCCCGGTGACGTGATCCCGGTGGAGCTGCCCGAGCATCTGGTGCTGCGCGCCAACGGCGTACCGTCGTTCAAGGCGCGCCTGGGCTCGCACAAGGGCAACCTGGCGCTGCAGATCATCGACCCGATCGAACGCCGCTGACGGCGTGCCGGTCGCTCACTACGAATTGAATGCCTGTCGAGGACATCATGGCTAACGAAAACGAGATCACCTCCCCAGAAGACCAGGCCCTGGCCGACGAATGGGCCGCGGCGCTGGAAGAAACCGGTGATGCCGGCCAGGCTGACATCGATGCGCTGCTGGGCGGCGACAGCGGCAATGCCGGCGCTGGCCGGCTGCCGATGGAAGAGTTCGCCAGCTCGCCGCGGCCGAAGGAAAACGTCAGCCTCGAAGGGCCGAACCTGGACGTGATCCTGGACATTCCGGTGAACATCTCCATGGAGGTGGGCAGCACTGAGATCAACATCCGCAACCTGCTGCAGCTCAACCAGGGTTCGGTCATCGAGCTCGACCGCCTGGCCGGTGAGCCGCTCGACGTGCTGGTCAACGGCACGCTGATCGCCCATGGCGAAGTGGTGGTGGTCAACGAGAAGTTCGGCATCCGCCTGACCGACGTGATCAGCCCCAGCGAACGTATCAAGAAGCTGCGCTGAGTGAAGGGTACGATGCGGGCCCTCACGGCCCTGGCCACGCTGCTCGCCAGCGAAGCGGTGATTGCCGCCGCCGCACCGGCGGTGCCGGTAACGCCACCGCCAGGCGCACCCGGCAGCCTGGGTGGGCAGCTGGCGCAGATGGTGTTCGGCCTGCTGCTGGTGGTGGGCCTGATCTTCTTCCTGGCCTGGCTGCTGCGCCGCATGCAGGGCGCTGCGCCCAAGGGAGGCCAGGTGATCGAGATCGTCGGTAGCCGCGCCCTTGGCCCGCGCGACCGGCTGTTGCTGGTGCAGGTCGGCAAGGAGCAGATCCTCATCGGCCATACCCCTGGCAGCATCGAGGCCTTGCACGTCATGGTCGAACCTGTGGAAGTAGCCGCCAGCGCCCGTCAGGCGACGCCGGAATTCGCCCAGCGGCTGATGGAGCTGATGGGCAAGGATCAGAAGGACAAGAAGTGATGATCGGCGCGCTGCGCATCATGTTCACCCTGGCGCTGCTGTTGGCCGCGCCGTTGGCCCTGGGCGCCGACCCGCTGTCGATCCCGGCCATTACCCTGTCCAATGGGCCGGACGGGCAGCAGGAATATTCGGTCAGCCTGCAGATCCTGATGATCATGACGGCGCTGAGCTTCATTCCAGCGTTCGTCATCCTGATGACCAGCTTCACCCGCATCATCATCGTCTTCTCGATCCTGCGTCAGGCCCTGGGCCTGCAGCAGACGCCGTCGAACCAGGTGTTGACCGGTATGGCGCTGTTCCTGACCCTGTTCATCATGGCACCGGTGTTCGACCGGGTGAACCAGGACGCCGTGCAGCCGTACCTGAAGGAGCAGATGACCGCCCAGCAGGCCATCGACAAGGCCCAGGGGCCGCTGAAGGACTTCATGCTGGCGCAAACCCGCCAGAGCGACCTGGACCTGTTCATGCGCCTGTCCAAGCGCACCGATATCGCCGGGCCCGAGCAGGTGCCGCTGACCATTCTGGTGCCAGCGTTCGTCACCTCGGAGCTCAAAACCGCGTTCCAGATCGGCTTCATGATCTTCATCCCGTTCCTGATCATCGACATGGTGGTCGCCAGCGTGCTGATGGCCATGGGTATGATGATGCTGTCGCCGTTGATCATCTCGCTGCCGTTCAAGATCATGCTGTTCGTCCTGGTCGATGGCTGGGCGCTGATCATGGGCACTTTGGCCGGCAGTTTCGGCGGCGTCTGACGCTGCCAAGGAGAGCCTTGCATGACACCTGAAGTAGCCGTCGACCTGTTCCGCGACGCCCTCTGGCTGACCACGCTGATGGTGGCTGTGCTGGTGGTGCCGAGCCTGTTGGTCGGCCTGGTGGTGGCGATGTTCCAGGCCGCCACACAGATCAACGAACAGACGTTGAGCTTCCTGCCACGCCTGCTGGTGATGCTTGTGACGCTGATCGTTGCCGGGCCGTGGCTGACGCAGAAGTTCATGGAGTACATCACCGGCCTGTACACCAGCATCCCGCAGCTGATCGGTTGAAGCAGCCATGCTGGAGCTGACCGACACGCAGATCGGCACCTGGGTCGCCACCTTCATGCTGCCGCTGTTCCGGGTGACCGCGGTGCTGATGACCATGCCGATCTTTGGCACCCGCATGCTGCCGGCGCGCATTCGCCTGTACGCAGCGGTGGCTATCACCGTGGTGATCGTGCCGGCCTTGCCGCCATTGCCCGAGTTCGACCCGCTAAGCCTGCGCGGCCTGTTGTTGTGTGGCGAGCAGATAATTGTCGGGGCATTGTTCGGTTTCTCATTGCAGTTACTGTTCCAGGCCTTTGTCATCGCCGGGCAAATCGTCGCGATTCAAATGGGCATGGCCTTCGCCTCGATGGTCGACCCGGCCAACGGTGTCAACGTGGCGGTGGTCAGCCAGTTCATGACCATGCTGATCAGCGTGCTGTTCTTGCTCATGAACGGCCACCTGGTGGCGTTCGAGGTACTGACCGAGAGCTTTACCACCTTGCCGGTCGGCAATGCACTGGTGGTCAACCATTTCTGGGAGATGGCCGGGCGCCTGAGCTGGGTGTTCGGCGCCGGTCTGCTGCTGATCCTGCCGGCGATTGCGGCGCTGCTGGTGGTGAACATTGCCTTCGGCGTGATGACCCGTGCCGCGCCGCAGTTGAACATCTTTTCCATCGGCTTCCCGCTGACCCTGGTGCTGGGCCTGGGTATTTTCTGGGTTGGCCTGGCCGATGTGCTTTCCCACTACCAGGCATTGGCCAGTGAGGCGCTGCAATGGCTGCGTGATCTGGCAAGGGCGCGCTGAACATGGCAGAGAGCGAGAGCGGTGCCGACAAGACGGAAGACCCCACCGACAAGCGCAAGCGCGATGCGCGCGAAAAAGGTGAGATTGCCCGCTCCAAGGAGCTGAATACGGTGGCAGTGACGCTGGCCGGTGCGGGTGCGTTATTGGCCTTTGGTGGCCACTTGGCCGAGACGCTGCTGGCGCTGATGCGCCTGAACTTTTCGCTAACCCGCGAGGTGCTGACCGATGAGCGCTCCATGGGCCAGTTCCTGCTCGCCTCGGGCAAGATGGCGATCTGGGCAACACAGCCGATCCTGGTGCTGCTGTTCTTCATTGCGCTGATCTCGCCCATCGCGCTAGGTGGGTTCATCTTTTCGGGCAGCCTGCTGCAGCCAAAATTCAGCCGCATGAACCCATTGTCGGGGATCAAGCGGATGTTTTCGATGAACGCATTGACCGAGCTGCTCAAGGCGCTGGCCAAGTTCTTCATGATTCTGATCGTTGCGCTGGTTGTGCTGAGCAACGACCGCCAGGCGTTGCTGGCCATCGCCAACGAGCCGCTGGAGCAGGCGATCATCCACAGTGTGCAGGTTGTGGGCTGGAGTGCGCTGTGGATGGCGGCAGGGCTGCTGATCATTGCGGCGGCGGATGTGCCGTTCCAGCTATACCAGACCCACAAGAAGCTGAAGATGACCAAGCAGGAGGTCAAGGACGAGTACAAGGACAGCGAGGGCAAGCCCGAGGTCAAGCAACGTATTCGTCAGTTGCAGCGCGAAGTATCGCAGCGGCGCATGATGGCCGCAGTGCCCGAGGCGGATGTGATCATCACCAACCCGACGCACTATGCCGTGGCCCTGCAGTACGACCCGGAGAAGGGTGGGGCGGCGCCGTTGCTGCTGGCCAAGGGTACCGACTTCATTGCCTTGAAGATTCGCGAGATCGGCGTGGAGCACAAGGTGCAGATCCTCGAGTCGCCGGCGCTGGCGCGGGCGATCTACTACTCCACCGAAATTGAACAGGAGATCCCCGCAGGGCTGTACCTGGCGGTGGCGCAGGTGCTGGCGTATGTGTTCCAGATCCGGCAGTACAGGGCGGGCAAGGGCAAGCGGCCGGAGCCGTTGAAAGATGAGCTGCCGATTCCACCGGATTTGCGGCGTGATAGTTGAGGGCTGCGGTGTATGTTGTGGGCCTGGCGGTGGTTCTATGTCGATCATGAGATCGAGCGCCGCCCGCGCGGCGCATCGCGGCTAAAGCCGCTCCTACATTTGTTGCAACGTGCCACGGTCTGCAAGGCCATGGTTGAACGCCTTTGGCGCCTGCCAAAAAATCGCGTCGTACCCACGAGGCTGGCAACCGTGGCCTTTCAGGCATAGGCACGTTGGAACAAATGTAGGAGCGGCTTTAGCCGCGATGCGCCGCGCGGGCGGCGCTCGATCGCCAGAACGCCCAAGATTCCGAGCCATACACAAAGTTGGAAAGCTTCTTGCAGAGCCACGCCCAAGCGCCCCTTGGGCGTCAAAGTTTTGCATGAAGAGGAATCGCGGTGGATCGCACTCAGTTAATCAGCAACGC
>Ga0213824_1000638_pt1 | contig 25093 bp, 38 predicted proteins | sample MC6MC0906MG_FD_179892 | JGI IMG/M metagenome (GOLD analysis project Ga0213824, IMG submission 179892) | Enriched soil aggregate microbial communities from Iowa State University, Ames, United States - MC6-MC0906-MG | ecosystem: Environmental > Terrestrial > Soil > Unclassified | place: USA: Iowa...
ACCGACGGAGGCTTCACCTGGAAGTCGTCTGCGAGCTGTTTCTTAGATACGCCCTTGGCGATCCGCGCAGCATCAATGGCTGCACCTAATTCTGGTCCGGTAAGCATTGCCTAATTAGGCCTATCGCCAGCGCGATTAGGCAATGGCTTGTACGAAATAAGGTAATGCCTTATATTCATCGGTAAATCTCCAGGAGAGAACTCATGAAATCAGCAGAAGCAGCCAAAGAAGCATCCCGCGTGCTGGGCAGCCAGGCGGAATTGGCGCGCCGGCTGAATGTTGCGGCACCCACCGTCAACCAATGGTGTTCAGGAGAGCGCACGGTCCCAGCCAAGCGCGCACTACAGATTGAGGCGCTTACGAATGGCGCTGTGAATCGTGCCGATCTGTGTCCTTCGTTCCCATGGAGCCAGATCGACAGCAACCCGACCCACGCGCTTTCCGCCGCTTAACCACTTTCAACCACAAAGGAACCCACCGTGTCGTACTTCGACCCCGACCACCTGCACAACAAGCCCACCAAGGTTCGCTTGGATGAGGCTGCCGACGATCTGCTGTCGGCGATGGCTCGCTTCAAGCGCACGCAGAAGGCAGTGCTCGCCAGGGAAATTCTGGAGCGCGGTCTCGACCAGATGATGCAAGAGCTTAACGCGAAGACTGACGTGGCCTGAAGTGGCCGAGGAGGCCCTGTGCCAGAAAGCAAAGAGCTGGAGATCCAGCTCGACGGGAAGGGCAATTCGGATCTGGCTTATCTCGCCAGGCAGAAGGGCTTAACCCCTGAGCAACTGGCGGCACAAATCATCAATGAGGCTCTCAACCGGATGACGAGAACAGAGCCTGGCCGAAGCAATGTTCGGTCGTTTCGCAAGGGCTAATAAGCCCCTGAGGGACTCATGAGGAACTGCCGTTGAAAACACCAAAACCCAAACCGCAGACGCAAAAAAGCCGGTGGCTAGACCGGCTTCTTGTACTGCATTCGTAACGCTTGTGTGAGGTCATCATATATGCATCAGACCATCCAAAGCAATACCGCAGCCCTCGCGCCACAAAATGCGAACCACGATTTCGTGGCGCGCACGATGTCGTCGCGCGAGATCGCCAGCCTGACTGGCAAGCGTCACGCCAACGTGAAGCGCGACATTGTGGCCATGCTGGCCGAACTGAAAGCAGATGTACTCAGTTTTGAGCACATCTACTTGGACGGGCAGAACCGCGAGCAGGTCGAGTATTTGCTTGACCGCGAGCACACCGACTGTCTCCTGACTGGCTACAGCGCCGTCCTGCGCATGAAGGTAATTCGCCGCTGGCGTGAGCTGGAAGGCCAGTCCGAGGCGCGCCAGGCCGTGATGGCCAATGGCACCAAGGTGATAGGCGAGATCGCCATCATGGAGTGCTTCACGCGCCTGCTGAAGCCCGCTGCGTCCTGCCAAGTGCAGATGCTCGCCAAGATCGCCGAGAGCAACGGGCTCGACCCGAAATTCCTGCCCAGCTATGCCGTGGATGCTCCGTCAGACGCAGCCGGTGGCAGCTCTTTGCCAACCAAGGCCCTGACCGCCCTGCTCAAGGACAACGGTATCCGCATGTCGCCCGCGTCGTTCAACAAGGCGCTGCAGCAAGCCGGCGTGATCAAGGTGATGCAGCGCAAGAACTCGAAGCAGGAGATGGTCACCTTCTGGGCGATCACTGACAAGGGGCTGCGCTACGGCAAGAACCTGACCAGCCCTCAATCCCCTCGCGAAACGCAGCCGCATTGGTACGTGGATCGCTTCCTTGAGCTCGCCGGTTTGGTCGGCGTAGGGCGTGTGTAATGGCCGGAGACTGGATCAAAATGCGCGTGGACCTTCAGACCCATCCGAAAGTTTTCCGCATGGTGTCTGCATTGCGTGCGGACAGACTGCGGGTGATTGGCGGACTGCATGTCGCCTGGAGCATCTTCGACACCCATTCCGCTGACGGTGTGCTGCATGGTTATACCCCTGATGCTATGGATGCGGTGATCGGCTGGCCAGGTTTCACGCAGGCCATGATCGACGTTGAGTGGGCTGACATCGATGAGGATGGAAGCCTTGTCATGCCTCGCTTTGACGAGCACAACGGGGCTAGCGCCAAGCGCCGCGCGAATGACAGCGAGCGCAAACGCGAGTCGCGGAAGGCGAATTCTGTCCGCAATTCGTCCGCAAGTGATGCGGACAAAACGCGGACCAGAGAAGAGAAGAGAAGAGAAGATAAAGAACAAGATCAAAAGACTTCGTCATCTGGCGATGACGCTGACCTGTTCGCTCATTTCTGGAAGCTGTTCCCGCGCAAAGTGGGCAAGGCCAACGCCGAGAAGGCTTGGGCGAAGCTCAAGGTTGACGCCGACCTGTTCGACCGTATGGCTACGTCGCTGGCAGCCTGGAGCGTGTCCTTCGACTGGACCAAGGATGGCGGCCAGTTCATCCCGCACCCGGCTACCTGGCTGAACGGCAAGCGCTGGGATGACGAACTGCCGCTTGCAGGCAACGTGCACCAGTTCCCGCCACGTCGTCAGGCCAATGGCCCGGATTTCAACGACACCTCCTGGGCTGACGACTTGGGTGACCTATGAACGCACAACCGAAACTGCGCAGCGTCACGCAGATCATGGCGACGACCAAGAACGTACCAGCCGAGGTGCATGCCCCGGCCAAGCAACTGGACCAGCGCACCACCAGAGTGGTCAACGCTTTGTTTCTGGAGCTACAGGCCATCTTCCCGGCGTGGAAGCAGGCCTGGCCGGACGATGACGCGCTGAAGGCTGCCAAGCGCAGCTGGATCAAGTCCTTCGTCGCCGCGGGCATCAACACGCTCGAGCAGATCCGCTTCGGCATCCAGAAATGCCGGGTGCTGGGTACCGACTTCGCCCCGAGCAGCGGCAAGTTCATCAAGCTGTGCCAGCCGACCCCGGAAGAGATGGGCATTCCGCCGCTTGCGCGGGCCCTGGCAGAGGCGCTGGAGAACTTCCACCCCAGCAGGGCAGGTGCACGCCACTGGACGCACGCAGCGGTGCGCCACGCGGCCCTGCAGTGCGAGGCGCAGAACCTGGGGTCGATGGAGGTGGAGCGAGCCGAGAAGGTGTTCGCCCGGGCCTACGACATCACGATCCGCATGCTGGTCGCCGGCGAGCCACTGGGCGACATCGCCAACGGCATCGGCCACGACAGCCAGAAGAGCCTGATCGAGCTGGCCGACGAGTACGCAAGCCAACGCCAGGCCCGCCTGCTGGACCTCCAGCAGATCCCATCGAGCGCGGCCGCATGCCGTGCACACCTGCTGGCCAAGTTGAACATCAAGCGCGCCGGGCAGCCGGCCGGGGACGGGGTGTGATGGAAAAGCCGGATTTGAAGCGTGCAGGTCGCCTGTACAACGAGATGCCAACCGAAGCCCGCAAGGTCACCCACGCCTGCCTGATGGAGAACGAGCTTCGCCTGATCAAGCGCGAGCAGGACCTGATCATGGAGCGCGCCAAGAAGGCGGTAGCTGAGCACCAGGTTCGATTCAACAACATCAAGCGCGACCTGGATCAGGCGCTGCTCGAAATCGAGAAGGGGCTGCACTGATGGATACCAACAAGATGCGCGAGCAGTTCGAGCAGTGGGCCAAGGATCGATACAGCTGGCACCTGCATGACGATGCCCGTGATCCAGAAGATCGGACCCTGGCCAGCTGGAATGGCGATGCTTACGGAAACCGGATTGTTGAAGGCATGTGGCAAGCCTGGAAGGCATCCCGCGAGGCCGTTGCGGTTGTGCTTCCCGACGAGGAGTCAGGGTACATGTACTACGCCCCTGATGTTCTGGCTGCAATCGAGGCCCAGGGCCTGAAGGTGGCGCCATGACCATCGACACGATCCGGCTCAAGAAACTGGCTGAGGCGGCGACTCCGGGGCCGTGGTGCTGGGATAAAGGCGAAGACCCGCGGCCCCACACCTACGGCATTGCTACCGATGCCGACCCTGAGTGCATGGTCGTCAATCAGGATTTTGGCATAGAGCTGAAGGAGGATGCCTACTTCATCGCCGCCGCCAGCCCCGCCACTATCCTGGCCCTGCTCGAGGAGATCAGTCGCATCGAAACCGAATCGGCCTATGTGATGGCTGGCTTTCGGTCCAGAGCAGAAATCATCGACCAGCTCAAGGCCGATAACGAGGTGCTGCGTTCAGCTGCCATGGCGGCTCGAGAATTCATCATGCACGAAGCCGAGGTGCACGGGTTGCTGGATGACAAGGGTCAGATTTCACATCGCCATCCTCGGCGGCAGCAAGCCATCGCACGAATCGAGGCTGCCTTGGCCAAGGAGTCATCCCATGACTGATTTCGTAATGCACAGCATGGCCGACGCCAGTCGCCTGTTCGGGCTGCTCCAAGCCCAGGACTTCACCAAGCCGAAGAAGATCGTCATCAAGGACCAGGATCGCAGCGCCGAGCAAAACAAAAAACTCCACGCCTGCCTGAGCGATATCGCCAAGCAGGTCGAGCACGCCGGCAAGAAGTGGGACGTCCTGATCTGGAAGCGCCTCCTGACGGCCGCCTGGCTGCGTGAGGCTGGCGAACAGCCTCAGCTGATACCAGCGCTCGACGGCAACGGCTTCGACGTCGTGTACGAGCGCACAAGCCAGCTCAGCGTGAAGCAGTGCGCGAGCCTGCTGGAGTGGATTCAGGCATTTGGTGCTGAGCACCAGGTGCGCTGGAGCCAGAAGGATTTGTGGGAGGGCCGGTACTGATGCTTGCCAAGGAGATAAAACCGAAGAAGTGCAAGGCACCAGGTTGCGGCAAGCCCTTCAAGCCGACCATGACCACGCAGAAGGTGTGCAGCATCGCCTGTGCCAAGGCCATGGCCAAAGATCCGAAGCTGCAGAAGGTTGCGGCCAAGGCCATCACCAAGCAGGCCCGCCAGGAGTTGCAGGAGCGCCGGGAGAAGCTGAAGACCCGCCGCGAGCACATGGCCGAGGCACAGACCGCGTTCAATGCCTACATCCGCGAGCGCGACGCCGGCCTGCCGTGCATCAGTTGCGACTCAAGCCCGAGCGACCACGACCTCATTACCGGCAGCCGCTGGGACGCCGGGCATTACCGGTCGGTGGGCGCCTGCCCGGAACTGCGCTTCGAGCCGCTCAACGTCCACCGCCAGTGCGTGAAGTGCAATCGGAACCTGTCGGGTAACGCGGTCGAGTATCGCATTCGGTTGGTGAAGCGCATCGGCGCCGACCAGGTTGAGTGGCTCGAAGGGCCTCATAAGCCCCAGCGCCTGACCATCGAAGACCTGCAGGCCATCAAGGCCCTGTACAGGCAGAAGCTCAAAGACCTGCGAAAGGAGGCTGCATGAACTGGACACCAACCGACACCGGCCAGCTCCTGCTGCTGGCCATGGCCATCTTTGGCGCCTACTGCATCGTGCGGGGCATGCGTGCAGCGGCAAAACGAAAGCGTGAGGAGGGTGGCCCATGCAACTGAAGAGCGCGCGTCAGGCCTGGCACGACTGCTACCACGTAGCCTGGGACAGCCAGGGCTCATTCATCGAGCAGCTCGGACTGCTGGGGGCCATGGTACAAACCACGGAGCGGCAGCGCCACGCCGGCCATGCCGCCCACCAGGTCATCGCCGGCCAGGTGCAGTCCGCGATCGGCAAGCTGACTAAGCACGTGAAGGCCTTCGGCAACTTCATGTACTCGCCGCGGCTCGACGTCGACACCAAGGAGACAGCCGAGGAATCGGTTTTCATCATGGTGATGCAGCGCTCTCCGCGCATGACCGCCGCCAAGCGCGAAAAGCTCGAGTACGTGGTCAAGGGCGTCATGGCCCGATACCGGTACATGCACCAGGGCGGTCAGTCGGCCAATGAAGACCCGCTGGCGTCTCCTGAGGGGTTCCGCGCATGGATGGATGCCCACTATGGGGTGGCGCTGGATTCACGCAACTGGGAGCGCGATTGGGGTGATGTGATCCGCGTTGCGTTCGAGTGCTGCGAGGACTTGGACAGGGATGCACTGAGCCCGGTGGCAGCGGCAATCTACGAAATGCACAGGGCCGCTTGAGGCCCTATTGCGTTCCCGTGCGGCTGATGGCATGATTTCGCCATCCTGATAATTTTGCCTTCGGCAAACACCCAAATAAACCCGGCCATTGCGCCGGGTTTTTTCGTTCATGCACAGCGAGAGGTCGAGCATGGAGTTCTTCCACCGCCTGCTCGAGAAGTTCGACTGGATGATTGCGGGCCTATTGGGGGCCTTGGTCGCGACCCGGTGGCACAAGGACGACCTGACCGACCGAAAGGCCTGGTTGCTCTTCCTGTTCACCGGCATGGCCTGCGCCCACTACCTCACCGGCATGGTCAGCAATTACTTCGGCATCACCGAGCCCCGCAGCGTCGCGGGCGTGGGCTTTCTTCTCGGCACCTTTGGCGGTTCACTCATTGCCGCCATCAACCGAGCGATCAAAGCCGCCGATCTATGGTCTGTCATCAGGTCCAAGTTCGGAGGGCCTAGCTCATGACATACGAATACATCAACGCCATCGCGGCCGGGGTCATCGCCATCTGGGCAACCTGGTGCGTGCTGAGCGGAAAGGTGCGTGACGGGGTGATCGGCAAGGTGCTGTACGCCGTCATCGCCATCAGCGGCTACGCCATCTTGGCCAGGTCCGAGCGCATGTTCTTCACCGCCAACACGGCCTGGGCGACACTGATGGTGTCCCTGGCCCTGGCGGGTATGCGGCACATGTTCATGCTCACCTACTGGCCTCGGGTCAAGCGCTGGATTTGCCGGCACTTGGACTGCGAGCGCTGCAAGCCGGCGGAGTGATCCGCGCCACAAAACAGAGGTGCGCCGTTTCGTGGCGCGGCAGGGGTTTACTTCGGCTTAGCTGCTTCCAGGATCTGATCCACGTAGGTGGAGAGGCGATTCATCTCAGCGCCCAAGTCCGCCCCGGAAGATCCTACGCGCGCCTTGATCAGGTCGATCGCAGTTTCGAGCGCAACCAGTCGCTTACCGGTGTCATCGGACTTGTGATACACCAAGGACCGGAAGGTGTTGTTCAGTTCAGACATTTGCATCTCCTTGCATGAATGGATTCGCATCAATACCGGCAACGAGCCACTATTTCAAGTAAAGGGTGTCCCATGAGCAGACCGATGCCGCCGGACGACCTGCTCGACTCGCCATTCCTGATCCTCAAGCCTGCTCCCGAACTTTGGGAGTGGATTCAGTGTGAGATCCTCGCTAATACCGGCAGCATCCACAACGAAGAGCACGCCCACCTCATCGACGCCAACATCGGGGTCATGTGGGCGTCTTCATCCTTCGCCAAGAAGGGGCGCAGCGTGCTGGGTCAGGCCGAGCAGCTGATGATTCGCGCAGGTGGCTGGCAGAAGGCCCGACAAGAGCAACAGATGCGTGACTGGTTCGGCGAGGAGCCCGAGTTCCTCATCACGCTGGCGGGTGACTATTGCGCCCAGTGCACCGAGGCCGAGTTCTGCGCGCTGGTCGAACACGAGCTGTACCACATCGGCCACAAGCTCGATAAGTACGGCGCCCCAGCATTCGGCGATGACGGCATGCCCAAGCTTGAGATGCGCGGCCATGACGTCGAAGAGTTCGTCGGGGTGGTTCGCCGGTATGGGCCAAGCCACGACGTACAGCAGCTTATCGACGCTGCAAGCCGGCCGCCTGAGGTGGCCAAGATCAACATTTCGAGGGCCTGCGGAACCTGCCTACTTAAGTCGGCCTGATTGCTGACAGGTCCTGACGGGTGAATTTCACATGGCAGCACTACGAAGCGAGGTCAAAGCCTTCATTGTTCAGGCTCTGGCCTGCTTCGATACACCGTCGCAGGTGGTGGAGGCCGTCAAGAAGGAGTTCGGCCTGGATGTGAGTCGCCAGACCTGCGAAGGGCACGACCCAACCAAGTACGCCGGGCGAGGATTGGCCAAGCGTTGGGCTGACCTATTCCATGAGTGCCGGGCGCGATTCACCGCCGAAACGGCCGACATTCCCATCGCGCACCGCGCATACCGCCTCCGTGCGCTGGGGCGGATGGCTGAGAAGGCCGAGTCGATGAAGAACATGGCCCTGACTGCCCAGTTACTGGAGCAGGCGGCCAAGGAGGTCGGCGACGTGTACGTGAACCGGCAGACTAAGGTGGATAGCCCGCTCGACAACGCGGTACCCACCTCGGTGCAGGTCACGGTGATGGATGCGAGGAAGCGCGATGCCGACGCTTAACGTCCCTCAGGCCACCTTCATCAACATGCCCCACAAGTTCCGCGGCTTCGTCGCCGGGTTCGGCTCAGGCAAGACCTGGGTAGGCTGCGCAGGCATCTGCAAGCACGTGTGGGAATGGCCCAGGATCAACTCCGGTTACTTCGCCCCGACTTACCCGCAGATCCGCGACATCTTCTTCCCAACCATCGAGGAGGTCGCCTTCGACTGGGGCCTGAAGGTCAAGACGAAGGAGAGCGACAAGGAGGTCGAGTTCTACAGCGGCGGCCAGTACCGCAGCACGACCATTTGCCGCTCGATGGAGAAGCCGCAGACCATCGTCGGCTTCAAGATCGGGCACGCCCTGGTCGATGAGCTGGACGTCCTGCCTAAGCTCAAGGCAGAGCACGCCTGGCGCAAGATCATCGCCCGTATGCGCTACAACGTGGACGGGCTCAAGAACGGTGTGGACGTCACCACGACCCCCGAGGGGTTCAAGTTCGTCTATCAGCAGTTCGTGAAGCAGCTGCGCGAGAAGCCTGCGCTGAACGACATGTATGGCCTTGTGCAGGCGAGCACGTTTGACAACGAGCTGAATCTGCCGCCGGACTACATCCCGTCGCTGATGGACTCGTACCCCGAGCAGTTGATCATGGCCTACCTGAACGGCCAGTTCGTCAACCTGACGTCAGGGACGATCTACACCGCCTACGACCGCAAGCTCAACGGCAGCCAGGAGACCATCCAGCCAGGCGAGGCCCTGTTCATCGGCATGGACTTCAACGTCGGGAAGATGTCGGCAGTGGTGCACGTGAAGCGCTTGGGCCTGCCGCACGCGGTGGACGAGATCATCAACGGCTACGACACGCCGGACATGATCAAGCAGATCAAGGAGCGCTACTGGCTCTACGACGGCAGCGATTACCGCAACACCCGACAGATCCGGGTCTATCCGGATGCCTCGGGCGACTCTCGCAAGTCCGTCCGTGCTAGCGAGACAGACATCTCCCTGCTCAAGCAGGCCGGCTTCATGGTCTCGGCACCAGGGGCAAACCCGCCGGTGAAAGACCGAATCAACTCCATGAACGCCATGTTCTGCAACGCCGCCGGCCAGCGCCGGTACCGGATCAACGCCGACAAGTGCCCGACCTACGCCGATGACCTCGAGCAGCAGATCTGGGGCGACAACGGCGAGCCGGACAAGAAGCAGGGCAACGACCACCGGCCAGACGCCGGCGGCTACTTCATCCACAAAGAGTACCCAATCAACAAGTACTCCCTCGCAGGTGTTTCCTAATGGGCGTAGTCCGATACCTCAGCGACAAGCTGGTGAACCTGGTGGCGAACCTGGGCACCGAGCGCGACAAGGCATCGGGCTCGGTGTATGCGCCGGTGATTCTCACTGACGAGCAGCTGGTCAATGCGTACCGCGGGGCTTGGCTGCCTCGCAAGATCGTGGACATCCCGGCCTTGGACGGCACGCGGCGCTGGCGGGCCTGGCAGGCTGACAAGGAGCAGATCGAGAAGATCGAGGCCGAGGAAGCCCGCCTTGACCTTCGGGCCAAGGTGAAGCAGGCCCTGACCAGGGCAAGGCTGTTTGGTGGGTCTGCCATCTTCATTGGCACCGGCGAAATCAATACAGCAGCACCGCTCAACACCGACCGAATCCAGGCAGGCGGACTCAAGTACCTGGCAGTGATGAACCGACGGCAGCTTTCGCCGACTGAGATTGAGCAGGATCCGCAGTCGGAGCGCTTCGGCAAGCCCAAGGCCTACCGTCTTGCGGATAGCCAGCTGGAGATCCACCCGACTCGACTGGTGATCTTCTCCGGCGCCGAGCACCCAGACCCCGATCTGGCCCCGGCCAACATCTTCGGCTGGGGCGATTCGGTTCTGCAGGCGCTGTTCGAGGCCATCAAGCAGTCGGACGGAACCATGGCCAACGTGGCCAGCCTGGTGTTTGAGGCCAAGGTCGACGTTATCCGCATTCCTGACTTCATGCAGAGCCTGCAGGACGATGGATACCGGAAACAGGTGCTGGAGCGAATCACCTTGGCAGCCACCGCCAAGGGCATCAACGGGACGCTGCTGCTCGACAAGGAAGAGGACTACGAGACCAAGTCGGCGAGCTTCGGCACGCTGCCCGACATCATCGACCGCTTCCTACAGGCTGTATCCGGCGCCGCCGACATCCCAGCCACCCGACTGCTGGGGCAGTCCCCGTCCGGCCTGAACTCCACCGGTGAAGCTGACCTACGCAACTACTACGACCGCATTCAGGCGCTGCAGGAGCTGGATATCACCCCGGCACTGAAGCTGCTGGATGATTGCCTGATCCGCTCGGCACTCGGTTCGCGGCCTGCCCAGATCCACTACGTGTGGAACCCCCTCTGGCAGCCGACCGCGAAAGAGCGGTCGGAGATCAGCAAGCAGACCGCCGAGACCATCAAGATCCTGGGCGAGACGAAGCTCTGGCCTGAAGACGCGCTGAGCAAGGCGGCCACCACGCTTCTGGTCGAGCAGAGCGTTCTTCCGGGTTTGGAGGCGGCCATCACTGAGTTCGGGGCTGAACTTCCTGAAGAAGAGCCAGACGACGTTCCGCCCACGCCCTGAGGTAAACCATGCACATCACTGACAAAGTCAGCCTGGGCGATACCAGGCTGAACGATTCCGGCTACCTGGAAGCTTTTGCGCTCACTGCCCGAACCGGCATTCAGCAGTACCTGGGCGCCGAGGTAGGCCGGCCAGACCTGAAGGTCGTGAACGTCTACCGCGACGAGAAGGAGGTTTTCTCCAAGCGCTCGCTGGATTCGTTCTCGAAGATCCCGATGACCAACGACCACCCGGGCCAGCCGGTTACCGCCGCCAACTGGAAGCAAGTGGCCGTGGGCACTACTGGCGACGAGGTGCTGCGCGACGGCGAGTACCTGAAGATCGGCCTGAAGATCACCGATGGTGACGCAGTAGCCGCGGTACAGGCCGGAAAGCGCGAACTGAGCGTGGGCTACAGCTGCGAACTGGTCTGGGAGGACGGGGAAGCCCCGGACGGCACCAAATACCAGGCCAAGCAAACCAACATCATCGCCGACCACATCGCCATCGTTCAGCGCGGGCGGGCCGGCAGCCGGGCAAGCATTGGCGACTCCTGGCCACAACACACCCCAACCCCCGAGGAAAGACCCATGACCCTGAAGACGGTTACCGTCGACGGCATCCCGGTTGAAGTAACCGACCAGGGCGCCGTTGTCATCGCCACCCTGCAAGGCCGCCTGGCCGACGCTGCTACCAAACTGAGCACCACCGAGGCTGCGCACGCCAATGCAATGGCTGCCAAGGACTCGGAACTGGCCCAGAAAGACGCCGAGATCGATGACCTGAAGTCCAAGCAGGTCACCGACGCCCAGATTGACGCGCGCGTGAAGGCTCGCGGCGACCTCATCGCCAAGGCCAAGGCCATCCACGACGGCGACTACTCCGGCAAATCCGACGGCGAAATCCGCAAGGCCGTGGTCATCGCCAAGATCGGCGACGCTGCCATCGCTGGCAAGACCGATGCCTACATCGATGCGCGCTTCGACCTGCTGCTGGAGGATGCCGCCAAGGATCCGGTCCGCCAGCACCTGATCAATCAGGACGGCAAGCCGCAGAACAGCCATGACAACGGCCAGCAGGCCTATGAGCAGCGTCTGAACGACGCCTGGAAAGGGGGTGCCAAGTAATGGCCGTTCAAACCAGCTACACCGCGACCATTCGCGCCGGCCTGCCGGGCATGATCGTGGACATGATCCCGAAGACCCTAATCTCCCGCACCGTGCAGGCTGCTGGCGGCCTGGCCTTCGGTGTGCCGGTCATCCAGGGCACTGCCGACAAGGCAGGTCGCGCCTCTACCACCGGCGACACCGCAGCCAAGTTTGTCGGCATCAGCGTCCGCGATCGCTCGGTCAAGGCCGAGGCCAACCAGTACAGCCAGTACGAATCGGCCCGCGTGATGACCAAGGGCGCTATCTGGGTGACCGCATCCGTGCAGGTTGCCGCAGGCGACCCGGTCTACTTCGTGCCGGCAACCGGCGTGTGGACCAACGTGGCCACTGACAACGTCCTGGTGGCAAACGCCCGCTTCGACACCAGCACTACCGGTGCAAACCAAATCGCTCAAGTCCGCCTGGGCTAAGGAGAAACCATGCGACACATTCAGCTCCTCGATGCTCAGGCCGCCCTGGGCTTCGTGGTATCCCAGACCTCGTACATCGAGCGTCAGGTGAACGAGATTGTCTATGCGGACATCCAGTACCAGACGCTGATCCCGGTCGATACCTCGGCTCCCGAGTGGATCAAGACCGTCACCTACTACTCGGCCGACAAGGTCGGTAAGGCCGACTGGATCAACGGCAACGCCGATGACATCCCGCTGGCCAGCACCGAACGTTCGAAGTTCGAGACCCAGATTCACATGGCTGGTATCGGCTACGGCTACGGCCTGGAAGAGATCAGCCAGGCGCAGATGCTGGGCATCAACCTGACCGCTGACGACGCCATGGCCGCCCGCCGGGCCTATGAGGAAATGGTCGACCGAGTTGCCCTTCTGGGTGACTCGTCGAAAGGCTTCTCGGGCCTGTTCAACTTCCCAGGCGTCACCGCCGGCACCGCTGTGACCGGCAACTGGGCTACCGCTACCGCCGACCAGATCCTGGCCGACGTCAACACGGCACTGACCGTGCAGGCCCAGGGCACGCTGTTCACCGCGTTCTCCGACACCCTGCTTCTGCCGTACAGCAAGTTCCTTTTGCTGGCTACCCGCAAGGTGAACGACCAAGGCCTGGAATCGATCCTGACCTACCTGCAGCGCAACAACGTGTACACCGCACAGACCGGTCGTCCGCTGATGATCAAAGGCCTGAATGGTCTGGACACGGCCGGCGCTGGCGGCACCGCGCGCATGATCACCTACCGCCGCGATCCGTCGGTGCTGAAGATGCACATCCCGATGCCGCATCGCTTCCTGCCCGTGTACCAGGCTGGCCCGATCCGCTGGGAAGTTCCGGGCATCTTCCGCCTGGGCGGCGTGGACGTTCGTCGTCCTGCCGAAGTCCGCTACACCGACGGCATCTAAGGGGGTCACATGGCTAAGGTAACCAACACCCATAGCAAGACCCCCATCGGCCTCCCTGACGGCTCCGTGGTGCCTCCTGGCGGCACTATCGATGTGCCGCAGTGGGTCGACTACAGCAAGCGTCAGAATCTGGCGTTCTACGTCGAGTCCGGCGTGCTGGTGGTAGAGGCTGGAGAGCCGGCCGAGCTGACCAAGGAAGAGTTGATGGCCAGGCTGAAAGCGCTGGGCATCGAGGTTGGCGCCAACGCCAAGCCTGAGACTCTGCAGAAGCGCCTGGCTGAAGTGGAGGCCAAGGCCAAGGTTGATGCCATCGCCAAGCTCAAGGATAAGGGCATCGAGGTCGGCGACGACGTCACCCTGGAAGAGCTGCAGGCCGAACTGGCCAAGCACCCGTAATACACCCCGGGCGGTTCTCCGCCCACTTATTCGAGACATCCCGATGCCAGAATTCTACGGATCCGTCGCAGGCGCCGACGCCTACCACTCTGCCCGGGCGAATGCTGCATGGGCCGGCAGTGACGAAGCGAAGCAGGCGGCGCTGATCAGGGCATCGGCCTACATCGACGGCAAGTACCAGCAGCAGAACAGCTGCGGGCGCTGGGAGTCGATGTTCTCCGGCGTGAAGACCGGTGGACGGGCTCAGGAACTCCAGTGGCCCCGCACCGGCGCAACGGACAACGAAGGCGCGGCCATCCCGCCTGACGAGGTGCCAGCGGAGATTGAGCGGGCCACCTACGAGGCGGCGCTGCGCGAACTGGTGAGCCCTGGCAGCCTGAGCCCTGACTACGTGGCCGCCGAGGCCATAAAGCGGCAGAAGGTCGACGTGCTGGAGATCGAGTACCAGGCCACGGCCGCGACTGATGGCGGCGTCCCGACGCGCCCGGTGTTGACCGTAGTGGATGAGTTGGTGGCCCCGCTCCTGCGCAGTAACAGGCTGTGCGGCGTGGCGGTGTTTGTCGTATGAAGGCGTCCGAGGTAGAGGCCGAGATCGAGCGCCTTGAGATCGAGGTGCAGCAGGCCTACCTGGATCAGGTCGCGCAGACCGTGCGCTATGTGAGCATCAGCGAGCTTGAGCAGGCGGTAGAGGACAACGATGAAGACCGGATAGCTGAAATCCTGTCCCTTGGGCTGTTCGCGTTGCTGGTCGAGCGCCTTCGCGCGGTGTATGCCCGGGGCGCAAGCAAGGAGCTGGTGGCGGTCATCATCCCGGGCGTGCGCCGGGAGGTCGACATGGGCCATCCTGACGTCACCTCGTTCCTGGCCAGTCAGGCCGCCGCGCTGCGCGACCAGGCTGCCCGCGAGCAGGCCGAAGCTGTGCGGGTGGTGCTGTCCATGGGGCGCGACCGGGGCGATACGGCGCGAACCGCTGCGCTGAACCTGGCAGGTCGGATGAGCAAGCAGACCGGGCGGCGCACCGGCGGCGTAGTGGGCCTGAATGGGCCGGCTGCCGAGGCATCCCAGCGAGCACGCGACCAGTTGGCCAGTGGCGACCCTGCGCGCATGCGCGAGTACCTTACCCGGCTGCGTCGTGATCCAGCCTTTGACGCGGCAGTACGCGAGGCGATCGAGCAGAAGCGGCCGGTGCCGAAGGCGATCATCGACCGGGCGGCCTCTGCCTACGCCCAGCGCCTGCTTGGCACCTATGCCGAGGCCCTGGCCCAGACCAACACCTCCGAGGCCTATAACAAGGGCCGGGAGGAGGGCTGGAAGCAGCTAACCGCCCGCAGCAATGACATGTATACCTTCGCCAAGACCTGGCGCTCCATGCGAGACAACAAGGTCAGGCACACCCATGCAGCTATGAATGGGCAGGTGGTCTTGGCCGATCAGCCTTTCACCTCGCCGAGCGGCGCGATGCTGATGTTCCCGTGCGACACCTCGCTTGGTGCTCCGCTCAATGAGCGCATCCGCTGCCGCTGCGTCGTCGAATACTCACTCAGGAAGACCAGCCAGGCGGTGTGACATGCCGATCAAGAGCACCATGCAATCGTCGTTCGGGCGCCTGTTCGATACAGCATTCGCTGAGGCGGTGCGCGACTTCACCGGCACCTACCCGGGCGAAGGCGTCTGGGATCCGGTAGAGGAGGTGACCACCGCCCAGCCGGTCATCTACACCGGCCGCGGCGTGCTGAGCCGCTACAAGAAGGACCAGGTCGACGGGGTAAACATCCTGGCCACCGATGTGCGGCTGATTTCCTTGGTCAACGAAGTGACCGACAAGCCGGCGCCCGAGCACATCGTCACAGCTCCTGACCTCATCACCGGCCAGCCCAAGCAGTACCGAGTTATGGAGGCCACCACCGACCCGGTTGGCGTGCACTACCAGATTCAACTGAGGGCAACCTGATGGCCGGCTGGTCGCTGTCGCCCGTGCTGTTCGCCGACCAGATCGAAGAAGACCTGGTGGAGATGCAGCGCAGCATAGTCATTGAGCTGGTCGACGAGATCACCATTCATGCGCCGATCGACAGTGGCGACTACATGGCCAACAACATCGTGTCGATAGGTGCAGAGGACTACAGCGTCAACACCAAGCTGGACATCCTCGGCACCGAGACCCGAAGCGCGGCCCGTGCCGCCCTGACCGATTTGAAACCTTTCAGCACGGTCTTCGTGCAGAACAACAGCGTGTACGGCGAGATCATCGAGTTCGGCGGCTATCCGAGCGGCCCAAGCATCAAGATCACGCCTGACGGATACAGCCGCATGGCACCCAAAGGCGTGTACGGGATTTCCTTCATCGCCGTCACCGAGAAGTTGATATGACCGTACCCTTCGAGACAGTCCGCAAGACGCTCACTGCCCGCATGGCTTCGTTCACGGGAATAGAGCAGGGCCGGATTGAGTACCCGAACGCCGAATATCCGAATGGTGGGGTGTTCAAGCCTCCCGCAACCGGCCTCTGGTGCGCCTTCGAGATCCAGTACGCGACGGCCGCGTTCGCCGGCATGGCAGAAAAGCCGCATTACCGCCGGCCTGGTCAGGTTGTGATCCAGTGCTTCTGCCGCCGATCAACCGGGCTGTCAGCGATCAACAAGCTGGCCGACGCCCTGTCTGAGCACTTCCAGTCCTGGCAGAGCGGCAATATTGAGTGCCTTGAGGCATCCCAGCAGGATGTTGGCGACTTCGAAAGCTACCACCAGATCAACGTGAACGTCCGGTTCCGCGCCGGCTGACCTGCAAGACCCTGATCCTGCCCGCATCGAGCGGGCTTTTTTATGCCCGCAGAAAGGAGACATTCGCATGTCGTCTGGCGCCCGCGTTACCAGTTACCTCATTCCAGAGGTCACCCCCGGCATCACCCCGACCACAGGCAACTGGGATACCCTGCGCCTGACCAGCAACACCCTTTCGCCGACCGTGAACACCCAGGTCAGCGACGAGATCACCGAATCGCGCATCAGCCAGGGTTCGGTTGTTTCCAGCACCGATATCCAGGGTGATCTGGTAGGCGAACTGTCCTACAGCACCTTCGACAAGCTGCTGGAAGCGGCCTTCTACGGGACCTGGGACGATGACGTCCTGACTGTAGGCAGCACCCGGCGGACCTTCACCGTCGCGAAGAACTTCAACGACGTGAACGTGTACGCCCTGTTCAAGGGCATGCACGTCTCGGTCTTCGCCCTGGATATCCCGTCTGACGGCAAGATCACCGCCACCTTCACCATGGCCGGCCTGGACTACGCCGATGGCGACACCAACACCGTAGCGACCATCAACCCGCCGACCACCACGCCGTTCATGAGCAATCAGAACGTCGGCTCCATCACGGTGGACGGCCAGAGCCTGGAGGGTCAGGCGTGTGTGTCGGCTCTGACCGTAAACCTCGACAACAGTCTGCAGGCGCAGCGCTGCATCGGTAACGGCAAGCTTGGGCCTGGCGCACAGATCGCCACCGAGGCGGCGATCACCGGCTCCATCACCTTGGCATGGTCACCGCTGGCTTGGCAGATCTGGAAGAACACCTTCACCCGGAAAACCGTAGCGGTTGAATTCCCGATCATCGACAGCCTGGGCAACCGCTATGACCTGTCGTTCCCAGCCCTTGAGGTCGATGGCGACCTGCCAAGCGGCGGCAAGCGCGAACTGATCGAGGTCACGCTGAACTACACCGTCGCCAAGCAGGCCCCTACCATCACCCGGGTGCCATTCGTGCCAGTCACCAGCGTTTCCGTAACCCCGACCACCGCATCGATTGCCGTGGCAGCAACCCGCCAGTTGACCGCATCTGCGCTTCCTTCGGGCGCAGCCCAGAACGTCACCTGGAGCAGCTCGGCGCCGTCGATCGCCACGGTCAACTCGTCCGGCCTGGTCACCGGCGTTGCTGCTGGTTCGGCAGTCATCACCGCCACCAGCGTCTCGGACCCGACCAAGACCGCCACCTCGGCGATCACTGTCACCGCATAACCCGCATCACCTTTGGCCGCTCCGGGTAAACGCCGCCCGGAGCGGTCCTTTTTATGGCGTGGCGTGAGGATGATTCATGGCTCTCAAGCTGAAAAAGATCGATACCACCAAGAACTCCGAAGCGCGCTGGGAAGAGTTCGATGCGGACACCAAGGTCCTGCTGATGCCGCTGGACAACCAGCAGTACCAGATCGCCCTGGAGCGCATGCGCCGCCGGCTGGCGCGCAACGACGCACAGTTCGGACAGGAAGCAGTAGGCGTGATCGAGGGCGAGAAGTCCGAGCACGACAACCACTGCCTGCTGCTGGCCTCGTTCATCGTTCAGGACTGGCAGGGCGCCCAGGACGAGAATGGCAAGCCGCTGGCGTACAGCGAAAACACCTGCGCCGAGATGCTGCGCGGTGATTCCGATTTCTTCTACTTCGTTCTGCGCCGAGCCGCGGCTATTGCCGCCGACAACCGCAAAGAGCAGGACGAGATCAAGGGAAAGCAGTCGCCCGCTTCGAATGGGAGCGGGAATGGGGCCAGCGAACCGCAAAGCGAAGCCTGATCTACCAGAAGCTGCGCATCGCGGTACCGGACGAACCTGAACTGGACGTGATCACCGGTAGCCTGCTCAATGCGTTCCGCAATGCGGCGCGCGGCCGGCGCTATCTGGTTGGCGCAGCAGCAGTGCAGCCGCTGAGGCTGTCAGCCCGCGAGATCACTGACTGGCTTGAGGTGCACCCGCTGCCGTTGCCCAGGCGGCTGGTCGACGAGGTTATATTCGCCCTGGATGAGGCCGCGCTGGCAGAAGAAGAGGATTAACGGAGGAGCCATGGCAGAACAGCAGGGCCAACCCGGCGATCAAGCGGCGCAAGACGATAGCCCGCTTTCGCCCGAGGCAATGATCGAGGAAAAGCGCAAGGCCGATGAGCTGCGTGAGCGCCGGCTGTCCCGGCTTGAAGAAGCTGCGGGGCTGTCGAAGCTGACGTAGTGGTGCAGGGGAACTCTTCCGAATGTTAGATTCCTGCCATGTAAATGGAGGATCAGGAATGATTGGAAGTCTGTATATCGGAGCAATGACCGTCCTGCTTGGAGCGTCAACACCTGCTAACGCAGCTGAACTGACACTGAATTGCGGTTCGGCTGGGATCATCAAAGGCATAGATGGGTTTAAGGTCGTGAAAATGCCTGACGGGCAGGTAGTCAGAGGCATTGGCGGCGAAACTAGGACATTTCCTGACGGCGTAAGAATGTCGGCAGTTCCTTACAGCGATGGGTCCGTGCTTTACACAAAGGCTACCAAGCCTGTGGCTTTCTTCTTCCAGAAAGCTGGCGGGCCGATGGTCAAGTGCGATATCCCCTAAGCGCCATGAACAACAAACCCGCTCCGGCGGGTTTTTTTATGCCTGGAGAAAGCCATGGCGTTGAAATCCCGCCTCGAACTAGAAGTAGATGGGCGAAGTGCTGAGCAGCAGGTGAACGACATCCGGGCCGCCTTGGAAGCGCTGGAGCAGGCTGGCGTCAGGGCAAGCTCAACCCTCAGGAAGTCCGGTGGCGACTATTCGAATTTGGCGATGTCCCTGGCAAAGGTCCAGGCGGCAAACGATAAAGCGGTGTCGTCGAACGACGCCGCGACAAAGAGTGCTGAGGCCGCCGCCAAGGCTGCTGCGACCCAGCGAAAAGAGCTCGACAGCCTTCTTGGCAAGATTGACCCGCTAACCAAAAAGCTGAACGACCTAGCAGCCCAGGAAGCCGCGTTGGCACAAGCCAGAGATTCTGGCCAGATCAACTCGGCAGCCTATGATGCATACAGCCGCAAGCTTCAAGAGTCGCTGAACTCGCTCGCCGGCGTGTCGAATGCCCAGAAGGTGGTGGGCGAAACGGCAGAGCAGGCCAGAACCAGAATCCTCGCAATTGCCGATGCTTCTGTGAAGGCCGCTCAGGAACAGCGAAACCTCGCCAACGTTGCGACCGGCCTGTCGGAGGCAGAGCAGGGCCTTCTGTCCGGCAACATGGTCCTCGCGGCCAATCAAGGGCGCCTGGCCGAGTCGACTCAGAAAGTAGCAGCCGCCAATAGGCAGGCAGAGGTGGCCACTGAGGCGCAGACCGATAGCCTGAACGACCTACTTGCGGCCATCGACCCAACAACGCGTGCGCTTAATCGCCTGGATGAGCAGGAGCGCAAGCTGGCCCAACAGAGGAAGATCGGAGCCCTTGATGCCGATACCTTCGCTCAGTATCAAGGCAAGATAGACCAGGCGCGCGCGGCCCTGATCGGTTTCGACGATGGGCTGAACCGCACAGGCAACACCGCAAAGCAGAATGCGGCCGCTTTGCGAATGCTGCCTGCGCAGTTCTCCGACATCTTCATCAGTCTGCAGGGCGGCCAGGCCCCGCTCACGGTATTCCTGCAGCAAGGATCGCAAATCAAGGATTCGTTCGGCGGCATAGGCGCTGCCGCGAAAGCCATGGGTGGGTACGTGCTCGGGCTGGTGAACCCATTCACCCTGGCTGCAGCTGCTGCTACCGCTCTTGGTGTGGCGTACTACCAAGGGTCGAAAGAGCAGGATGAATTCCGCAAGGCTTTGGTGACGACCGGCAACGCAGCTGGCACCACCACCGCCGAACTTGCGGCTATGGCCCAGCGCGTGGGATCTATCACTGGAACCACGGCAGGCGCCGCTTCGGCCCTGGCGCAGATTGCAGCAACCGGAAAGATCGCGAGCAATCGATTCGAGGAGATCGCGATTGCGGCAATTTCCTTCGAGAAGGCAACGGGTAAAGCCGTATCCGAGACCATCGCGGAATTCGCGCGACTTGCCGATGATCCCGTGAAGGCCGTTGCCGAGCTTAATGAAAAGTACAATTTCCTAACTGCTTCGGTCTATGAGCAGGTCCGCGCAGCCAAGGATCAGGGCGATGCCCAAGAAGCCGCATCAATCGCTGAAGAGGCGTATGCGAGCGCTTTAACCGAGCGGGCAGGCACTATAAAGCAGAACCTGGGGACTCTTGAAAGGGCCTGGAATGATTTGGCTGGAGCGGCAAAAGCAGGGTGGGATGCCATTCTCGATATTGGTCGTGAGGCAGATAAAGGGCCTGACATCACGGCCATCCAGCAGAAGATCAACTACCTGAAGTCGAACCTTGATACAGGGTTCGAGGAGTTGAACGCTCGGGAGCGAATAGCGGCTCTACAGGCGGAGATCGACGCTTACGATAAGAAATCCAAGGCCGAGCAGGAATCTGCTCGCGCAGCTGCTGAAAACGCCCGCATTCAGCGTGAAGGGCAGATTGCATACGAGGGATTTCAGAAGAGCGTAGAGCAGAACTTCACCAAGCAGCAGAAGATGAACAAGGCGCTCGAGGATGAGCAGAAGCGCATAAACGCAGCGCGCGCTGCCGGCTACGTCATCACCAAGCAGGAAGAGGAGGCGGCGCTCAAGGCCATCCGCAACAACCCGACCTACAAGGATTCGAGCACTACCAAGCCGGTCAAGGAAGACGCCGGCCAGCGCATGCTTGACGAGGCCCGCCAGCGCTACGCCGTGCTGCAACAGCAGAGCCGCGTAATAGCGGGGGAGGTCGATCAGACGCAAAGGCTCGGCACCGAAGCCAAGAAGCTGATCGAGCTCGAAACCGAGATCGCCAACCTAAAGGAGAAAAAGACCCTCACCACGTCGCAGAAGCAGGTTCTGGCGATGGCTGAGCTGAACCTGGCCCAGCAGAAGCAGAACGCTGAGCTGGAGAAGGCCAACCAGCTGACCCAGGCGCGACTTGAGAACGAGGCCAAGCTGAAGGCTTTCAGGGAAAACCTACAGTCACAGCTTGAGCTTTCGCGCGAGGGCCAAGAGGTTGAACTGGCTGGGGCCGGACAGAGCGATCGGTTGCGCCGGCGCCTCCAGGATGATCTGAAGATCCGCCAGGATTATCAGAAGCAGCTGGACAAGCTGACCCGGGACTACAACCGGATCGAGAACCCGACCACAGCCGACACTGACCTCTACAAGGGCGAGACCGAAGCCCTGCGAGCGGCGTTGGCCACGCGCATGGTTGATCAGCAGAACTACTACGCAGCGCAGGATGCAATGCGTGGCGAGTGGCTGATCGGTGTGTCGGAGTCCTGGCAGAACTACGTCGATCTCGCCACCAACTACAACGAGCAGGCCAGGGACGCGACCGAGTCGATTCTGGGTGACGCCACCTCGTCAATCTCCGGCAGTATCCAAGGGCTGGTAAAGGGCACGGAAAGCCTGGGCGATGCCTTCGGCAATCTTGCCGGCGACATTGCCAACTCGATGCTCAGCGCTTTCTCCGAAATCACCGCCCGATTCCTTGTCATGCAGGCCCTAAAGCTTGCGGGGATAGAAGCGGAGGCAACGGAGACGGTCGCGGCGGAAGGCGTCAAGACCACCGCCAAGCTGACCACGGACGCGGTTACGACGGCCAGCAGCCTGTCTTCTATCGGCACTGTCCTGACCGCCAACCTGGCTGCAGCAGCTGAGACGCTGGCGTCCTGGGCTCCGGCTGCGCTCACGGCATCGATTGGTACCTTCGGCGCGGCGGCTGTTGTGGGCGGCAGCGCGTTGGTCGCGGCGTATGCCCTGCTCAAAGGCTTCTCCGAGGGCGGCTACACCGGTGCGGGCGGGAAGTATGAGCCGGCCGGCGTGGTGCACAAAGGTGAAGTGGTCTGGTCCCAGGCTGACATCCGCCGCTTTGGCGGTGTCTCTGCAGTCGAGGCGCTGCGTACCGGCAACGTCACGCCAATCACCTCGGCACGCATGACCGGCGGCTCGCAGGGTCAGTCCGGCAGTTCGGCTGGAATCCAGCAAAACATCAACGTCCACAACTACTCCAGCGCCCAGGTGGAGCAGCGCCGCATGCCTAACGGAGACATCGATTTCATTATCCGAGAGGCAACCGACCGGGCTGTTCAAGAGGTAGCTGGGCAGTTCTCCGCCGGCTACGGAGATGTTGTTGACTCCTATGAAGGCGCCTACGGGGCACGGCGTTCTGGCTCCTAACGAGGACTGGCAATGATTCAATACCCGGCAGAATTGCCACTTCCTCTGCAGGAGGGGTATGGCCTGAGCACGGTTGATCCGATGCGGGCTACGCCGATGGTCACCGGGCGGTCGCGGTACCGACGGGTAACCAGCAATCCTCCGGCCTCCGCTCAGTTCACATTCAACTTCAGCCAGGAAGAGGCTGCGCTGTTCGAGGGGTGGTACACCTGGGCTCTGAACCTTGGCGTCGAGTGGTTCGAGATGCCGCTTCAGACGCCGCTGGGAATTCAGGTGCACTTGGTCCACTTCAAGGGCATATACACTGGCGGGGAACTGACGCAAATCAAACGCTGGCGGTTCTCTGCTCGCTTGGAGTTCAAGAAACGTCCGGTCTACACCGAGGACCAGTACCTCGGCGCCTACCTGGGCATGCCGCTCGACCAGTTCAACACCGGCATGCAATCCATCCTTGATAAGTGGCACACGGAGTACTTCGGATGAGCCTGATCGAAGAGTGCTACGCCTCGGGGCGCGGGGAGCTGGTCGACACGATCGAGGCGCGGAAGGAGGGCGGCAGCGTCTCCCACTGCTACTGCTCCGGCTGGGAAGATCGGGTGTGCACCACCGAGGATGGCCGCACGCTGACCTTCGTCGCAATGGCCATGGACCTGGCCCTACCGAAGAACGACAACAGCGCGTTCCAGAACCTGGTGCTTGGCCTGGACAACGTCACCGGCGAGGTGCAGGAGGTCGTTGAGGAAGCCAGGGCGGCCGACGAGCGCTTCATCATCACCTTCCGGCGCTATCTGGCCGAGGACCTGACCTTTCCGCAGGAGCGCTACCGCATGACGCTGCTCAGCCGGGAATATGAAGACGACGTGGCCAAGCTCACCGCCGGGTTCTTCGACCTGCTCAACACCAACGGTCTGCGCACCATCCTGACCACCACCTTGGCACCCGGCCTGAAGTACATCTGACCATGATCGAAAAATTCATGCGCGCCCCGTATCACGAGGGTGCACGGGGGCCTATTGCCTTCGATTGCTGGGGCCTGTGCATCGCGGTGCGCCATGAGGTGTTCGGCCTGCCGCTGCTGCCCAGCCTCGGCGCCGTCGGTAAGAACAAGCTCAGGGCCAACACCGAGGCCTATCACGATCTGCGTCAGGGTATGGAGGAATGCCAGCCAGAGCCTGGCGCCATTGCCGCCGTGTTCCGCGGCGCGCTGTGCCTGCACGTCGGCGTGGTCGTGGAAAGCGAAGGCCGGCTGAAGGTGCTGGACACAAACCCCGGTGGCGCCTGCCTCCGGACAACCGGCGAGTTCGAAGCCGCTCATCCCAAGGTGGTCTATTACCGTGATCGAGTTCTACCCGAACAAGCTGAGTGATACGGCGCCGCTCGGCACCTGGAAGACCGGCCGCCGCATGACCATTGAGGCCTGGCTGAAGTCGCTGGCTCCGTCGTATGAGCGCCGGGAAAGCCCGCCGATCAGCGTTATTCTCAATGATGAGGTGATCGAGCAGCACTTGTGGCACAAGGTGAAGTTCAAGCCGGCTGACCTGCTGCAGATCTACCGAGAACCCAAGGGCACAGACCCGTTTTCCATCACCTTCGCGCTGTTCAAAGGCGCCAAGGCGGTGCTGAAGTCGATCATGCCCAAGATGCCCGGCATGCCATCCAGCGCCGGCACCCAGCAGGGCGACCCACTCACCGAGGCCAGCGCCAAGGGCAACAAGGTCAAGTTGGGTGACCCGGTGCGCCAGATCGCCGGCCATCAGCGGGTTTATCCGTCGTATCTGACCCAGCCCCGCCGGGCGCATGTCGCCCCGCGTGACCAGCGCGTGGAAATGCTGCTGTACATCGGCGAGGGCGAGTACGACGTGCCGCTGGCGAAGGTCAAGGTTGGCGAAACCCCGCTGATCTCCCTTGGATCCGATGCAACGTTCACGATTTACCCGCCAGGCGCCGATCTGTCAGGCGACCCGGCCCACATCAACTGGTTCAACGTGCCCGAGGTAGGGGCAAGCTCAAGCGGCTCGGCCGGCTTGGAGCTGACCATGGCCACCGACCTCACCAGATCGGTCACGGCTTCGGCTTACCAGTTCGTTGGCGACACCATCAGCGTGCCGGCTGGCTCCGGCCAGTTCCCTGCCGACTGGTCGAACGGCATCATCATTCGCGTGCTCGCTCCGTACACCTACACGGTGATCGACGGTGGCGCCGGGCGTGACATCATCCGCGGCCCGCTGGATATGCTGAACCCTTCGGTGGGCATGCTCATCGAGGTGGCTGGGGCGAACGCTGGCCTGTACGTCGTGCACAGCTACACGCCATACACTCCGGCCGTACCTGCTGACCCGGGCACGGCATCGACGCTCA
>Ga0213824_1000641_pt1 | contig 25041 bp, 22 predicted proteins | sample MC6MC0906MG_FD_179892 | JGI IMG/M metagenome (GOLD analysis project Ga0213824, IMG submission 179892) | Enriched soil aggregate microbial communities from Iowa State University, Ames, United States - MC6-MC0906-MG | ecosystem: Environmental > Terrestrial > Soil > Unclassified | place: USA: Iowa...
GGCCTGACACTTTAGAAAGGGGAATACCCATGGGTTTCAATTGCGGCATCGTCGGCCTGCCCAACGTCGGCAAGTCCACCCTGTTCAACGCCCTGACCAAGTCTGGCATCGCGGCGGAGAACTTCCCTTTCTGCACCATCGAGCCCAACAGCGGCATCGTGCCGATGCCCGACGCGCGCCTGGCGGCGCTGGCGGAAATCGTCAAGCCTAACCGCATCCTGCCGACCACCATGGAGTTCGTCGATATCGCCGGCCTGGTGGCCGGTGCCTCGAAAGGTGAAGGCCTGGGCAACAAGTTCCTCGCCAACATTCGCGAGACCGACGCCATCGCCCACGTGGTGCGCTGCTTCGAAGACGAGAACGTGATCCACGTTTCCAACAGCGTCGACCCCAAGCGCGACATCGAGATCATCGACCTCGAACTGATCTTCGCCGACCTGGACAGCTGCGAGAAGCAGCTGCAAAAAGTTGCCCGCAACGCCAAGGGCGGCGACAAGGAAGCCCTGGCGCAAAAGGCCATCCTGGAAAAGCTGATCCCGCACTTTACCGAAGGCAAGCCTGCGCGCAGCCTGATGAAGAACATGGCTGACGACGAGAAGGCCGTCATCCGTGGCTTCCACCTGCTGACCAGCAAGCCGGTGATGTACATCGCCAACGTGGCTGAAGACGGTTTCGACAACAACCCGCACCTGGACGTGGTCAAGGCCATCGCCGAGGAAGAAGGCGCGGTCGTGGTACCGGTGTGCAACAAGATCGAAGCCGAAATCGCCGAACTCGACGACGGTGAAGAGAAGGACATGTTCCTCGAGGCCCTGGGCCTGGAAGAGCCAGGCCTGAACCGCGTGATCCGCGCCGGTTACGAACTGCTCAACCTGCAGACCTACTTCACTGCCGGCGTGCAGGAAGTCCGCGCCTGGACCGTCCGCGTGGGCGCCACCGCGCCTCAGGCCGCTGGCGTGATCCACACCGACTTCGAAAAAGGCTTCATCCGCGCTGAAGTGGTGGCGTATGACGACTTCATCCAGTTCAAGGGTGAAGGCGGTGCCAAGGAAGCCGGCAAGTGGCGTTTGGAAGGCAAGGACTACATCGTCAAAGACGGCGATGTGATGCACTTCCGCTTCAACGTATAAAGGCAGCACATCGGCGGCGCCCCCTTCGCAGCGGTTCGGTGCGAAGGGGGCGCCGCCGTTTTCAGGCCAGGGAAAGGAATGATGCCGATTCACACTGTCCAGCAAATCCACTACCTCGACTGCCTGCCCCTGCGCCGTGATGTCCTGTGGCCCAGCCTCACCCCTGAGCAATGTGCTGTCGCGGGTGATGAGGATGCCTTGCACTTCGGCATCTATATCGACCAGCAGCTGGCCAGTTGCCTGTCACTCTTCACGGTCGACGCCAATACGTTCCAGGTCCGCAAATTCGCCACGGCGAGTGCCTTCCAGCATCAAGGCCTGGGCACGGCCCTGCTCCGTCATGCCATTGCCCATGCGAGGGCCGCTGGAGGCCAGCGCATCATCCTCAATGCCCGCACCAGCGCCGGTGGTTTTTACCAGCGTCACGGTTTCAACCGCATTGGCGAAATCCAGGAGCGCCACGGAGTGCCCTTCGTCACCATGGCCCTGAACCTCTGATCTCTGTGGAAGCAACTGCCTTCTTCAAGTCATTTGCCCTCCCACATCCCTACCAGGGTGATCAGATCAGAAGCGCTCTTCCACCACCTTGAAGGGATACGCCACGGCCTTGTACTTGCCGATCTTGCCGCGCTTGGGCAGTTTCACCACCTCCTCACGGGTGATGTCCTTGTACGGCACCCGTGTCAGCAAGTGGCTGATGATGTTCAGCCGCGCGCGCCGCTTGTCGTTGGAGTGGGCCAGGAACCACGGCGCCCAGGATGAATCCGAGGCGGTGAACATCTCGTCACGTGCGCGGGTGTAGTCGTCCCAGCGGGTATAGGACTTGAGGTCCATGGGCGAGAGTTTCCACAGTTTGCGGCCGTCACTAATGCGATCCTGCAGGCGGCGTGTCTGTTCGTCGGCGCTGACTTCGAGCCAGTACTTGATCAGGATGATCCCCGACTCGACCATCAGCTTTTCCAGCAACGGCACCACCGTGAGGAATTTGGTCGCCTGCTCGTCGGTGCAAAAACCCATCACCCGCTCGACACCGGCGCGGTTGTACCAGCTGCGGTCGAAGATCACCACTTCACCGGCCGCCGGCAGGTGGTTGAGGTAACGCTGGGCGTACATCTGGGTCTTTTCCCGTTCAGTGGGTGCCGGCAGCGCTACCACGCGGAACACCCGCGGGCTGACCCGCTCGGTGATGGCCTTGATAGTGCCACCCTTGCCGGCACCATCCCGGCCTTCGAACACGATGCACACCTTCAGGCCCTTGGCCACCACCCATTCCTGCAGTTTCACCAGCTCGACATGCAGGTGCTTGAGCGACTTCTCGTAGGCCTTGCCGCCCAGTTTCTCGGCGGGTGCTTGCAGGTCTTTCTTCCTGGACGACTTGGCCATGGCGCACTCCTGAGGGCGAATGAACAGTCAGTATGGTCCAACCCTGACGTTTTACTTCGCCAGCGTGTTGTAGCTGGTCATCAGGTTGCGGTAGTCCGGAATGTGGTTGGAGAACAACGTGCCCAGCCCTTCGATATCGTTGCGCCAGTCACGGTGTAATTCACAGGCAACACCGAACCAGGTCATCAATTGTGCCCCAGCCGCCTCCATGCGCCGCCAGGCGGAATCGCGGGTCAGTTCATTGAAAGTACCGGATGCATCGCTGACCACGAACACCTCGAAGCCCTCCTCCAGTGCCGACAACGCCGGGAAGGCCACGCAGACTTCAGTGACCACGCCAGCAATCAGCAGCTGCTTCTTGCCAGTCGCCTTCACCGCCTTGACGAAATCTTCGTTGTCCCAGGCATTGATATTGCCGGGGCGGGCGATGTAAGGGGCGTCGGGGAACAGCGCTTTGAGCTCGGGTACCAGCGGGCCGTTGGGGCCGGTTTCAAAACTGGTGGTGAGGATGGTCGGCAGCTTGAAGTATTTGGCCAGGTCAGCCAGGGCCAGCACGTTGTTCTTGAAGCGGTCGGGGTCGATGTCACGCACCAGCGACAGCAGGCCGGCCTGGTGATCGACCAACAGGACCGCGGCGTTGTTCTTGTCCAGACGCTTGTATTGGAAGGCCATGACGCAACTCCTTACAACGACGGATTGGGAGTTTCAGCGTAGGCAATCACAAGGGATGAGAAGGACCGTCAGTCGGTTGGCCGACGGCCAGCACCGGCCCCGTGACATCGGTCAGCAAGCCTCAAGCTTTGGTTCACAAATTCCTGAACTAATTATTTCCCCCCAGCGATTTTTCCCCCCGCCACTCCCCACCAGAATCGCTTCACCACAATCACAATAACCGTGAGGCCACTCCCGTGGACCAGACACTCCAGGTACGAGAGGCTGCCGCCGACCTCGTAGCCGCCTTTGCCAGCAACGACACCGCCCGCTATTTCGCCTGTTTCAGCGAAGACGCCACCTTCCTCTTCCATACCTTGGCGCAACCGCTGCTATCGCGCCGTGCCTATGAAGACCTCTGGGCCCAATGGCAGGCCGAGGGTTTTGCCGTGCTCGGCTGCGCGTCGAGCAACGTGCAGGTGAGCCTGCAGGGCGATGTGGCGATCTTCATGCACGATGTCGCCACGCGCATCCGCATTGCCGGTGAAGAGCACCCGCTGACCGAGCGCGAGACCATCGTGTTCCGCCGCCAGGGTGAGCGCTGGCTGGCCTGCCACGAACACCTGTCGGTCGTCACCGCAGCCTGATTCCCCCTTACGCGGCCCTGCCGCCCTGCCATCGCACCCACAAGAGGGCCCGCGCACTGCGCCGGCCTACAACAACCGCGCTGGAGCATCACCATGAGCCACTCGACCGGTATCGAGACCAATGGCGTCGAACAGATCCCTGACGATCAACGCGACGCCGCCCCGCTGGACCTGTTCCGCCTGATCTTCGGCGGTGCCAACACTTTCGCCACCGCCGTGCTCGGCAGCTTCCCAGTCTTGTTCGGGCTGTCGTTCCAGGCCGGGGTCTGGGCGATTCTGCTCGGCGTCGGCGTGGGCGCGCTGATCCTTGCCCCCATGGGCCTGTTCGGTGCGCTCAACGGCACCAACAACGCGGTGTCGTCGGGCGCGCATTTCGGCGTGCATGGGCGCATCGTCGGCTCGTTCCTGTCGCTGCTCACCGCCGTGGCGTTCTTCTCGCTGTCGGTATGGAGTTCTGGCGATGCCCTCGTCGGCGGCGCCAAGCGCCTGGCCGGGCTGCCGGAAAGCGACCTGACCCTGGGCCTGGCCTACGGCCTGTTCGCCATCCTGGTGCTGGTGGTGTGCATCTTCGGCTTCCGCTTCATGCTGTGGGTAAACAAGATCGCCGTGTGGGCATCGAGCCTGCTGTTCCTGCTCGGCATCGTCGCCTTCGCCGGGCCGTTCGATGCGGGCTACGCCGGTAGCGTCAACCTCGGCCAGGCCGGCTTCTGGGCCGCCTTCGTGGGCGCGGCGATCCTGGCCATGAGCAACCCGGTGTCATTCGGCGCCTTCCTGGGCGACTGGTCGCGCTACATTCCGCGGCAAACGCCCAAGGCGCGCATCATGTTGGCGGTGATCGCCGCCCAGGCCGCCACGCTGATCCCGTTCCTGTTCGGCCTGTGCACCGCCACCCTGGTGGCCACGCAGGCGCCAGACTACATCGCCGCCAACAACTACGTCGGTGGCCTGCTGGCCGTGGCGCCAAGCTGGTTCTTCCTGCCGGTGTGCCTGATCGCGGTGATCGGTGGTATGTCCACCGGCACCACCGCGCTGTATGGCACGGGCCTGGACATGTCCAGCGTGTTCCCACGCCTGCTCAGCCGCGCCGGCGCCACCCTGCTGATCGGCGTGCTGGCGATTGCCTTCATCTTCATCGGCCGTTTCACCTTCAACCTGGTGCAGAGCGTTTCGACCTTTGCCGTACTGATCATCACCTGCACCAGCCCGTGGATGGTGATCATGATCCTCGGCCTGATCACCCGTCGCGGCTTCTACCACGCCGACGACCTGCAGGTGTTCACCCGCGGCCAGCGCGGCGGCCACTACTGGTTCCTGCATGGTTGGAACTGGCGCGGCATGGGGGCGTGGATCCCCAGCGCGGCAGTCGGCCTGTGCTTCGTCAACTTGCCGGGGCAGTTCGTCGGCCCGTTGGGCGACCTGGCCAGCGGCGTCGACATGAGCCTGCCGGTCACCCTGGGTATCGCCTGCGTGCTGTACCTGCTGCTGCTCAACCTGTTCCCTGAACCTGCTGGCGTGTATGGGCCCAACGGCCCGCGCTGGGTGCGCTGCAAGAGCACCCCGCACACGCCGGTGCTGACCCCTGCCGAAATGGCCTGACTGGATACCGACCATGACCACTTCCCATTACATCGCCGGCCATTGGGTCGAAGGCCAGGGCAGCGACTGCATCAGCGTCAACGACCCTGCGCTGGGCCTGCCCTTCGCCGAACTGATGGCCGCCAGCGTTGCCCAGGTCGACCAAGCCGTGGCGGCAGCGCGAGCCGCCCTGCCTGCCTGGAAGCAGACCAGCGCCAGCGAACGTGCAGCCTATTTGCGCGGCTTTGCCGAGCAGCTCGGGCAGCGCCGTGAAGCGCTGATCACCCTGCAGATGCGCAACAACGGCAAGCCGCGTCACGAGGCCGAAATCGACCTGGACGACGCGATCGCCACATTCAACTACTACGCCGATCTGGCCGAGCAACTGCCGGAAAAAAACCGCGACGTGCCCCTGGCCGCACCTGGATTCAGCGCCCGTACCCGCCTGGAACCGGTAGGCGTGGTCGGCCTGATCGTGCCGTGGAATTTCCCGCTGGTGACCAGCGCCTGGAAGCTCGCCCCGGCATTGGCAGCGGGCTGCACCGTGGTGCTCAAACCCTCGGAAGTCACCCCGCTGATCGAGCAGGCCTACGGCCAGATCGCCGACGCCGTGGGCCTGCCCGCAGGCGTGCTGAATATCGTCAACGGCAAGGCCGAAACCGGCGCGGCACTGAGCAGCCACAACGGCCTGGACAAGCTGTCGTTCACTGGCAGCAACAGCGTCGGCAGCCAGGTGATGCGCAGCGCTTCGGCGCAGTGCCGGCCGGTGACGCTGGAGCTGGGCGGCAAGTCGGCGATCATGGTGTTCGACGACTGCGATGTCGACCAGGCAGTGGAATGGATTGTCGCCGGCATCAGCTGGAACGCGGGGCAGATGTGCTCGGCCACTTCGCGGTTGCTGGTACAGGAAGGCATCGCCGATGCGCTGCTACCACGCCTGCAACACGCCTTGGAAACGCTGCGCGTTGGTAACCCGCTGACAGAAGAAGTGGACATGGGGCCACTGACCAGCCAGGCGCAATGGTTGAAAGTTGCCAGCTACTTTGCCACTGCGCGTGAAGAGGGGCTGCATTGCCTGGCCGGTGGCAGGGCGCTGGATCGCGATGGCTGGTTTGTCAGCCCGACGCTGTACGCCGATGTGCCAACGGACAGCCGCCTGTGGACCGAAGAGATCTTTGGGCCGGTACTGTGCGCACGTCGCTTCTCGACTGAAGCGCAAGCGATTGCCGAAGCGAACGACAGCCGCTTTGGCCTCGTCGCCACCGTCTGTTCGGCCGACCTGGAACGCGCCGAACGTGTGGCCGATGCGCTGGAAGTCGGGCATGTGTGGATCAACTCGGTGCAGGCGGTGTTCGTCGAAACATCGTGGGGCGGCACAAAGGGCAGCGGGATCGGGCGCGAACTCGGGCCTTGGGGGCTGTCGGGGTATTTGTCGGTGAAGCACGTCACACGGTGCATGGGCTGACACCCACAGGGGCCGCTGCGCGGCCCCAATCGCCGGCAAGCCGGCTCCCACTGTTCCGCGAATGGGCCGCACAGCGGCCCCTGGGTCACGCCGGCTCGTCAGCCGGGCGCGAACCTTCCTGCACCAGCACCATGCTCTGCGGTGAGGACAGGGGAATATCCTCATCTCGCAAGCGGCCGAGGATGGTGAACAGCAGATCGCTGCGGGCACCCGACACCTGCCGCGGCCCGGCCACATAACCACTCACACTGATCACCATGCCACTCGCCGTCAGGTCCTTGAAGGTCACCGAAGGCGATGGCGCATCCAGGATCGACTCGTGCTCGTGGTAGGCCGCCAGCAACAGCTCGCGCACCCGGTTGGCATCGGTCTCCAGCGGCAGGGTCAAGGTGATCCCCACTACGCCCAGCGCATTGCCCATGGTCACGTTACGCACGTTCTGCGAGATGAACTGCGAGTTGGGCACGATCACCGTGGAACGGTCGGACATCTGGATTTCGGTGGCGCGCACGTTGATCCGGCGAATATCACCCTCGACGCCGGCCAGGCTCACCCAGTCCCCCACCTTGACCGGGCGCTCGGTGAGCAGGATCAGGCCGGAGATGAAGTTCTGCACGATTTGCTGCAAGCCGAAACCGATACCCACCGACAGCGCACTGACCACCCACGTCAGGCTGGTGAGGTTGATACGCAGGGTCGACATCACCAGCATGGCCAGGAACAGGAAGCCCAGGTAGCCGACCAAGGTCACCAGCGAAGCCCGCATGCCGGCGTCCATGTCGGTTTCCGGCAGCAGACGCTCGCTCAGCCAACGCTTGAGCACGCGGATACCGAGCATGCCGCCAAACAGCATCCCCACGGCCAGCAGAATGTCGCCAGGCACGATGTTCAGGTTGCCAAGCAGTTTGCCACCCGTGCCGTCCCAATCGCCCAGGCTCAACAGCAGCTCGCCCGGGCTGGTGCCCGACGGCATCAGCGCCAGCATCACGGCCAGGAACAGCAGCACCGTACGACCGATACCGGTCAGGATGGTACTGGCTTGCGCCTGGTGGCGTGGCGCCAGGCCCAGTGTCGACGCCAGCGCCAGGCCGCCAGGTTGGCGCGGCGACAGCAGGGTTTCGAAGAGGTCACCGATAAAGGTGGTCAACAGGTAGGCGCAGGTGGCGACCACACTGATCCACAGCAGCTTGGCGGTGAGGAAGTAGGCCAGGGTCAGGTAACCGGCCAGCAGCGTCAGCACGATCAGGCCAACCCACACCACGATCACGAACGGGATCAGCCCGGCCAGGCCGGTCGGCCGTTCCAGCTCATGCTTGCGCAGGGTACGGCGGTAGCGGACAAGCGCTGCCGTGAAGATCGCCGCCACCACCAGCGCAGTCAGCCCGTTGGTCGCCACGGTCAGCGCCAGGCTGGTGCCGATCACGCTGTTGATGCGCTCCATGGTCAGCATCACCATCAGCGCCAGGGCCAGCAACTTGGGGAACCAGCCCAGCGCACTGGCCACTTCGTCGTGGATCGGCGGCAGGCGCCAGGACGGGCGCTGCAGCATCAGCATGGCGCGGCCCAGGCCGGTGATGAAGGCGCTGAACACCACCAGGGTGAGGAAGTGGTTGGTCAGGCTAGCGATGTCGGAGCCCAGTTCGGCGCTGCTCTGCAGGCCCCAGCGCAACAGCGACACGGAGCCGGCGATGGTGCCCAGGGTGGCCAGGCTTACGCTCAAGGCCAGTGCGCTGCGGCGCAAGCGCCCTTCGGGCAGCCAGCGGACCATGGCGTCGGCGAGCAGGCGCTCGAAGAGCAGGCGCACCAGTGTCCAGACGAGGATCGCGGCCACCAGGCTGCTGATGAAGAACCAGCGGTGTTCAGGGCTCAAGGCGCTGCCCAGGGCATCGCTTGCCTCGCCGCGCAGGTCGCGCAGGCGCATCACGTCATCTTCGGTCGGGCGTATCAACGACTGCCAGAACGCAGGGGTCAGCGGGCTGGTTGCGCGGCTGGTGACCTGGGAGTTGAACTGGCTGCGGCGCAAGTTGACGATCTGCGTGGACAGGTCGCGGGCTGACTGGGTCAGCTTGGTGGCCTGGTCCTGCTCGGCAACCAACGCTTTCTTCTGTGCCTCGAGGTCCTTGCGCTGCAGCGTGAGGCTTGCAGCTTCATCCGGCTGCGGCGGGCCGATGACTTTCAACTGGTCATCGATTTTTTGCACATCGCCCGTGCGCACCGTACTTAACGCGTCGGCTTGACGCTGCACCTGCACAGCGGCCATGCGTAGCTGCGAGAGCACGTCATCATTGGCGTTGCTGGTGACCCCCTGGCGGATCTGATCGAGCCGATCGCTCAGTTGCTCGATGCTGGCATTCTCATCAAGCGCCGGCAACTCGCCAGCGGCCAGGTTGGACACCGGCGTGGCGGCCGACCAGGCCGGCGCAGCGAGCGCCAGCATCAGGGCCATTACACCCAGGCAATAACGGGCAAGGCTTACACGCCTCATCGAACATTCCTCTTTACAACTCGATTTGGCGGTGGATTCTACGCGGCTTATTGCAATCAGGAGAGTGCCGTCTCTCGCGCCAATAGTTGCCGCTTACGCTCCACGCCCCACCGGTAGCCACTGATGTCGCCGTCACGGCGCACTACCCGGTGGCAGGGGATGGCCACGGCAATGCGGTTAGCCGCACAGGCCATGGCAACAGCGCGCACGGCGTTGGGCGCGCCGATGCGCTCGGCGATCTCGCTATAGCTCACCCGGCAACCCAACGGCACTTCGCGCAGGGCTTGCCAGACCCGCTCCTGAAACGCGGTGCCCTGCACGTCCAGGGGCAAGTTCAGGCCCAGCGCGGGCGCCTCGACAAAGCCCACCACCTCGGCGACCACACGCTCGTAGTCGGCATTGCCGCCGACCAGCCGCGCGTTGGGGAACTGGTCCTGCAACTGTTCGAGCAACCGTTCGGGGTCGTCGCCCAGGAGGATCGCGCAGATGCCCTTCTCGCTCTGCGCCACCAGGATCGCCCCCAGTGAACACTGACCAACGGCAAAGTGAAGGGTCGCACCCGCGCCACCGGCACGGTACTGGCGTGGGCGCATGCCCAGGCGCTGGTCGGCGCTTTCGTAGAAACGGCTGTTGGAGTTGTAGCCGGCCTCGAAGATGGCGTCGGTTACCGAATTGTGCCCGTCGCTCAGGCTGGCACGCAGGCGCTGGGCGCGGAAGGCTGACGCATAGGCTTTCGGTGTAAGGCCGGTTTCGGCCTTGAACAGGCGGTGCAGGTGGAATGGGCTGACGGCCAGCTGTGCGCCGAGCTGGTCGAGGCTGGGCGGGTTGTCGCTGGCTTCGAGCAGGCGACAGGCGCGGGCCACCAGGCCGGGGCGGCGGTTGGCCGCGGCTTTGACCTGGCAGCGGCGGCACGCGCGGTAGCCTGCGGTTTCGGCGGCGGCGGCGTCGGTGAAGAATTCGACGTTCTCGCGTTTGGCCATGCGTGATGTGCAGCCGGGCTGGCAGTACACGCCGGTGGTGCGCACGGCGTAGACGAAGTGACTGGCGGCTCGGGCGTCTCGGGTATGTACGGCTTGCCAGCGCTGGTCGTCGGTGGTGTAGGCGTTCATCGCGGTATGCCTCATCTACTGGTTTCGTGTATGCCGGCCCTTTCGCGGGGCAAGCCACTGGAAGAACATCAAGCCCGCCACAGATACCAGGCCGCCACGGTCCGGTGCGGGCTCCACGGGCTACCCAGCGAGCGCATCTGCGCCGGTGTGGGTGCCTTCTCCAGCCCCTTGAGCCGACGATACCCCTCACGCACGCCAAAATCGTCAACCGGCAAAATATCCGAACGCTCCAAGCTGTAGATCAGCAGCATTTCCACCGTCCAGCGCCCCACACCGCGCAAGGCGACCAAGCGTTCGATCAACGCATCGTCCGTCATGCCCAGCGCCTCTTCACGGCCAGGCACCGCACCGTCCAGCGTGGCCTGGGCAATCCCCTGAACAGTGGCCAGCTTGCTCGCCGAAAACCCACAGGCGCGTATCGTTTCCGGCGCCACCGCCAGCAACTGCTGTGGCGCGGGAAACGCCTCTTCCGGGAATAACGCCAGCAATCGCCCAAGAATCGCCTCGGCCGCTCGCGCATGCAGTTGCTGATAGGCAATCGCCCGCACCAGCGCCTCGTAAGGCTCGCGGCCCGGCGTCGCGCGATGCAGGCAGGGCCCGACTGCAGCGATGTGCCGCGCCCAGTCAGGGTCCAGCGCGGCCAGGTAACCGGTGGCCTCGCGGTAGGCGTCAGGCGAGAGGTCGGCGCGGATCATCCATTGCTCCAGTGGGTGCAGGGCAGGTCCAGCTTAGCCCAGCCGCTTACCGACGAAACCCCGGATCTTGCGCCGCTAATTCCTGGCATACCATTGCCCCGCGCCATCGTCCCCGCATAGAATTGAGAACTATTCACAATCGCACACGTTTGACGGGACCGGGCCTTCACTACGATGCAGATCAACGACACGCTCAAACCGGCCGAAGTCGCCCTGCTCTATCAGTCCCACCATGCCTGGCTGCGTGGCTGGCTGCGCAACCGGGTGGGCTGCCAGGAGAATGCCGCAGACCTGGCACAGGACACTTTCGTGCGCCTGCTGCGTGCGCGGCAGGTGTCGCCGCTGAAAGAACCCCGCGCCTACCTGAGCAGCATCGCCCGCGGGCTGATGATCGACCAGTTCCGCCGACGCGCCCTGGAGCGTGCCTATCAGGAAAGCCTGGCCCATCTGCCTGAAGGCGAAGTGCCCAGTGAAGAACACCGCCGGGTAATTCTCGATACCCTCGAACGCCTCGACCGCGCGCTGCACCAGCTCAAGCCACGTGCCCGCCAGGCTTTCCTGCTGGCCCAGCTCGAGGGCTTGAGCATCCCGCAGATCGCCCTGCGCCTCGGCGTGTCGCGGGCCACCGTCGAGCGCGACCTGGCCAAGGCCTTGGGCGTTTGCTATCGGTTGCGCTATGCCGAGCTCTGATCATGCGCCCGCACAGGCCCAGGTCGACCAGGCCATCGAGTGGCTGGTGAAGCTGCGTTTCGATACCCCGAGCCCGGCCATCGAACAGCAGTTCCAGCAGTGGCTGACGTGCCACCCGCACAATGCCCAGGCCTGGCAACGGGTAAGCAGCCTGAGCGACGAGTTGGCAGGGCTGCCCACCGAGCTGAGTCGGCGCACCCTCGACGGCAGCCAGCGCCAGCGTATCAGCCGCCGTGACCACCTCAAGCTGCTGGCGGTATTGGCGGTCGGCGGCAGCGTCGGCTGGGCCGCGCGCGAACCTTTGGGCCTGCCGGCACTGGTGGCCGACAGCAGCACCGGTACTGGCGAACGCCGCCGGTTACAGGGCAGCGATGGCAGCCAGATCCAACTCAACACGGCCAGCGCCATCGACCTGCGGTACAGCGCCGAGCAGCGCGAACTGGCCTTGCTGCGCGGTGAAGTCAGCCTGGCCAGCAACTCCGGCGACAATCGCCCGTTCCGCATTACCACCCGCGTCGGCGCCCTCGGCACCCGTGACGGCCAACTGCTGCTGCGCGAGAACGATCAGGGCCTGCTGCTGGCCGTGCGCAGCGGCGAAGTCACGCTGTTCCCCTCCTCCACTTCGCCACGCCTGGTAAAGGCAGGCGAGGTGCTGCAGGTGTCGCCTGGCGGGCACTATCAGCTCGCCACACTGCATGGCGACCCGTGGGGCTGGACCGACGGCGTGCTCAGCGTGCAGCAGATGCCGCTCGGCGAGTTCTGCGCAGAATTGGCGCGCTACCGCCCAGGGTTATTGCGCTGCGCTCCCGAGGTGGCCGAACTGAAGGTGTCTGGCACTTACCAGCTGGACGACAGCGAACAAATCCTGCAATTGCTCGCCCGCAGCCTGCCGGTGCGTATCGACTACCGCACCCGCTACTGGGTCAACGTCGGCGCCGCCTGATATTTTTTGAAAAAGAATGAGGTGGAATCTCATTCTCGTGCGGCCTGAAGGAACAAAGCCCGAAAAGTGGTCTACGAAACCTTCAGGAGCGCTCCATGATTCACCCGTGTTCCCCCCGCAACGACAGGCTGCGCCATGCTGTACGCGCGGCTGTGTTCAGCCTCGGCCTGGCCACTGGCCTGGCGGTCCCCGCCATGGCCCAGGCAGCACCCGCCAACCAGCACCAGCAGCTCGACTGGAACATCCCGGCAGGCCAATTGGCCCCTGCTCTGGACCAGCTGGCACGCCAAGGCGGGCTGAACCTGTCGTTCGATGCGAACAGCCTGCAAGGCAAGACCACCCAGGGCGTGAAGGGCCGCCATGAGCGCGGCCAGGCACTGTCGATCCTGCTGCAGGGCAGCGATGTGCAGGTTCAGCAGGAAGGCGACAACAGCTACCTGCTGATTCCGGCCCTGGACGTTGGCGGGGCCCTGGAGCTCGGCGCCACCAGCATCTCCAGCAACCGCCTGGGCGAGACCACCGAGCACAGCGGCTCGTACACCATCGGCGCAGTGACTATCGGCAAGACCGCGCAAAGCCTGCGCCACACCCCGCAGTCGGTTACCGTGGTCACCCGCCAGCGCATCGACGACCAGAACATCACCAACCTCACCACCCTGCTCGAACAGACCCCGGGCGTGGTGGTGAACATGACCGACAGCGAGCGCGTGCAGTACTACTCGCGCGGCTATGCGATCGACGCCATCCAGTACGACGGCGCCACCGTGGTGCAGGGCAGCGGCGGCGGTTCGTTCATCCAGAGCGATTCGGCGATCATCGACCGCGCCGAGATCCTGCGCGGCGCCACCGGCATGATCCGCGGCGCCGGCAACCCGTCCGGCACCGTCAACCTGGTGCGCAAGCGCCCCACTCACGAGTTCCAGGGCGAAGGCAGCGTCACCCTCGGGTCTTGGGATGCCCAGCGCTACGTCGCCGATATCTCTGGCCCGCTGACCGAAACCGGCAACGTGCGGGGCCGGGTGATTGCCGTGCACGATGACAAGGACCACTTTCAGGACTCGCGCCAGGAGCGCAAAGAGGTGTTCTACGGCGTGCTGGCCTTCGACCTGAACGACAGCACCACGCTGACCACCGGCCTGGAATGGACCAAGCTCGATGCCACCGGCGCCTGGGGCAACCTGCCCGCCGACTACGACGGCTCGCCCCTGCCGTTTGGCCGCAGCACCTACCTGGGTGCCGACTGGAACCGCTGGGACCGCAGCAACCTGCAGACCTTTGCCGAACTCGAACACCGCTTCGACAACGACTGGAAGCTCAAGCTGATGGCCCAGCGCACGCACTTCGAGCTGGATGACCACGGTTTCAAGCAGACCTACTTCACACGTGCCAGCGGCGCCACCAACCCCAGCAACAACCCTTACCTGATGAACTACCAGGTCACCGAGGGCGATGGCGGCGAGAGCCTGCAGAACAACCTGAGCGCCACCCTCAACGGGCCGTTCGACCTGCTCGGTCGTACCCATGAACTGATGCTCGGCGTCGAGCGCATTCGCAACGATTCATACGCCTCGGCCACCAACTTCGTGTCTTCCGGGGTGTTCGACATCCGCGAGTGGGACCCGAAGACCAGCCTGGCCGAGCCGAACATCAACATCACGGCGCACCCAGTGCGTACACGCACCACCCAGGAAGCGGCCTATGCCACCTGGCGCATTTCCCTGGCCGACCCGCTCACGGCGATCATCGGGGCGCGGGCCAACTGGTATGACTACGAGCAGGAAAACAACACCAAGTCCAACGGCACCTTCAGCGTCGACAACAAGATCGTGCCGTACGCGGCGCTGATCTACGACCTCAACGACAACTTCAGCACCTACGCCAGCTATACCGAGATCTTCAACCCGCAGACCGCCACCGATGTCAGCGGCTCGGTGCTGGAGCCGACCACCGGTGAGGCTTACGAGACCGGCATCAAGGGCGAGTTCTACGAGGGGCGCCTGAACACTTCGCTGGCGTTTTTCCGTATCTACCAGGTCGGCAACCCTCTGGATGACGTGAGCGGCCCCAACCCCTGCCTGCCCAACTACCCCTCGGGCTACTGCAAGGTGGCGTCTGGGAAGAACCGCAGCCAGGGCTTCGAACTGGAGGTTTCCGGCGAAGTGCTGCCGGGGTGGAACGTGACCGGTGGCTACACCTACAACACCACCAAGCAACTCAAGGACACCATCAGCAACACCGGCAACGCCATCCGTACCACCGACCCCAAACGCATGTTGCGGCTGTTTACCAGCTATCGCCTGCCCGGCGAACTGGAGGCGTGGACCGTGGGTGGCGGCGTGCAGGCGCAGAGCGACATCTACAACCGCAGCGGCAGCGCCGAGGCGTCGCAGGCGGGGTACGCGGTGTACAACGCGATGGTCAACTACCGCTTCAACGACCATTATTCGCTGCAGTTCAATGCCAACAATATCTTCGACAAGAAGTACTACCGCCAGGTCGCGCCAACGCCGACCGGGTATTACTGGGGCGATCCGCGCAATGTGTCGGTGACCCTGCGCGGCAGCTTCTGACCAGGACTGTCAGTGGCGGCCCCTTCGTGGGCAAGCTCGCGAAGGAGCCGCCACTGACAGAAGCAGAGTGTCAGTCCACCACCGCGCGCAACTTCCCCGCCCGCCGGTATGACTGCCGGGCAAAGCACACGAACAGCCCGGCCATGATCGCCAGCGCCATCGGTAACCCGTGCGGCGCCACATCCATCGCTGCGCCGCTGACCAGCGGCCCTACCAGACTACCCACGCCCCACAGCAAACCAACGCTGGCATTGGCGGTGACCAGGTCCTGGCCCTTGAAGCGCTGGCCGATCAGCACCAGCGCCAGGGTGTAGATGCCCCCCGCCACCGCGCCCAGCACCACCAGCAACGGCCACAGCAGCCAGGTCATCTGCAGTAACCATGGCAGTGCGATGCCGATTGCCATCGCCACCAGCCCACACACCAGGTGCAGCCCGGTGCGCTCGACGCGGTCGGCCAGCCAGCCCAGCGGCAGCTGGAAGACCATGTCACCGGCGAACACCACCGTCACCATCAGCGCCGCCACGCCCACGGCAAAGCCATGGCTGGTGGCATAGACCGGCAACAGCGACAGCACCACGGCATCGAAGAACGAGAAGAACAGTACCGCCACGCACAACGCCGGCGCCACGCGGAAGAAGCCCGCCAGGCCAAAGCTTTTCTCGCCTTCTTCGCCGTGCTCCACAGGGTCGTTGGGCACTGTGAACAGGATGCACAGCAGCGCCAGGCCGTAGCAGAAGGTCACCACACCGGTGATCCACGGGCTGTTGGCACCGACCACCGCGAGCATCGCCGGCCCCAGCACCTGGAAGCCGGTGAAGCTGGTGGCGTACAACGCCATGATCTTGCCGCGATTGTGGTCGGGGCACAGCTCGTTGACCCACGACTCGCCGAGAATGATCGCGATGCCCATGCCGATCCCCAGGCCCAGGCGCAGTGCGGCCAGCAGCCAGATCGAATCGAATGCCGACTCCAGCAAGGCGATGCTGACGGTGCACAGACTGAAGCTGAGCAGGTAGATGGTGCGCCGGGTCAGGTGCCGGCAGCAGGCGTCGACCATGAACGCCGAGAGCATCATGCCCGCCGCGGGAATGGCCGAGATGATGCCGATCTGCAAGGTGCCGGCGCCGGCCTCATGCAAGCGCAACGACACCAGCGGCAGGCTGGCCCCCAAACTGAAGCCGACCACCGACACGGCGAACAGAAGGCCCGCCAGCAAACGCATGTTCATGTACCACTCCTGGAAAACTGAAAAGACGCGCAGATACAGGCGCCCACGCGCACGCCGGGACGGCGGGCGACGCAAAGGCGCAGGTCAGTTCAGAACGAGGTGTGGCGAGAAAGTGAAGGCAAACAGCACGCTGCGGCGACGCTTGAGCACCGTGTCGCTCGGCCACGCACGACGCATGGCCTGGAGGGCAGGCTGGCGAGTGTGTGGGAGGGACTGGCTACGGCGCATTGCTTGGGCTACTACGCAGGTGGTTGGAAAGAGGCGGCACTCTAGGCCAAGCCAGGTTGAGTCGTCAATTGCCCGGGGCCGCAGTGCGCCCCATTCGCGGGCCAAGCCCGCTCCCACATGGGCCCGGCTGGATTCAGGCTCAGCACTAGACCTGTGGGAGCGGGCTTGCCCCGCGAATGGGCGACAAAGCCACCCCGACACCCTCAACGTTTACCGGTATTTGGCAGAAACACCGCCAACAAGCCGAACAACGGCAGGAACGAGCACAACCCATACACGTATTCGATGCCGCGCAGGTCGGCCAGGTAGCCCAGCAGCGCCGCGCCAATGCCGCCGAAGCCGAACATCAGGCCGAAGAAGATGCCGGCAATCATGCCCACACTGCCCGGCACCAGCTCCTGGGCATACACCACGATCGCCGAGAACGCCGACGCCAGGATGAAGCCGATCACCACGCTCAGCACGGTGGTCCAGAACAGGTCGGCATAGGGCAGCGCCAGGGTGAACGGCGCCACGCCGAGGATCGAGAACCAGATCACCGCCTTGCGCCCGATACGGTCACCGATCGGCCCACCAAAGAAGGTGCCCGCCGCCACGGCGCCCAGGAACAGGAACAGGTGCAACTGCGAGCTGGCCACCGACAGGTCGAACTTCTCGATCAGGTAGAAGGTGAAGTAGCTGGTGAAACTGGCCATGTAGAAGTATTTGGAGAACACCAGCAGGCCCAACACGATCAGCGCCGCGATCACCCGCTGGCGCGAGATGCCATGGGTGGCCTGCACCGCCTTGCGCGCCTTGGCCTGGCTGAGGTGCTCGGTGTACCAGCGGCGCAGCATCAGGGTCACGGCGAAGAACAGCAGCCCGGCCACGCCGAACCAGGCCACGTGGGTCTGGCCGAACGGGATGACGATGGCAGCCGCCAGCAACGGGCCAAAGGCCGAACCCGCGTTACCGCCCACCTGGAAGGTCGACTGCGCCAGGCCGAAACGCCCGCCCGAGGCCAGGCGTGCAATACGCGAGGTTTCCGGGTGGAAGGTCGACGAACCAATCCCGACCAGCGCCGAGGCCAGCAGAATCATCGGGAAACTGCCGACGAAGGCCAGCATGACAATGCCTACCAACGTACACAGGGTGCCCAGCGGCAGCAGGTTCGGCGTCGGCCGGCGGTCAGTGAAGAACCCGACCCAGGGCTGCAACAGCGAGGCGGTAATCTGGAAGGTCAGGGTGATCAGGCCGATCTGGGCGAAGCTCAGGTCGTAATTGGCCTTGAGCATTGGGTAGATCGCCGGCAGCACCGACTGGATGAGGTCGTTGATCAGGTGCGCCAGCGCGCAGAAGGTGATGATACGCATCACCAGCGGGTTGGCTTGGCTTGCCGACCCGGTGCTGGCGGTGGGGGTGCTGCTGATGGCCATGGTGTTGATTTCCGTCCGCAGGTTTGGGATCCGATTATCAAGAAACAAATGGATACATAGCTACCTTTTTATCCCTCTGTCACCACGTACTTGTAAATGGTTCTCAATATATTTAGCATCCTCGCATAATTTCCCCCGTAATCGTTGGGCGAAACCGCCCTTTCGCGAGCACTCCCCCATGAGCCCGATGCCCGCCACGCAGATTCAGGCCGCCCCCCAGCAGGAAGCACTGGAATGGTTCTCCCGCCTGCGTCAACCAGGCTGCAACGAACGCGAACGTCATGCCTTCGCGCAGTGGTGCCAGGACCCGCTCAATGCGCATGCCTATGCCGAGCTGGAAGCCTGCTGGCAGCAACTGCACGTGCCGGCTGCCCGCCCTCGCCCGCGCCAGGTCGAGGCACGCCGCAGCCAATTGGGCAAAGGGCTGGCGCTGTTGTTTCTGCTGGCGCTGGCCGGGCTGGCTTATATGTATTGGCCGCTGATGCAACGCCTGGGCAGTGAACTGCACACCGACGCTGGCGAACGGCGCAGCCTGCGCCTGGCCGATGGCTCCACCCTGCACCTGGACAGTGCCAGCGCAATGAATGTCGACCTGCGCGGGCGTACCCGCCTGCTGCACCTGGTGCAGGGCCAGGTCTATCTGGAAGTGATGCTCGATGGCCGCGCCATGGAAGTAGAAGTGGGCGATGCGCGCATCCAGGTGTTCGGCACGCGGCTGATGGTGGCGCGCCGTGCCGACCAGGCCGAACTGGTGGTGCTCAGCGGCAAGGCCATGATCCTCCAGGGCGGCGACCAGCGCATGGTGTCGGCCGGCGAACGGGTGACGTTCACCGAGGCGCGGATCAACCCGGTGGAAAAAATCGATGCCAGAACCGCAGATGCCTGGCGCAACGGCCAGCTGCGCGCCACTGACATGCCCTTGGGCCAGGTGATCGAGCGCCTGGCCAGCTACCAGGGCCGCCGCGTATGGCTGATGGACGAGCAGACGGCGTATCGACGCGTCAGCGGTGACTTCAACCTCGACCGCCCCGGCGAAACCCTCGACGCATTGGCTGCCGAGCAGCACCTGAAGCTGCACGGCGTGCTCGGGCAGTGGCTGATCGTCCAATAAAATCGGGCTTGGCGGCTAAGTTTTTGAAAGCGTGCAAATTTTTTTGAAATGAGTGTTGACACAGGGGCCTCACAAGCGAATAATGCGCGCCATCGGCTACATAGCTCAGTTGGTTAGAGCATAGCATTCATAATGCTGGGGTCCGGGGTTCAAGTCCCTGTGTAGCCACCAAACACTTGTTTCGGCCTGTCTCTGACAGTCTACGAAACGACCTGAAAGCCCGCCTTGTGCGGGCTTTCTTGTTTCTGACTGTATGTCCCTAGCTACCCCCTATCCCTTCACACCGTGCATCCCGCTGTGTATCCCTTGGGCAAAAATCGAACCGAAGGGATACCAGTCGATGAAGCGTACTGAGAAACGCCGCCCCCTGTCCGACAGCACCCTCGCGGGAGCTGGCTGGGCTTGGGGTGTACCTGGTGCGAATTTACGTTAACCGTTGGGCTTGGCCGTTCCATTATTCGGAATCAGCTTCGATTGCGGCTGTGCAGGAAGCAATGCGGATAGTTTGCCGAGCATCTGAAGCAGAAGTTGAGTATTTTCTAACTGCGCCATGTACTGAGCCTGTTGCAGCTGCAACGCCTTGGCCTGGTTCGCTTCTAGCTTCTTGAGCGTGAGACTGATGTCCGCAACCTGTTTGTTGATCTTCTTGAGCTGAACGTTCGATACGTTCGATACGTTCGGCTGCTCAGACTGCCCGCATCCAGATAAGGCGATGAAGGCCAAAGCGAAGCTGGCCATGGTGGTTTTGCGAGTGATCATGTTCACTATCTTGCTTTCCTTGCTGTTGTTCACCGGGGTTTCCCTTCATTCACGCCTTAGTATGCTTTTGTTTGCACAGCCGCTCAAAGGTCGCCTTTGAATACGTCCCTTGGCCAAAAAATCAGCAGCCCGCCGTCAACGTACACCCGCCACCACCACCGCCACCCCCAGGCCAATCAGCGCCACGCCGATCAGCCGATCGACCATCACCTGCCGTTCGATCATTGCCTTGCGCAGCCCCTCACTCGAAAAGAACACCGCCACTAGGCTGAACCACGCCCAGTGGGCAAAAGACATGAAGGCTCCGTATGCGAAATCCAGCCCCAATGGCGTGCCCAGCTGGACGACCTGGGTGTAGGCGCTAACCACAAAGAGCAGGGTTTTGGGGTTCAAGGCGTTGGTCAGAAAGCCCGTACGCATTACAGCGAGCAAGCCCTTGGCGGATACCTGCCCTTCAAGGCTCAAGCGGGTGGTGTTGGTCAGCGATTGATACCCCAGGTAGATCAGGTAGCCCGCACCGAGCACCTTCATGGCCAGGAACAGCGCGGGGCTCTGGCTGATGATCACGGCAATGCCCAGCACCGTGTACAGCACATGCACCTGCACCCCCAGAGCGATGCCCACCGCCGCCGCCAACCCGGCCTTGCGGCCCTGTGCATAACTGCAGCGGGTGACCATGGCGAAATCGGCACCGGGGCTGATGACCGCCAGGAGGGTGAAAAGGGCAACGGCGAGCAGTTCGGTCACGGACGGGTCCTCGATAGGCGATGCAAAAACACAGATGCACTGATTATCGGGGGCACCCATCGAGTGGAAAATCGATTTATAGTGATGCAAATCCGCTAGTTTTTCTCACAGAAATGCACTTGCAGCGCCGGCCTCTTCGCGGTGGTCCGGTGCAAAGAGGCCGGCATTGACCCATAGGGAACCCATGAAACTGCCGCCACTCAGTGCCTTGCGCTACTTCGACATCGCCGCCGAAACCGAGAGTTTCGTGCGCGCCGCTGAGCGCCTGCACGTCACTCACGGTGCCGTCAGCCGGCAGGTGCGCTTGCTCGAAGAGTATCTCGGCATCGCGCTGTTCGAGCGGCGTAACCGGGCGATCTTCCTGACCCCCGCCGGCCGCGCCCTGCAGGGCACCACCCAGGCCATCTTCGAGCAGCTCGAAGGCGCGGTGCAGCGCCTGCAACAGCAGGAGCGAGACAACGTGCTGGTGCTGTCCTGCGAACCTACCATCGCCATGCGCTGGCTGATCCCCCGCCTGCCGCGCTTTCATGCTGCCCACCCAGACCTGCAGCTGCACCTGGTGGCCGCTGGCGGGCCCCTGGACTTCGCCCGCAGCGGCGTCGACCTGGCGCTGCGCCGCGACGACTTTCACTGGCCGCCCGCACTGCACAGCCAAAAGATCTGCGATGAATGGATCGGCCCGGTCAACCGCGACGGCAGCAGCGCGCTCGAAGGCCAGCGCCTGCTGCACAGCAACACCCGCTCCAGCGCCTGGCCTGCATGGTTGCGTCTGAGCGGCCAGCAGGCGCTGCACAGTCAACGCAGCGACTACGAACACTTCTACCTGTCACTGCAGGCAGCCAATGCCGGCCTGGGGCTGGCCATTGCTTCGGCGCTGATGGTGTGCGACGAACTCGACAGCGGCCAGCTACAGGCGCCGTTCGGCTTCCTGCGCGACAGCTCGGCCTATCACCTGCTGAGCCCGCAACCGCTGGATGATGGCGGCAAGCGCCAGCGCTTTGCCGAATGGGTGATCAACGAAAGCCAGGCCTGCCTCGCTCACCTGGGTTTGCTGCAGAACGACGAACCGGCGCTGCCATCGCCCCCCCAGGTGCGATAGCCCGCGGTGTCCACATGGATACGGCCTGACGGGTAACGCCCCAGGCCCATGTTCCAGGCCTGGCCATGCTGCTGCCAGAAGCGGCACAGCGGGTTGGGGTCGGCCCAGGCCGGCAGCAGGATATCGACCGCGAAGGCACGGGTATGGGCACTGCCCACGGCGCCACCGGCGCAGCGGTTGAGGGCTGGGTCGCGGTAGGCCGAGACCACTTCGAACTGGCGCAGGATGCCCTGATCAGCCAGCGTCTTGATCAGCGCCAGCGTGCTGCGCACAGCAGGCCAGTTGCCGGGCGGGGGCACGGCGAAGGGAGAAGCCTTGCACAGGCGCCAGTCCGATGCCGAACGCAGCAACTGGTAAATTGGCACCACGCCATACAAGCGTGCGTCCACCAGCATCTCGCGCAAGGGCCGGGTCTGATGATCCCCCGCCCATTGCGCGAACATCCACAGGTCACGTTCATCGGCCTGTGCCGCGCCCACGACCAATGCCACCGCCACCGCCACCGCCAGCAGCCCGCCTTTTGCACTTCTCATTCCCGGTCCCCCGCTCCAGTATGGGCACTGCCGCCAACCCTGGCGGCCTGACAAGGAGTTAAGCATGCCTAGGATTGCCCTATCGAGCCTGGCCGCCCTCGCCTTCAGCGGCCTGGCCGCCGCCGACGCGCGGATCGACCTGGGCGACGCGCAACGCGTCACCCGCCTGTTCGCCTTCCCCAACAACTGCCATGTGATCTGCTTTCGCGACTGGACGCTGGAGCAGACCGTCGAGCACTACCTGACCCAGAGCGTGCGCCGCGACGGCCATGCCAACGCCCAGGTACACGTGAGCCGCGAGGCCGACCGGCTGCACGCCACCCTCAGCGATGTGCCTGCGAGCTATGCCGAACCGCTGCGCAAGCTGCTCGACAGCGGCGAGCTGGCTTACCAAGGCGCCACTCGGCTGAACAAGGACGGTAAATGGTCCTATGACTGGTACCTGTTCCTGCCCTTGGGCATGGCCCTGCAGAACCGCCGCAGCATCGAGTTGCTGCACTTCCCGCCGGACTACTCGCTGACCCAGGCCCAGGACTACCTGCGCAGCAACACCACCGACCGCTGGGCCGAGCTGCTGACTTACAACGGCGTGGCGACCAGCGACACCCCGGCCTACCAGACCATCATCGACATCGCCCCGATTGCCGCCCCGGCCAGTGCGGGCGAAACGCTGAAAGAGACCTACAGCTACTTCAAGGACTACCAGCTGCGCATGGTCAAGGAGATGACCCTGCAAGACGCCGCAACGCCGCTGCCAATGGTTGCGTTCGGCGCCCCTGTGCGCAGCTGGATCCAGCAGCAGTACGGGCCACAGGTGGGTGTGCTGGGCCTGGTCAGCATCAGCCCCCAGGCCGGTGCCAAAGTGCCGGTACTGGGCGCCAACCACCCCAGCGCGATCTGGTACGCGGCAGACAAGAGCAACTACGAGGGTGATGAGGACAAGGCCGACGCGGCAGGGCTGAAGATGATGGGGCAGGATTTGACGGCAGCGTGCTGGCAGGCAGGCATGGGCCGCAACCCGCGGGCCGATGCCAAGCTGACGCTCGATGCCTGCTCGACCAAATGGCAGGTGACGCAGAAAAAGCAGACCTGCGAGCTGTTCTTCCGCACGGTGCGCAAGTACACGCCGGAACAGGCAGCGGCGAAGTGCAACAGTGGGGTGGTGACGAGGAGCCTGAGGGATTTGCGCAAGCCCGCGGACATCGAATGACCTGGTACAGGACATGTTGAGGGCAACGCGGAGAAACACACGACTTTGGGGGGATCAGAGATCGAGCGCCGCGCGGGCGGCGCTCGATTTGTGTAACCCCACGAAAATCATGACGGATTTCATCGCCCTACAAATGCCCCACAGCCATTCGACCACAGAATGGTCAGTCTTCCAGCAACGTACAGGCCATCACCAATGCATCCTCACGCCCACCCGCCACCGGGTAGTAATCCCGTCGACGGCCAATCTCGTTGAAGCCATACCGCTCATACAACCGATACGCCGACTGGTTGCTCGCCCGAACTTCCAGGAAGCACTCCCGCCCATTGAGCTGGTACGCCCGCGCCATCAGGTGCTCGAGCAACCGCAAGCCCATCCCCCGCCCCTGGCTCTCCGGCTTGACGGTGATGTTCAGCAGGTGGGCCTCATCGATGATCACGTTGATCACGCCATGGCCGACCTGCTGCTGGCCCTCGAACATCAACCACACTTCATAGGATTTGAGCGCATCCTGGAAGATCCCGCGGGTCCAGGGATGGCTGAACGCGGCATATTCGATCTTAAGCACGGCATCCAGATCCGCCTCGGTCATCGGGCGGAAACTGATCGATTCACTCATTCAACGCTCTTCCAGCGCGCCATCAGCTGGCGCATCGCTTGCCAGACGTCCGCCTTGCGTTGCGGCTCGTCCATCAACAGTTCAAGGCCCGGCAAGGCCCAGGCATCGCCCAGGCCGTCGAGCTTCAGTACTTGGTAATAGGCTTCGGCATCGGCACTGGCGGCGAAGCGCAGGGCCGGCAGGCCGACCAGCCACAGGCAGGTGCACGGGGCTTCTTCCAGGCGCGCCTGAATGAAGCCTTTGACGAAATCACGCGCGGCGTCTGGGCCCTGGTCCATGTTGCCGCGTACCAACAGCGGCCAGCGCACCGGCTCGCCGACGATCTGCGGGGCGTCGGGCAGCCCGGCGGCGCGCAGCATGTCCTTGAGCAGCAGGTAGGACGGGTCGCGGCTCTGGAATGGTTGACCGGTGGCCAGTTCGACCAGCAGCAGGCAGTTGCCGGCGCGCAACAGTTGCAGCGAGAAACGCGGTGGCGGGACCAGGGCCGGGCGCGGCGCGGGGGCCGGCTGCTCGGCCTCGACCGCCTTGGCGGCGGGCTTGGGCGTGCTGCCCGGGCGTGGGATCTCGATTTTCGGCCGCTCGCCGGAACGCGCCTGCGGTACCGCCGGCGCTTCGTGGGCGGCCGGTGCGGATGGCCTGATCTCGAATTCGGCTTCCTCGACCGGCACCTGCGGCAACAGCAGCTCGGGGCGCGACGGGGCGGCGAACGGCAGTTCGGCGCGCGGCAGCCAATGCACCACTTGCAT
>Ga0213824_1000644_pt1 | contig 24925 bp, 25 predicted proteins | sample MC6MC0906MG_FD_179892 | JGI IMG/M metagenome (GOLD analysis project Ga0213824, IMG submission 179892) | Enriched soil aggregate microbial communities from Iowa State University, Ames, United States - MC6-MC0906-MG | ecosystem: Environmental > Terrestrial > Soil > Unclassified | place: USA: Iowa...
CCGGTTTGACAACAATCACCTTCCTGTCCTCAGGAATAGAAATCCCTGCCATCCCTGCTATGGCCTGCACGGACTGGCCTACCACATGCTTACTGATGGCTCCACCCGGGAACACCACTTTTGCCAGCTTAGCCGTCACGTCTGGATCGTCAATCACATAGGCCCCCTGATCCTCGAACTCCTTCAAGATCTCTTCATAATCCTTCTCCGGGGCGATGATGCTCTGGGTACCGGAACAGATGATGCCATTGTCAAAGATACGGCTGGCAATCATACGGCCTGCAGCCTCTTTGTAATTGATTCCTTCGTCTATCAATCCCTGCACATTGCCGGGTCCAACGCCGTAGCTGGGCTTTCCGCTGGAATATGCGGACTTCACCATTGCCATACCGCCGGTCGCAATCACTGCGTCACAGGCTGCCATAAGTTCTGTGGTCCGTTCTACACTGGGTTCTTCCATAACAAGAAAGATATCTCTTGGCACTCCCATCCGGTCTAATTCCTTATAATACAGATCTGCTACTGCAGCTGCGCATTTCCTGCCCCTGGGATGAGGAGCGATGATAATGGTATTTTGGCACTTGATGGCGAACATGGCATTGCACATGGGCGTGACCACCGGATTCGTACAGGGCGTTGCTGCCGCAATGATGCCCATTGGCTTTGCCATCTCAATAATCCCTGCCTCTTCATCCCTTCCTAAGATTCCCACCGATTTCCTGCCTTTCATGGCATTCCAGATAATTCTGGACTTCCCTTTGTTTTTTAAAATCTTGTCTTCATAAACTCCCATGCGGCTCTCCTCTACAGCCAGCTTTGCCAGTGGCTCAGCATGGTCGAAAACCACCTTTGCGAACATCTTTACAATCTCATCTGTTTTAGCCTGGTCATAGGTGGCCAGTATCTCCTGCGCTCTTCTGGACCGCTCCACCAATGTATGAACATACGAACCCATCCTTTGTTACTCCCTTCTAGTTATTTTTTTAACATTCTTGTTTTTATTTTAACACATTTCATTTTTATTGAAAAATACTAATAATTGATTGCTTATGATAGGATTTTTGAATGAAAACGCAAAAAAAATAAGCCAAGTAACAACTTGGCTTATTTTGTGTTCGCTAAATCTAACAGCGCCCCTGGTCATGATACAATCACCAGGGGCGCTGCCTATTAAAGTACTTTGCTTAAAAATAGCTTTAATCTTTCATTTTGAGGATTGGAAAAGAACTCATTTGGTTCATTTTCTTCCAGGAAGTAACCTCCGTCCATAAACATGACCCGGGTTGCCACTTCTCTGGCAAAGCCCATTTCATGAGTGACCACGACCATGGTCATCTTTTCGTCAGCCAGCTCCCGCATTACATTTAACACCTCTCCTACCATCTCAGGATCAAGCGCAGAGGTTGGTTCATCAAACAGCATGACATCCGGATTCATGCACAGGGCCCGAACAATGGCAATACGCTGTTTCTGCCCGCCGGATAACTGATTGGGATAGGAATCTGCCCGGTCTGCAAGGCCCACCTTATGAAGCAGTCCTAATGCCTGCTCTTCCGCTTCCTTCCTGCTGCGTCCCTGAAGTTTCATGGGAGCTAGAGTCAAATTCTTTAGAATCGTCATATGGGGAAACAAATTAAATTGCTGGAACACCATTCCCATCTTCTGACGGTGCTTATCAATGTCGGTTTTCTTATCTACAATGTCCACGCCTTCAAACAGGATATGTCCTCCGGAAGGTTCCTCCAGACGGTTTAAACAGCGGAGAAAAGTACTCTTTCCTGAACCCGAAGGCCCGATCACGCATACCACGTCGCCTTTATAAATATCAACGGAAATGTCCTTAAGCACTTCTACGTCGCCAAACTTCTTACCCAGATTCTGTACCTGAATCAGGGGGTTTTCCATTCTATTAATGCTCACTTCTGTGCAGCCTCCTCTCCAGTAATTTTACGAGATATGAAAATACCATAACCATAACCAGATAAATAACGGCCACTGCAATCAGGGGCATAAACGCAGAATACGTACGGCTCTTGATGATATCGCCGCCCTTGGTCAAATCCTGCAGCCCTATGTATCCTGCTACAGAAGTCTCCTTTAAAAGGACGATAAATTCATTCGCAAGAGTAGGCACCACGTTTTTAAAGGCCTGAGGCATAACGATGAACCACATGGTCTGGGCGTAATTAAAGCCCAGGCTGCGGCCGGCCTCAAACTGACCTTTTTCAATGGAACTGATACCGCTCCTAAAGATTTCTGCCACATAGGCGCCAGAGTTGATTCCAAATGCCAGAATCGCTGTTGGCACCTGGCCCGGATCCGTGGATGCAAAGATGACAAAATACATGATCATCAACTGTACAACCACCGGCGTCCCGCGGATCACCGTCAGATAAACGCTGCAAACCGCATTTAATAGTTTCAGCTTATGGGTATTTTCATAGGTTGAACGTATGATCGCAACCAGAAATCCCAGCACAATACCGATTAAAACTGCAAAAAACGTGATTTTTAACGTGTTTTGCAGGCCGCCGGTAATGTATTTCCAACGGTCATCTACGATAAAATTCTGATAAAAATCATCTCTTAGCTTTTCCCACATAGCACTCTTCCTTTTTCTTATTCTGCGGTGATATATTTATCTACGATCTTCTTTAATTCACCGGATTCCTTTAATTCCTTAATGGCACTGTTCATCTTATCTAACAGCTCTGTGTTGCCCTTTTTAATAGCGATTGCGTACTCTTCCTCGGTAAATGCTTCGTCAAGGATCGCCAGTCCGGCATTTTCCTTTACAAATACCTTCGCAGGCTCACGGTCAATGATGACTGCATCAATTTTCCCCTGAGAAAGGGCCATAACTGCTTCCATTCCCTTATTGAAGCGCTGTACGTTTGCTTCCTCAATATCATCTGCATAAATATCACCAGTAGTTCCGGTCTGTACTCCGATCTTCTTTCCAGTTAAATCATCCGGTGTTTTGATCTCGCTGCCTTCTTTTACAATGATGACCTGGGCTGCTTCTGCATAGGTATCGGTAAAGTCAACATTTTTCATTCTGTCTTCGTTTACGGTCATGCCGGCAGCAGTAAAGTCCGCCTTTCCGGACTGAACAGCCGGGATTAAAGAATCAAAGGCCATATCCTGTACATCCAGCTCCACGCCCATCTTATCAGCGATTGCACTTGCGATATCCACATCGATTCCAACGACTTTGTTATTGTCATAATATTCATAGGGCGGAAATTCTGCGTTAGTAACCATAACCAGCTTTCCGGCGGCTTCTTGCTGTCCAGCCGCAGTTGTTTCTGTCTTTGTTCCGGAGCCTGCACAAGCAGTTAATAAAGCTGCCATGCATACGACACCTGCCATTGCAATTACATTCTTTTTCATAATGATTCCTCCTCTTATATACACAAATATGCATAATTATTAAATAAAGTGCTAGTTATACATTATATAGCATTTTCGGAATTAATCAAGTACTTAATAAAAAGAAGATTCTTATTTTTCCTGGGAATTTTCATTTACCTTGCATGATTTCAGGCAATCCTATATAATATAGCTTAATCAGAAGTAAGAAAGAGAGGTCGGTAATAGCTATGAAGGAACTCATTGAAAAAACTGCATGGCCTATGAATCCTCCGGCTCCTTATTCCTTGTTCCACATCATATTTATTGCCGTAGGGCTTGCCTCTGTGGTTTTTCTGGCTTATTACACGACCAGAAAAGTAAAGAGCTCCAGACTTCCGCAGCTGCTTTTTTTCTGCGGTCTTCTTCTGGCTGCCACCGAGTGCTGGAAACAGCTTTTTTTATATTATGTGGTAAATGAGCAGACCTACAACTGGTGGTATTTTCCATTTCAGCTTTGCAGCCTTCCCATGTATCTCTGCCTCATTCTGCCGCTGGTCCCTTCTAGGGATGGGCAAAGGGTACTCTGCACCTTTATGCAGGATTTTAACCTTTTAGGAGGCATCATGGCACTGGCAGAACCATCCGGGCTTTTTCATCCTTATTGGTTTTTAACCCTTCACGGGCTGATCTGGCACCTGCTTTTGATTTTTATAGGGTTGGTCATCGCATTTTCCCGCCTTTCCGATACTTCGTTTTTGGGATTCGTGCGGACGCTTCCTCTGTTTCTCATCTGCTGCATCATAGCTTCTATCATAAATCGGACGGCAAAGCCTTTGGGTCAGGCAGATATGTTCTACATTTCACCCTATTACCCGTCGGCTCAAATTGTCTTCCATGAAATTGCGCTAAAATACGGCATCTCCATAGGGAATGCGGTCTATCTGCTTGCCACCTGCCTGGGCGGCTTTCTGTTTCACGTTATATTTCATAAAGTTCACTTATTCTCCGCCCGGACTGACACTTAGACGGGCAATACAATGGAGATCATCACTTCAGGAGGAAACATGATATGTCAGACACAACATCAAAAAGAGTGGAAGAAGCTCTTAACAAGCATGCAAAGGGTTATAATTGCGCACAGTCAGTATCCTGTGCTTTCTGTGATAAAACAGGCATTGATGAGGAAACCATGTTCCGCTTTACGGAAGGAATGGGCCTTGGTATGGGAGGCATGGAAGGTACCTGCGGAGCCATCAGCGCTGCTGCCGTACTTTCCGGTCTGAAGAACAGTTCCGCCCGCCTGGACAAGCCGGATTCCAAGAGGAGCTCCCATGAGGCTTCCAAAAAGTGCTTGTCCGAATTTAAGGAACAAAATAAAAGCGTGATCTGCAAGGATTTAAAGGGAATAGAAACCGGAACAGTCCTCCGTTCCTGCAATGACTGCATCGCAGATGCAGTAAGAATCATAGACCACGAATTATTTGGAGAAGAATAACTTACGCATGGAGAACCTCCAATAAGCCTGGCAAGGCCTATTGGAGATTCTTTTTCTTTATCCTTACCGTTCCCCCTCATCTGGCTGCTTTCTGGCCGTTTTCACATCGGAAAGGAATTTCTTCCATGCATCTTCGTGTGCTACAAAGTACCTAGGACAATCCTTTCCTGTGGCATCGTAATGTCTTATGACATCTTTTTCTGTTAATCCCAGATTCCTGCAAAGCCAGGCCGTCAGCTTTACCAGAGAATCATAAGTTGCTTCGTTAAATTTCCCTGTCTCATCAGGGTGGCAGCATTCAATGGAAACCGTATCCACATTTTTTTCTTTGGATGTGGCATAGGCCACCTCATAAATAGGAATTCCCTGAAGTATTTCTCCCTCCAGCCCAATCATAAAATGGCTGCTGGCGGAAATCTTCTTATCTCCCGTCTGGTTCTTCAGGCTGTCAAAATAATTCAAGTTCTGTTTGGCCGTGGTACCTGGATTGGCCACATAATGAACCACAATTCCATCAGCTCGTTTCATTTCGGTCCCAGGTCTTGAGTAAGGATTTGGCTCAATAAAATCCTCTTCCACCCAATCCGGCATGGAAACCTTCCTTAAATCCACATAATTTTTGAAAAACAGCAGGCTAATCCCCCATACGATACCAGCCAGGAATATGGACAGAATGAATATTCTGACCACTATGTAGATAATCCGCCTTCGTTTCTGCTGCTTTTTTTGCTTTTGCCGCCTTACTCTGGCACGGCGGCGGCGTTCCAGCTCGTCATAGCTTTCTTTTGTCTGATTCGTCATATCCCAAACTCCTGATTTTCCCTTTTACTAAGTTTACGTCTTTCCTTAGGATAAAGTCAATCAAAAACAGGCTAAAACTGTAAATTAAATCTCTTATTGAATTAAATATTAACAGACCGGGTCTTGCCTTGCAGACTGCAGACCGCTGTCATGGCAATGGTCAGGGAAACAAACAGGGAAAGCCGGTCCCCTTTTCCTTTAAAAGATGGGACCGGCTTCTTCTTTTCTGTTCCTGCCTGATGCTCTAATATTCCAGTATTTAGGCGGCATGGCCTACTAATTCTTCAGGAGAAGCTGCTGCATTGTGGCAAACGATCTCAACCTGTTTTCCAATGCCGATGAGCATAACTCCCATCAGCGATTTTCCGTCAATAACCAGCTGGTTGTAAACGACATCAATATCAAAGCTGCACCTTTCCGCTCTTACTACAAATGCAACCAGATCTTCCACCGTAGAAAATGTATGTTTCAGATTCCTCATCTCTGGCACCTCCTTTTTTGATGTTTTTTTGTGTATCTTTTTAACAAAAACAAATAGATTTTTCGCACAAAAATATGCACTTTTTCTTATATGTTCCTATTATTTCCATAGCACTGGTGCTTATACGGGAAAAAATGAAAATTTTACTAAAAGTACTACACAAAATTAGATTTCTCGTGTATAATTGTATCGTTCGTCTTTTTCATAAGGCGAAGCATATACGAAGCGGCCATTATGGACCTGATTTAAAATCACGTAATCTCCGCATACAAACAACATATTTTTTACATGGAAGCGTATCGAAGTGGTCATAACGAGCCGCACTCGAAATGCGGTTGTCCGCAAGGGCACGTGGGTTCGAATCCCACCGCTTCCGTCAACAACAAACCCGCGTAAATCAATGATTTACGCGGGTTTTCTTTTTCTCTTTAGGAACTGCTTCTTTATCACCTTTTTCTTTTCCTGCGTCGGACTGGGCAGGTGATTTCTTATATTCGACTAAGTATGTCTACTGCTTTTTTGCGCATAAGCTTGTAATCCTTTTGCACATCATGGAAAAAGCGTGTACTTCTTCCGCTGTTAATGCTTCTTCAATTAGGTTCATAATTTCATTTCCAAAATCCTCAACACGATTTAAAAAGGCTTCCCCCTCTTTGGTAAGCACAATATTGTAAGAGCGGCGGTCATTCGTCTGCCTTTCCTGAATAATATACTTTTTTTCCAGCAAACGCTTTGTTAATTTAGAAATGCCGGATTGTGAGATACCTCTCATTTCAGCAAGTTCTTTTGTGGTTTTCGCCCCCTGCTTATTCAATGTATCTAGTATATAGTATTGTGCCGTTGAAACACCCTCAACATTGAATCGATTTGAATCTGATACAATCATGCATTGAAAGGGAACATAACTTTCCTCTAATTTTTTTATAGCCATTCAGTCAACCTCCTATTTTTCATTAATATACTTTTTTAGATATTTTCCAGTTAAAGAATCTTGACAGTTGATTAAATCTTTCGGCAATCCTGTAAACATAATTTTGCCACCATTTTGTCCTGCAAATGGGCCTATGTCAATTATCCAATCTGCTTGACAGATAATATCCAAATTGTGTTCTATGACAATAAGAGTAGAATTTTGTTCTACAAGGCGATTCATTACACCGATCAACTGTTTTATATCAGCCATATGCAAACCTGTTGACGGTTCGTCCAAAACATAAATCTGACCACAATTTTCAAGTTCGGAAGCAAGTTTAATTCGTTGCAACTCACCACCTGAAAGCGTACTTAGTGGTTGCCCCAAAGTAACATAAGTAATGCCAACGTCCGAAAGCCGTTTCAGTACCGTTACGACTTCTTTTTCCTGAAAAAATTCTAAGGCTTCCATAACTGTCATTTTAAGAACATCGGCAATGTTTTTTCCTCTTAGCTGATAGGCAAGCACTTCGTCCGTATAACGGTTTCCGTGACATTCCTCACATACCGTAACGATTGTATCCATAAAAGCCAAATCTGTATAAGTAACTCCTAAACCTTTGCAGGCAGGACAAGCACCTTGTGAATTGAAACTGAATAGGGAGGCGCTTACACCGTTCCTCTTTGCAAATAATTTTCTGATAATGTCAAAGATACCTGTAAAGGTCGCAATGTTGGAACGTTTGGACGCTTGAATCCCTTTCTGGTCAATAAAAACAGTTTCAGGATATAACCGAGGCAATACCCCATTAATGAGCGTACTTTTTCCTGAACCGGCAACCCCGGTTACAACAGTCATTACTCCTTTTGGTATATCAACCGAAAGGCTCTTCAAATTATGCATGGTTGCATTTTGAATAGAAAGCCAACCTTTCGGGGCACGGGTATTACGTTTTAGTTCGGGGCAGTTTGATAAATATTTTCCTGTGAGAGTACCCGCTGTTTTCAGCCCACCTAAATCCCCTTGATATACAACTTCCCCTCCATTGGTTCCCGCACCTGGTCCCATATCAATAATATGGTCTGCAATTTTTATCATGTCTGGGTCATGCTCTATAATCAGAACAGTATTCCCCTTATCACGCAACAACCTCATAAGCTCATTAATTTTGCTTATGTCATGCGGGTGTAGTCCCATACTGGGTTCATCGAAAATGTAAGTGAGGTCATTCAAGCTGCTGCCAAGTTGGCTAACCATTTTAATTCTTTGAGATTCTCCGCCTGAAAGTGTAGAGATTTCTCTGCTTAAACACAAATAGCCCAGTCCTATGGATACCATGTGCTGAATCCTATTCACAAGTTCCGAAACAATTGTAGCGGCAACGGGAGCATGAACGGATTGAACAAAATCCAAAAGCTCATTAATTTGCATATCTGCACATTCCGCAATATTTTTACCATTCACTATACAAGACAACACTTTATCATTTAAACGTGTTCCGTGACAATGGGGACAGTCCTGTTTTACAACAAACCGCTCGATTTCTTTTCCATATCTGACCTTTTCCCCATCTTCTTTTTTAAGAAAACTCCGCTCGATGCGTGGTATCAAACCCTCATACAATGAGGTTTTATGCCATTCTGGGGTGGGATTTTTAACCTTAATTCCGTCAGCGTAAAGTAACAGTTCCAATTCCTCCGAAGAATAGTCTTTCAATTTTTTATTGTTATCAAAAAAACCCGAATGAATATAGCGGGTTAATCGCCAACCAATGGGGTCAAAAGTTGGAAAACGGATAGCCCCCTCATTTAAGGATTTATTTTTATCTAACAGCCTTTCAATATCAATGGTTTCAATTTTTCCCAAGCCCGCACAATGTTCACACATTCCGGACGGATTGTTGAACGAAAAAACATCTGAATAACCTACAAATGGTTCTCCAATTCGGGAAAACAATAAACGTAATACAGAATAAATATCTGTAATTGTCCCAACCGTTGAACGGGCATTACCGCCTAATCGTTTTTGATTGATAATAAAGGCTACGGATAAATTTTCGATAGTGTCCACATCGGGTTTTCCGTAATGTGGCATACGATGACGTATAAAACTGGTGTAAGTTTCATTTAATTGTCTTTGCGATTCTGCTGCTATTGTATCAAATACCAAAGATGATTTTCCTGAACCAGAAACACCTGTAAAAACCGTAATTTCTTTTTTGGGTATCAGAACATTTATATTTTTTAGATTTCGTTCCCTTGCACCTGATACCTGAATATAATTATCAGACATACTTTTACCTCGTTGTTTTTATATGACGCAGTTAATATATGAGTGGGTTAATTATATTTTAACACTATTTTTATTTCATTACAATGTCCAAAATAGAATTTCGTGAAAAGCACAATAATTAGATTTAATTAAGTTATGTATATGATGTGTGTAATCATATACAAAGTATAAAGGTGAACGGTAAGATGTAATAGGGTGAAATAATAATGAAGCGTGAAATCGACTAATATGCTAGAGATTAAGGAAGTCGAAACAGAGGACGAAAGAATGTCCAGAACAGAAATCAAACTATAATATATACCAATTAAAAAAGCTCCCTGCATTGCGATACCGAGAGATTCTTTATTTTCATATTATTTATTGCTAAGCAAGGGCCGCCATTAGACAGCCATTGCTCATTTTTCCAAAATGCACCCTGGGGATTTCTTTTTCTGCTTGATTACCAGACTAAATATACCTACCTTTATGTATCACCGTAATGTTCTTTATAATCTACCACAAACGCAATGGATCTCCATCTACTGCTATCAAAATCTTTCCACTGTTTCTACTTCAGTTCTAAGATAGTTTATATTAATTCAGGAAGGCAATGTATGCGCCGACAACAAAGAAAGCAAGCAAAATCTGAATAACAACACAGCCAATAAATACACCAATCGCCACCCCTGTTTTTTTCCGTAAAGCACTTTGTGTATACTTGGTACCAAATATAACACCAACCAGTGCACCAAAGATTCCACCACCAAAAATAAACGGCCCAATAATATTAATTGCCAGCATTACATAGACCCATGAAGGGGTTCTGCCAAGTGGTTCATATGGTTCTCCACTGCCCTGAAACACTCCGTTTACAGCTAGATCAGTTTTGGTGCCAATCACTGTCAGATGGCATTGTGTATCACCAAAACTGAATGCATAATCAATCATGTTAATAAACCAGTTGCTTGACTTTACCTTGTTTGGTTGACCGTCAACAATAACTTTGGTACCAAAACCGGCTCTGTACTCTACCGTGTGACGCACTCCGTCACAATCCACTTCCCATGTCTTTTTCATAACTCCATGTTTCCTTCCAAAATTATTTAATTGTTTGAAATCTTATCACCCTGAAAATTTTCGGTTTTACCAGACTATACTCCATGTTTCCAGTAACAGCATCACACCGGGAATAAGCAACTGGATAATATATTTCAAAAAACTTATGGATAAATCTCCAATATTATTTTGCTTCATTTTTTCAAATTTGTTTTGATATACGGCAACTTTTATGTACCAAACTACACTACTGTTCCTATTGCACCTGAAACCTGAAATTGTGGAGTAGCTCTCGACCGGCTAGCAGTGCTGTCCGATAAATAAAAAACCTAGCCGCATTAAACAGCCAGGTTTTAATCTTAACATATGCTTTTCAGTTCTATCGTATGCTCAATCCCCCAGAATCGAAAGCAGATCGTCAGGTTTTTCTAAGTAATAATCTGCCTGTATTTCTCTGGAATGACTGCCCCAGCCCGCCAACGCAAAATCAACTTTGGCACCTTTGGCGCATTCTCTGTCATATGCACTGTCTCCAATATAAAGCATTTCGTTATTGCTCGCATTTGAGACTTCCATATATTTGAAAAGAGGATCGGGTTCTGGCTTGTGCTCTACCGTATCATCAGCACAGATGATAGCGGTGAAACAGTTGCTGATATCAAATGATTCAAAATCCTGTTTAAATTCTTCTCTTGTTTTTGAGGTAACAATCCCCAATTCATAGCCGGATTGTACAAGGGCTTCCAGCAGATCACTTATGCCCTGAAAAATACACACCGTATTGCTATATTTGCACATGCATCTTTCCCAATCTTCTAGAATAAGCGAAAATGAACGTTCTGGGATGTTAAGTTTTTTCAATGCGTTCTTTCCTGGAATCCCCAATGCAAATGTCAGCTCGTTAATTTCTTTGTTAATCCCGGTTACGGCAATTAAGGTATCTTGCAAAGAGTGTAGAACTGCATATTCCGTATCAATCAAAGTTCCGTCAATATCAAAGACGATATGCTTATATCTCATATATGGCCTCCTCCGCGCCTGGTAATCATTCCTATCTTATGTGCAAAAGCATCTCATACTGACTCACAATAGGTTGAAACCCTAATTTAGCCAAAAATTCTTTCGTACATTTCGATTCATAATCTACGTTAAGGATACTGATTTTATCTGATTCCGTATATTCGATTAAATCAGTAAGAATACTTCTGCCAATTCCTTTCCCTCTAAAATCCTTGTTTACTGCAATTTGAGGGATGTCTCCTGTCTTTTTATTAATCATACCATATCCAACAATTGTATTATCATAATGTACAATAGAATATAAAAATTCCTCTGATACAGCATTAACCGAATCAATTGAATTTTGCCAAGAAGGTTCGAAATCCCAAAATTCTTTCAATTGTTCCCATGCCATTTGATCTGAGTGCTCAACTTTATGGTTTTTTAGAGAAACATAACTCTTTTTCTCTATTTTATAGCAGGAAAAATTCCTTTGAATCTTAAATCCCTCTTTTTCATACAATTGAAGTGCAGATTCATTGGATTGAATAACCTCAAGTATGTACTGTTCTATTTGTTTTTGTTTAAGTATTTCTTTGACATTCAAAAGCATGTTACTTGTGACACCTTGTCTTCTGTAATCCATGATAACGCCTGTTCCGATGTCATACCCCGTTGCTTTTCCATTTAAAATTCTAAGTCCATTTAAAACAAAACCAACCAATCGATCATTTTTAAACGCACCGATCGATATCTCCGGAGCAAATCCTCTTCTTTGAAGCATTTGCCTGAATGTTTCAATGGATAAATTCATTTCAACCTGATAGTCAGAAAATGCATTCCGAAATGCTTCGTGAAGTGTTTCAATACTTACATTATTTAAAACTCTATAATCTAACATTTGCCCTCCTCTGCTAATTATACGATGGTAGTTAATTACACCATCCCTTTGATACATCATTGCTGCTCTCGACTTTATTTGATTATGCATGCGACAAGATAGGAAACATTACTTGATGATTCACAAACCAATGATCCTTACCTTTAAGAATAAAGAGAGTCGTATCCTCTTCTTCGAGAATTTGCGAATGAAAAGCTGCATGTTTTGCAGGAGTAAAACCAAAAACTACAGTACGAATTTGAGACTCAGCCACTTTGGATACCATGTCAATCAAAGAGTGATCACCATTGCCGAAAATATCATAACAGGTTAAAATCTCATTTTTATTTGAGGCAATTATTACTGCATCGAAATCATCCAGAAAATACACACAGTCTTTCATAGAGGAAGAACAATAAAACATAAGTAATTCATAGTTGTCCTCCATTGTAAGCGCTGAATATGGATTGGATTTTGTGTAATATCGCTTTAAGAGTGCACGATCACTTGCGCGGCTCATGTCAAGTTTCCTTACGTGTCCTTTTGTTGGAGTAATTGGACTGCTGCATTGGTATTCAACGGCCTTTACAAAACCAAATTTAGGGTAAAAATCAAGAACACGATCATTCGCAAACAGATACATGGTATCGCATTTTTCTTTCCATTCACTTATGATTCTTTCGATTAAGTATCTGGATAACCCCTGGTTTCTATAATCAGGATCCGTCATAACAGTGCCAATCTGGATGCATCGTATTTCTTGCCCATTATCATGGAATTTTAAAATATTTACAGAAGCATTAGCAATTACCTTTCCATCGTCAATTAAGGAATAAGGAATGTATTTATCTGTCCAATATCCATTCAGATAAAATTCTTCAAAAGACAGTCCAAATGTTTTTTCTGCCAGACTGTTATAACTGCGACGTAATGCATCATCCTCTTTAATGCTATTGGTTAAGAAATAATTCAAATAACTGTCACTTAATTTGAGATGCAGAATCGGAAATGGTCTGCCTTGTTCATCAAGCTCTGACCTGCTAATAATATGAAAACCTATGTGTTTATAAAATCCTATGCCCTGATCATTTTGTTCATTTACATCAACATATTTTGCATCTAGTTGATCAACAGCAAAACGGATCAGCTTCTTTCCAATTCCTTTTCCTCTGGCTTTATCATTTATAAAAAGCATCTCGATCTTATTTTTGGCTACCCCTATGAAACCATAAGCAGTATCATCAACAGAATAACAATACAAATGCTCAATTTCTTTTAATCCCTCTACAACTTCCGGTTTGATTGCCTGGATGTCATCCTCTGATAAAAACATATGAGTTGCTGTAACAGCAGATTCCCAAATATGAAGTAAATCATTTATTTCACGAACATTCCTGTTCTCTACCATATGAATATTTAACATTTCATTACCCCCTCTTAAAAACCGCCTCTTTCTTGCTCTCATTATATTGACTATATAAGCTCATGTCAAATAAATATACGAATCCACGAGATGTATTCCCCATAGGGCCTACCCATTGCTTCTGATTTTTTCTAGACTGCTATATTGTATTCTGACAAATTTCTGTTAAAATAAGGTTATAAAAAAGTCGTAAAATAGGGGGAAGGAAAATGGCAGAGATTGTTAAAGTCTATAAAGAGCATTTGCCCTCATTGCGTTTTATTGGGAAATGCTATACCAACGCTGACAGAGATGGCGGATTTGGTCACAAATGGATGGAATGGTTTCGAAATGGCTGGTTTGGGGAGCTTGAAACGCTTGGCAGTGAAATGAATATAGATTGCAGTTATCTGGGCTTTATGCGCTGCAACAGTAACAATTTTGAAAACACGTTTGAATACTGGATTGGCATGTTCCTTCCATCAGATACATCTGTCCCCGATGGTTATGATTTTATAGATTTGGACGAAGGCAGCATCGGTGTTTGCTGGATTAAAGGCAAAGAGGATGACGGAAGCATCTATGGCATGCACGATGCGTGCATTGATAAATTCCAGGAACATAATATGGGTAGTTTTATGGACGATAATGAAAAAAGATTTTATTTTTTCGAGAGGTATAACTGTCAGAGATTTTCCGAAAAGGACGAACAAGGCAATGTTATTTTAGACTACTGTGTTTACTTGTCAGATCAATAGGTTGAGAATTCAAGACGGATCGCAGGGGGCGACAAGGTCCCACAGGCAGACCATCAGTACTTGATGAAACATGATTCAGCGCTTTATGCCAGATCCATTTTGATGCGTTTTCCAAAGAACAACACGCATGAGTATAAACGGCTATCCGAAGATAAGGAGCGCCAAAATAAACTGCAAGACGAAATGACAACTGATGGGGTAAGCATCCAACAGTTCAAGGATACCTTGATACAGTGCAGCGGAGCTGTGCTTGATCTAAATGTATAAGACACAAACGAACAAGAGCCGTTGCATCTTCTATCGATGCAACGGCTCTTGTTCGCTATCTTTTAATCATTTATAAAAACCCGAGCCATATGAATGAGAAAACTCAATGTACGCAGGATAAACACACATCCTGCAATCACATATACCCAGGGAATGCGCAAAGTTCCAAGCGACCATAAAAGCAGCATTACAACTGCCACATCCCGCATATACCGTCCAAACATTAAACCGATTCTTTCTTCCCTCAGGGACAGAGGCTGGTCAGCGCTCATCAGCCAGCGACACTTGGGAGAAGTAAAAACAAAGGATAGAAAAGCAAAAAGCAAAACCCCATAAATCATGATATCAATCCATTCTCTTTCAGAAATTCCTGGGAGACTGCAGCAGGTGTCTGCTGTAATTCATCCACTTTGTAGTTCAGTTCAATCATAACTTCATTGGTTAAAAACGGTGCCAATTCTTCCATGATTCCGGCAATTTCCGGGTATTTCTCCAAAGCTTCCGCCCGAATAACCGGAATGGCAAAATAGGGCGGGAAAAAGTTTTTATCATCTTCCAGCGTTTTTAAGTCGAACTTTTTTAATAATCCGTCAGTGGAGAAGGCATCAATGACATCCACCTCACCGCTTCCCAAAGCCGTATAACGGGGAGCAGAATCTAAGGTAAGTCGTTTTCCTATTTGGAAACCATATGTTTTCTGAAGTCCGGACAATCCATCCTCCCGGTTGGAGAATTCAAACGTAGTACCGGATGTTAAGGTATCGCTTATTTTGGCAAGATCACTTATTTTATCCAAATGATACTTCTCAGCCATTTCTTTCGTTACAGCCAATGTATAAGTATTATTAAAGCTCATCTGCTTAAGCACTTCCAGATTAAGCTGCTCCTTATACTCTTCCTTTACCGTCTGATACACCTGCTCCATATCACTGATCGGCGGATGTTTGAGGATATCAGTGTATGAGGTACCGCTGTAGTCTATATAAAGATCAATATCTCCAGTCTTCATTGCTGCAAAGCACACCTGTGACCCTCCCAGACTCAGCTTTCTGTTTACTGTAATATCCGTTCTGTCTTCTATTAAATCTGCTACCATATTCCCAAGAATCTCTTGTTCCGTAAAATCTTTTGAGCCAACTGATAGGGTACGGGCCTCCCCTGATACACTGCCAACGGATGTGAAAAGAAATATAGCCGCAACTAGCATTGCAGCCGCTCCCAGCATTGCCTTTTGGATATTCCTGCTTTTTTTCTTAACCGAGGCATCACCCTTTTGAAGGCTGACCGGAGTTACCAGCTTTTCTGTAAGACCAATCAGAAAGTCTACCATCAGTGCCAACAAACAGGCAGGAATGGCACCAGCCAGAATTTGATTGTTATTCACCGTACGTATTCCGGAAAACACCAGATATCCCAGTCCTCCTGCACCAATAAACGCAGCCATGGTCATCAGCCCTACTGCAGTAACAGAAGCGATCCGCACTCCTGCCATAATAACAGGAAGAGCAAGGGGAATCTGCACCTTTGTCAGCACCTGAAAGGGCGTCAATCCGATTCCTTTGGCAGCCTCCAGCGTCTGGGGATTAATATTATCAATTCCAGTATAGGTATTCTTAATAATGGGAAGAAGAGAATATAGAACGACTGCAACAATTGCAGGAATGACACCGATTCCCAATAGGGGGATCATAAAACCAAGCAGTGCCATACTGGGAATTGCCTGAATCACATTTGCGACTGCTAAGATCGGTTTACTGGCTTTCGCCGCAAAGGAAATAAAAATACCAAGGGGTACCCCGATCAGAATAGCCAAGCCCACCGATACGGCAGTCAGCTTCAGATGCTCGATCAATAGTGAAAGGATCTGGGGATAATTACTTATTATATAATTCCAAAAATTCATTCAGACTCTCCTCCTTCATAGTCAAAATATTGCTGACTCAGGGTCGTCACCAGACTGCTCCGTGTAATGAGTCCCTTAAGACGCTTTTGATCATCCACCACCGGAACCGTTGACACCTGGTTTTCGGTCACTATTTTCAGTGCATCCAGTATGCATTGTTCTGGTAAAAGGCTAGGAAAGTCCTCATACATAAATTGTTCTGCCAACTGGGTTCTGTCCTCAATGCCTCTTAATTTACTGGCCTTGACAATCCCGATCAGTTGACGGCTGTCCCGATCCACCACGAGCAGGCTGTCGACTTTGTTCCTGCGCATCTTTTCAATGCATTTTAAGACAGATAAGTCTTTGGTGGCAGTGACAGGTTGTTCGATCATAATATCAGAAACCTTGATGTATTCCGGTGAAGACCAGATCCTGTTTTTTCCTACAAAGTTTGAAACAAACTCATCCACAGGATTGTTTAAGATATTCTCCGGCGTGTCATATTGCAGAATATCACCATCTTTCATGATGCAGATCATATCTGCAATCTTAATGGCTTCATCCATGTCATGTGTTACAAAAACAATCGTCTTCTTTAACTTCGCATGCAGCTGCACCAGCTCATCCTGAAGATCTGATCGTGTCATGGGATCCAAAGCCGAAAAAGGCTCATCCATCAGGATAATATCCGGATCCGTGGCAAAGGCTCTGGCAACGCCGACACGCTGCTGCTGCCCACCGCTAAGCTCCGTTGGATAACGATTCAAAAACTCATCACAGTCAAGTCCTACCATCTGCATCAGCTTCTTTGTATTGTCTTCCACTTCTTTGGTTGACATCTTTTCAAGCTTTGGAATAAGCTCTATATTTTCCTTAACTGTCATATGGGGAAACAGTCCTGTCTGCTGGATCACATATCCGATTTTCCGACGCAGCGCTACTTCATCCATGCTGCCGATGCTTTTCCCGTCAATGGAGATCGTACCCGATGTGGGCTTGATCAGCCGGTTGATCATTTTTAAGAGTGTGGTCTTTCCGCAACCACTCTCACCAATAATAGCAACCAGACTACCGCTATTTATCGTAAATGTAATTTCATTAAGAACCTGCTTTGTCTTATAACGTTTGGAAATACGTTCAAATTGTATCATATATCTCCCTCCTTTTTAGCAAAGTAACAACTTAATTATATTATAAAGTTGTCACTTTGTCAAATTTCAAAAAAACGCCTGAAGCAAACTGGCCTCAAGCGTTATGGTGAAATTCTTATTTGGACGGATATAAAAATTCTCTTACATGATCAGGAGTGTCGTCCTGTGTGATGAAATATATGGTATCATTTTCCGAAAGAGCAACGTATGGTCCAGGGGATTTCATGACTGTATCATTCCTGCTGACTGCAATCACCGTAGCCCCTGTCCGCTGCCAGAATTGAATCTCCGTTACCGTCTTATTTAAATGGACGCAATCCCTGGTAATCCGTATCTCAAACGGCATAAACGGATTCATTGACCGGAAATGAACGGAAGCTTCTATCAGATCCTTCAGGCAGTCATTTAAATAATCCATTTCCTGTTTTTGGCGGCTGACACTCTTTAAAAGATTCTCTTTGATGGTATCGATGGTTTGACGCTTACTGTTTTGCTGGATGTACTCCGCTGCTTTTTTGGGGGACTTAATGATGATTCCATTGCCCTTTTCAGTGGACACGATCCCAAGATCGCTAAGTATACAAATCGCCCGTCGGGCGGTTTCCGGAGATACGCTGTACTGGCTGGCCAGAGAGGAACGGGCGTAAATCTTCTCACCTACCTCATATTCCCCATTGGCGATCCGGGCCGCCACCTCTACGGCAATTTGCTGATAGCGGGGAATTGCTGTTTTATGCTTAATCTCTATGTCCATGTAAATCACGTTTCCTTTGCCTGTTATAGTATAAAGCAACACCAGTATAGCTCAAAACGTGATACAAAGCAAGGTGTGGACTTATTGTTTCATGGACCTGGAAGCAATACCCATTTTCCGACGCTGCTTAATAAGGCTAAGTTCTTCCTGGCGAATATCTATAAATTCTCCGGTATCTAAATGTACGCCAACAATACCGTTGTTGCTTCCTATCACTGTTCCGCACACTTGGTTCTTTAATATAATCACACGGATCTCTTCGTCTTCTTTTGTAAGTACCATACGATATCCTTTCTTGGGCAGAAGCCCTTCATGTTAAAAATCATAGCTATACCTGGCGACATTTACCATACGCTCCATATCCCATGCTGCTATATTTAAGTTCGCAAGCTCATTTTCACTATTTAAATCAGTTATTTGATGTATCTTTTAGCGCTAAATATCCATGCCATATAAGTACTGTGAAAACTATGTGACTCCAATACAAGCCAAGGCACTTCTCTGTTAAAAAATAACTCTATAAATATTCCTATCTTGGTTGACAAACGAACAAACTGTGCATATAATGTTCTGTAATCTCTTTGCACTGCATTACATCCAATTGTGGATGCGAGATCAACGGTACAAACTGAGCAGGCGATGAACCTTTTTACAAAGGTCATGGGGCCGGGCCGCCTAATAAGTGGCAACAGATTGCAATGACTGCACATCTGTGGGACAGTAGTATGGTCTATGAGTTGTTATCTTTTTAACTCCTCATAAAAAGGCGCATTTTTGCGTCGTCCATCCGGTTATGAGAACATTTTCTTGTTTTCATAATGTGTGTTCCATAGGTGTATTTTTTTATACAAAAATGGAACAAAGACCCCGAAAATGGAGTGCCATAGAGCTATCAAACGAACGCCGAAAGGCTAAAACGGAGGTAACTTTTATGACAAACAACAAATGGAACATGGCGGGTTTAACATCTGCCGAGGCAAAGCGATTGCAGGAACAATATGGCAAAAACGAATTGACACCGCAGAAAATGGAGAGCTTTTTTAAGAAGGTCTTTCACATTATCTGTGAGCCAATGTTTTTGCTGCTGATTGTTGCTGCAATCATCTATTTTATTCTGGGTGAACCCAGGGACGGTACCATCATGCTTGTCTTTGTAGTGGGCATTATCAGCATTGATGTGATACAAGAGTGGAAAACCGACAAAACACTTCATGCGCTGAAGGATTTATCTGCTCCTCATGTGACGGTAATCCGCGATGGCGGTGAACAGACCATTGCCAGTGTTGATCTTGTTCCCGGTGATTTAATGACTATCTGTGAGGGCGTTAAAATCCCAGCAGACGGCATGATAGTCAAGTGTAACGACCTATGCGTAGATGAATCCTCTCTCACCGGCGAAGCAGAGGGTGTTTGGAAGTTATGCGCAGATGAATCCTCCTTTCTCTGTGAGGCGGAGGGGATATGGAAGCTGTCAACAGATCAAACTGATTCATCTGAAGACTACTGGCGCCGGGACTATTGTTATGCAGGTACCCTGGTCACCCAGGGCACGGCAACTATTTGTGTAGATAAAATTGGCGCTGCTACAGAATACGGCAAGATCGGTGCAAATGTGGCCGCAGCTCCTAATGAAGATACTCCTTTGCAAAAACAAACCCGCAGTCTTGTTAAGCTATGTGCGGGAATCGCTGCAGTGCTGTTTGCCCTTGTGGCATTATTCACATGGTTCAATATTCCGGACCATGCATTTCACGACCGGCTGATTGAAAGCATTCTATCCGGCATTACCCTTGCCATGGCAATGATACCTGAGGAATTCCCGGTTATCCTTACTGTTTTTCTTTCTATGGGTGCTTGGAGGCTTGCTAAAAAGCAGTCTTTGGTGCGTAAGCTGCCCTCTGTGGAAACATTGGGTGCGATATCAGTCCTTTGTGTTGATAAAACAGGTACCATTACTATGAATCAAATGACAGTGCAGGATGTATGGGCACTGGATGGAAATGATTATGCATTATGTGAGACCATGGGACTTGGCTGTGAAACAGACGCTTATGATCCCATGGAAAAAGCCATGCTTTCCCATTGCAGCAATCTTGGCATCACAGGAGAGCATCTTTTTAGCGGAGAACTGGTCAGCGAATATGCATTTACCAATGAGCTTAAAATGATGGGACATATCTGGCGACGAAACGGTGAGCTGATCATTGCAGCAAAAGGTTCTCCTGAACGGATTCTGACCATCTGTAATCTCAGCAATGAAGAAAGAGAAACCGTAGATAATAAAATCATGGAAATGTCCATGGAAGGTCTTCGTGTCATTGCAGTCGCTGCTGCTAACCCCCAAAGTGAAGCAGAGATTCCGGCTGAGATCACCGGCTGTTCCTTGATATTTTGCGGCTTGATCGGGCTTGCCGATCCACCCCGGGAAAGTGTGAAAGCAGACATAGCCGTCTGCAGCAAGGCCGGTATCCGTGTGGTGATGATTACGGGTGACAATGGCATTACCGCTTCTTCCATTGCTAAGAAAATCAATATGCCTGACAGCGACCATATCATTACAGGGGATATGCTTAATGAAATGAGTGATGAAGAGCTTCGTGATAAAGTTAAAGATGTTTCGATCTTCTCCCGTGTTGTACCGGAACACAAAATGCGGATCGTCAAGGCATTTAAGGAAAACGGAGAGATTGTTGCCATGACCGGTGATGGGGTGAATGATGCTCCTGCAATGAAATACGCCGATATTGGTATTGCCATGGGAAAGCGGGGCAGTGAGGTTTCCCGTGAAGCAGCCGGTCTGATCCTGATGGATGATAATTTTACCACGATCGTGGAGACCGTGAAGGATGGCAGACGTATTTATGACAATATCCGCAAAGCGGTAGGCTATGTATTTACCATCCACATCCCGATTGCATTTGCTTCCCTGCTAGCACCTATGCTTGGCATCGATCCCGCTGCACTTCTGCTCATGCCGCTGCATGTTGTGCTTATGGAGCTGTTAATTGACCCGACCTGCTCCATTGTGCTGGAGCGGCAGCCTGCTGAAATGGATATAATGACGCGAAAGCCGCGTGATCCGAAAGAAAAGATGCTCACTCCGGCCCTTCTCTTTAAAAGCGTCCTGCAGGGTCTGATTATATTTGCCGTTTCATTCGGCACCTATTATACCTTACTTGACGGAAATGAAGCAAACGCACCCACAGCCCGTGCCATGGGGCTTACCATCATTATGCTTTCCAATCTGTTCCTGGTACAGGTCAACAGCTCAGACCACGATTTTGCAATTCAGTCCATAAAACGTCTTGTAAAAGATAAAGTAATGTGGGCAGCGATCTTTGGAACAGTTGCAATGCTGGGGATTATTTTGTATTCTCCATTAAATACGTTTTTAAAACTGGCTCCGCTGGCTCCAGCCATGCTTTTCACTGCTATAGGCATTGCTGTTTTTGCAGTATTCTGGTATGAAGCAGTAAAGCTGATAAAAAGATGCAAAAAAGTGATGTAACATGAAACTATAAGTGTTAAAATATATAATGCAAAGATAAAAACACAGTTCCGGTTGGTAGTCCGGACGCAGTGAAAGCTGTCAGTAACCTGCCTCCTTGGTTGTCCGTTCTTTGTAAGGCATTTAAAAGGAGGAATTCATCATGAGAAAGACTGGTTCCAGGCTGACTGTATTCTTTGAGGAACCCTTTTGGGTAGGCATCTGTGAGCGTGAATTTGAAGGCAAATATGAAGCATGCAAAATCACATTTGGAGCTGAACCAAAAGACTACGAGATCTGCGATTTCATACTCAAAAACTATAACAGGCTTCGGTTTAGCCAATCTCTGGAAGTATCACCAATAACTGAACGGCGCATCAATCCCAAGAGAATGCAGAGGGACATTGAGAAACATCTGCATGACAACGGGGTTGGAACAAAGGCGCAGCAGGCTTTGAAGCTTCATCAGGAGCAGGTAAAATCGGAACGCAAATCCCGTTCCCGTGAACAGCGGGAAGCTGAGAAAGAACGCCAATTTGAACTGCGGCAGGAAAGACGTAAGGAAAAGCGCAGGGGGCATTGAGCCTCCCTACGCTTTTCTTCTACAATTGCCGGTAACGATATGCTATATAAACGGCATAACGACGGAGTCGCCGCTGTCCGTTATGATCTCTTATTTAACAATTGGTACCGTAATCCATAATCCGTACTGTACCATATCAGCATTCCACGTTCCCGTTTGGGAATGCGCACATTTAAATTCCATTCCGGATATTGCTTAATGATCTGGAGACGGTCCCCTGAAGCCAAAGCCACAAAGGAAATGTAATGCTCTTTATCCATTGGGTGTTCACTGGTGATATACCAGTCATCTTCTGCCAGGTGTACAGTCAGTCTCTCGCCTTCTTCGGCTTTTTTCAATGTCTGAGCTGCTAATTTTTTGCCGCAGCATGAGACTTCCGCCTCTCCCGTGCAGAGCGTTATATTCTGACATGTGGGACAAACGAAATATTTTGTATTTTTCATATTACCTCCTGCAAAATTGTTGGGAGTCATATCACCGGCAAGTAAATTCATGATCTCAATCCCTAAAATACGGGAAAGCTCCGGTATAAGAGAAATATCAGGCAGACCCAGGCCCCTCTCCCACTTGGAAATGGTTTTATCGCTAAGGTTCATTTTATCCGCGAGTTCCCTTTGTGTCATACGGAGCTCCTGGCGTAAGGTGCGGATTATGCTGCCTACTCTGCTGGTTTCCATGCTTTACCTCCATATCTGGAATTAAGTATCCGGTTTTTGATTCTTTTCCAGCCACAATTCCAAAAGTGTATTAACATCGTCAGAAAATTCACGATCCGACTGTGTTTCATTTCTTTCTAGTTCTTCAATAACTTCAAAGGAAAATCCGGCTGCCCCGGTCTCCTTCCACGCATCCATCATACTTGGTTCAGGACATGAATCCGTTGATACAAAGAAATGAAACCGGTTTTTTGCCCCCTGCATATCTTCAGTTGCCCGGAACCATACTTCATCCCTATCCTTGCATTTAATACAATATACGCCCCCGACTATTTTTCTATTTTGATATTGCTCTTTCAGAGCTTTTCTTGAAGACTTATCCATTTTGTTTCACCATCTTTCTTAGATTAAGAGTTTCTTCTCCGCATATCATTGTAGTTGTTCATCGTGGGGTTTTCAATCTACGCTCCGTAGAGTTACCTCTATCAGAATTTCTGCATTACATAATTTGACAAAATAACGCCTTTTCGTTCTACCTGCTGTTCCTTGATAACCCGATACCCGCGAGATTCAAAAAACGGCTTCGCAGTTATGGAAGCATGTGTTGTCACCGGACCGGCAGGGTAACCTGCTTCCAGCCGGTCACAAAGGGCGGTTGCAATTCCCTGCCCCTGATAGTCCTTATGGACATAGAGGCGGTCAAGATAGCCGGTGCTATCCATATCCCCAAATCCGACGACCATACCGTTTTTCTCAGCCACAAGCGTATAATGCTCCAAAAATGAACGGTCCCAGGCAGCCCTGTCAATGTCTTTTGCTGACCACGCATCAAGCTGCTCCTTTGTGTAGTCCCTGGAGCATATTTTATGGACCGTATCATAAAACAATACTATCATTTCCTCAATATCTTTTGAATCATATTCCCTGATTGTCATTTTCTCTCCCAATCTATGCAGTTCTTTTATCACGATTTGATGGCCGCAGTATCAAACGATGCTTCCGAAGTCTTATGGGTATTTTACCACAAACATGTTCGAACTGCTATCCTAAAGAAAAAAAGAGGGCATCCCAAAAGACATTCATAAACTTTTGGAATACCCTCGTTTATTTAACTGGAACTATCTGAAGAACTGCATGAACTGTTGTACGATCCCCTGTGTCATGACGTCGGCCATTTCCAGAGCGCCTCTCTCAATGTCTGCGAATATATTGATGCTGTCTTCATAACTCTGTGTCAGAATATCATTGGCTTCCGTCTTTGTCATTGCCAGGTGATTATAAAGCATTTCCTGCCAGTCATCGACCGACCAATTAGGATTAATATTGGATAGGAAGGTTGCAATCTGATCTGCGTTTTCATACCAGCGTTTTTCCGCATCTGAGGCAGCATCAACGTTGCCTTCCTTCATCGCCATAACAAGTTCATTGGCAGTAGTAAGGTGAGTTGTCAACAGCTCTGCGAATTTTGCGGCTGTATCCTGCCCATAGAACGATACCAATACTTCTTCAAAATCTTTAGGATTCTGAAGGAGACGATCTGTTGTGAATTTTACACTCGGAAGATCAAAAGCTACGCCCTCAATAACCATTCTCGTCCAGTATACATGCTGTAACCATAAAAACCTAAGATAATTACTTACATTTTGTTCCGTCTCGGTGATACAAGCGGGGGCAGTTGGCTGTGGCTGTGGCATTGGCTGTGGCTGCGGCATTGGCTGCGGCTGCGGCATTG
>Ga0213824_1000646_pt1 | contig 24845 bp, 19 predicted proteins | sample MC6MC0906MG_FD_179892 | JGI IMG/M metagenome (GOLD analysis project Ga0213824, IMG submission 179892) | Enriched soil aggregate microbial communities from Iowa State University, Ames, United States - MC6-MC0906-MG | ecosystem: Environmental > Terrestrial > Soil > Unclassified | place: USA: Iowa...
GGGCAAGCAAGCCCTGGTGATCGGCTACGGTGACGTGGGCAAGGGTTCGGCCCAGTCGCTGCGTCAGGAAGGCATGATCGTCAAGGTCACCGAAGTTGACCCGATCTGCGCCATGCAGGCCTGCATGGACGGCTTCGAGCTGGTCTCGCCGTTCATCGACGGCATCAACGACGGCACCGAAGCCAGCATCGACAAGGCCCTGCTGGGCAAGATCGACCTGATCGTCACCACCACCGGTAACGTCAACGTCTGCGATGCCAACATGCTCAAGGCCCTGAAGAAGCGCGCCGTGGTTTGCAACATCGGCCACTTCGACAACGAGATCGACACCGCCTTCATGCGCAAGCACTGGGCCTGGGAGGAGGTCAAGCCGCAGGTGCACAAGATCCACCGTACCGGCGCTGGCGACTTCGACCCGCAGAACGACGACTACCTAATCCTGCTGGCCGAAGGCCGCCTGGTGAACCTGGGTAACGCCACTGGCCACCCAAGCCGCATCATGGACGGTTCGTTCGCCAACCAGGTACTGGCGCAGATCTTCCTGTTCGAGCAGAAGTACGCCGACCTGTCGGCCGAGAAGAAAGCCGAGCGCCTGACCGTTGAAGTGCTGCCGAAGAAACTCGACGAAGAAGTGGCCCTGGAAATGGTCCGCGGCTTCGGCGGCGTGGTCACCCAGCTGACCAAGCAGCAAGCCGATTACATCGGTGTGACTGTCGAAGGCCCGTTCAAGCCGCACGCCTACCGCTACTAAGCGACAAGCGCCGGGCGGCATGCCGCCTGGCGCTTGTAGTCGTTGAATCTTGATCGATGCCCAAGCCAGGCCGGCCCCCACCGCCCTGGCTTTTACTTGCAGCATGCGGCCCACGGCTTGCAGCTGAGGAAACAGAGATGTCACAAGAACGCCGCTACAGTTTCGAATTCTTCCCGACCAAGACCGATGCCGGTCACGAAAAGCTGATGGGCGTTGCCCGCCAGCTGGCCACCTACAACCCGGACTTCTTCTCCTGCACCTACGGTGCCGGTGGCTCTACCCGGGACCGCACGCTGAACACCGTGCTGCAGCTGGAAAGCGAAGTTAAGGTGCCAGCTGCCCCACACCTGTCGTGCGTCGGCGATACCAAAGAAGAATTGCGCGCGCTGCTGGCGCAGTACCAGGCTGCCGGCATCCGACGCATCGTCGCCCTGCGTGGCGACCTGCCGTCGGGCATGGGCATGGCCAGCGGCGAGCTGCGCTACGCCAGCGACTTGGTCGAGTTCATCCGCCAGGAAACCGGTGACCACTTCCACCTGGAAGTTGCCGCTTATCCGGAAATGCACCCGCAAGCGCGTAACTTCGAGGTCGACCTGGCCAACTTCGTGCACAAGGTCAAGGCCGGTGCCGACAGCGCCATCACCCAGTACTTCTTCAACGCCGACAGCTACTTCTACTTCGTCGAGCGTGCGCAGAAGCTGGGCGTGGATATTCCTGTAGTGCCCGGCATCATGCCGATCACCAACTACAGCAAGCTGGCGCGCTTTTCCGACGCCTGCGGCGCAGAAATCCCGCGCTGGATCCGCAAGCAGCTGGAAGCTTATGGCGACGATACCGCCAGCATCCAGGCCTTCGGTGAAGAAGTGATCACCCGCATGTGCGAACAACTGCTGCAAGGCGGCGCGCCGGGGCTGCACTTCTACACCCTGAACCAGGCAGACGCGAGCCTGGCGATCTGGAACAACCTGAAGCTTCCTCGCTGAAACTTTTTGGTAAAGTCCCGTTCAGAAATACTTAAGGCTTTAGTCATAGACTAAGGCCTTATTTCTTTCTGGTTCAAACAGGTCTTGCCTGCCATGCAGCATCTCTCGCCATCGCGCCCTCAGCTGGTCTACCTGGCCTTCGGCCCGGCCACCTATCACCAGGAAGCCTGTTTCAGCATCGTCAGCGCCCTGGCGCACCTGGACGCGCCTGCCGGCGAGGCTATGGATATCCAGGTCTATACCGATAACGCGGCCCCCTATGAAAAGCTGCCGGTGACCGTCCACCTGCTCGACGAAGCCACGCGCAAGGCCTGGAACGAACCTCACGGTTACCATTTCCGCAGCAAGCACGTGCTGATGCGCCAGGTGCTACAGCACTCTCCACTGGCGGTGCTGATCGATACCGATACGTTCTTTCGCACGTCGCCGCTGAAATTGTTCCAGCGGGTCAAGCCCGGCACCCTGCTGTGCAACGCCGTCGGCGGGCGCTACGGCGAAAACCAGAAGTGCCTGCTGTACAAGAACCTGCTGACCATCCTCCAGTCGCGCGGGTTGGCTGATTGCCAGATGCCCTTGGTCAACTCCGGGGTGATCGGCCTCACTGCCGAAGATGCCGGCATACTCGACCACTCCATCTCCATGATGGACGAGTTCCACCCCCTTGCCCGTGCGGCCTATACGCTGGAAGAGTTCTGCCTGGCCGTGGCGGCCTATCGCACACTGGCGCTGGCCGAATGCACCGATGTGATTCACCACTACTGGAGCCGCAAGGCCCAGTTCCGCGCCAAGATCCAGGCCTGGCTGCGCAAGCACGGCGAGCAACCGCTGAGCGCGGAGGCCCTGGCCGATGTGCTGCTGGTGAACGACCAGTTGCCACGGCCACCTACCTTGCAACGCCTGGGCTACAAGGCCTTGAGCCTGACCATGCCGAGCCGCGAGCGGCAGTTCGCCCGCGAGTTGCTGTATGGCTGCTACCCCTACCCTAACGAATTCGACCGCGCCTGCGCCCCGGCCTGGTGGGACAAGGCGCTGGAAAACCTCAATGAACGTTATGGCCGCATGGAGCCTGAGCAGCTGCGCCAGTGCCTGCGCCATCCGGGCCTGCGCCTGTCGCTCGGGGCCCAGCGCAAGGACATCGAAGCCCATCTGTTGCGGGCGTTTCAATCCTGACTTACGCACACTGGCCTTGCCAAAGCCGAGCGCGTAATCTCGCGCCATGCCGCACATCGTCCGTCTCTACTGCATCCTGCTGCTCGCCTGCCTGAGCCCGTTGGCGCAGGGCGAGCGCCTGCGCCTGGTGACCGACGACTGGGCGCCTTATGTGTTCCGGGACGGCGGCCAAACGAAAGGCATCGATTACGAAGTCACCACTGAAGTCTTTAAACGCCTGGGTGTCGAGGTGGAGTGGCAGTTCCTGCCCTGGAAGCGGTGCCTGGCCATGATCGAACAGGGCCACGCGGACGGGGTGATCGATATTTTCAAGGTCGAATCGCGCAAGGCCTACCTGGTCTACCCACTGGAGCCTATGTCGGACGTCGAGTTCGTGCTTTACCAGTCCAGCCGCCGCCGCCATGCCATCAACCAGCTCAGCGACCTCGCCAACCTGACGGTGGGTACCTCGCCGGGCTATGCCTACGGCAGCGAATTCAATGAAGCATCGGGCTTTCGGCGGGAGTCGGCGCCCAGCCACGAAGCCAACTTCGGTAAATTGGCGCTCGGGCGCATCGACGTGCTGGTCACCGACCGCCGGGTGGGGCGCTACCTGCGCCGGCAACTCGGCCTTGATCAGCAGGTCGAGGAACTGCCGTTGGTGATCAGCCGTCAGGCGCAATACCTGGGCCTGGCGCGCAAACCCGGCCGCGAGGCGCTGGCCCAGGCATTTACCCAGGAACTGCGTCGTTTCAAGCAAGAGCCGGCCTTCCTGGCGATAATCGAACGCTACATCGGCGACACCGAGCATCTTCCTGACGCCGTTGAGCAGCAGGAAAGCAGCACGCCGCGATAGCTCTGTTATACTCGGGCCTTCCCGCCCGGCTCACGCCCGGACGCTCGGCCTCGCAACAGGCATCCCGATCGGCATCGACGCCCCCTTGGCGTCCACCCTCCGTTTTCCGGATGTGCAGTGAAAGCCCAGCTGGACCGGACGCGATCGCATCCCTCCGATGCCCGTCGCGCCAGGCAGAACATCCCTACGGGCCCAGCCCACACGAGAACAGGATTGCCCATGTCCTTTGCTTCCCTCGGTCTCTCCGAGGCTCTTGTCCGCGCTATCGAGGCTGCGGGCTACACCCAGCCGACTCCGGTGCAACAGCGGGCGATTCCCGCCGTGTTGCAAGGCCGCGACCTGATGGTTGCCGCACAGACAGGTACTGGTAAAACCGGCGGCTTCGCCTTGCCGATCCTTGAGCGTTTGTTCCCGGCAGGCCACCCCGACAAATCCCAGCGCCATGGCCCACGCCAACCGCGCGTGCTGGTGCTGACCCCGACCCGCGAACTGGCGGCTCAGGTGCATGACAGCTTCAAGGTGTATGCCCGCGACCTGCCGCTGGTCAGCGCCTGCATCTTCGGCGGGGTTGGCATGAACCCGCAGATCCAGGCCATTGCCAAGGGCGTCGACGTCCTGGTGGCCTGCCCGGGGCGCCTGCTCGACCTGGCCGGTCAAGGCAAGGTCGACCTGGCCCACGTTGAAATCCTGGTCCTCGACGAAGCCGACCGCATGCTCGACATGGGCTTCATCCATGACGTCAAGAAGGTCCTTTCGCGCCTGCCGGCCAAGCGCCAGAACCTGCTGTTCTCGGCGACCTTCTCCAAAGACATCACCGACCTGGCCGACAAGCTCCTGCACAACCCGGAGCGCATCGAGGTCACCCCGCCGAACACCACGGTCGAACGTATCGAGCAGCGCGTCTACCGCCTGCCAGCCAGCCACAAGCGCGCGCTGCTGGCGCACCTGATCACGCTCGGTGCGTGGGAACAGGTGCTGGTATTCACCCGTACCAAGCACGGCGCCAACCGCCTGGCCGAATACCTGGAAAAACACGGCCTGAGCGCCGCTGCGATCCACGGCAACAAGAGTCAGAACGCCCGCACCAAGGCCCTGGCCGATTTCAAGGCCAACAGCGTGCGCGTGCTGGTCGCCACCGACATTGCCGCCCGTGGCCTGGACATCGACCAGTTGCCGCACGTGGTCAACTTCGAGCTGCCGAATGTCGAGGAAGACTACGTTCACCGTATCGGCCGTACCGGCCGTGCCGGGCGCTCGGGCGAGGCTATTTCGCTGGTCGCGCCGGATGAAGAAAAACTGCTGAAGAGCATCGAGCGTGTCACCCGCCAGAAGATCGCAGATGGCGACCTGATGGGCTTCGACGCAAGCCAGGTGGAAGCCGAAAAACCAGAAGTGCGCGAACGCCCGCAGGGCAACGGTCGCGGTGGTCGCAACCAGCAGGCGCGTGGTGACGGCAGCAAAGATGCCAACGGTGGCCGCAAGGACAAAGGCAAGGATAAAGGCAAGGCCAGGCAGCAAGCTGCTGACAAGCCTGCCGACAAGAAAAAGTCCGCCGACAGGCAGCAACAGCCGCGCAAGCCACGTGACAAGAAACCGCGTCAACAGCAAGCCGGTCAGAACAGCGCGCCGAAAGCTCCAGCCGACCGAGCCCCGGATGAGTTTCTGGACGACGAAGTGGATAACTTCGGTAACCGTGCCGACTACGTCAGCCCGTACCAGAACGCCAAGAACCAGGGCCGCAACCGTCGCCCGGGTGCTGCTGCCGGTGCCGGCGGCCAGGCCAACGCGCCACGCAGCAACAGCGGTGGTGGCCAAGGCCGTAATGGCAGCCAGCCGCGCAGCGCCTCTGGTGAAAAACGCCCACCCCGCAACAACAATGGTGGTGGTGCACGCCGCGACAACAACGGTGGCGGCCGCAACCGCTCGGCCGGTCGCGATGATGCATCGCGCCAGGAACCGGCAGTGCGCAGCTCGCGCGAGCCGCAAAACCAGCCGGTGATCATCCGCAAGGAGTCCAAGCTCGATCGTTACCCGACGCCTGAGCAGCTGGATGACCTGCCAAGCCGCCCACGCGGTGAGCGCCCAGCGCTGCTGACCCGCAAAGGCTCTTAACCGAGCTGCACAAAAACGCCGCCCAATGGGCGGCGTTTTTTATTGCGCAAGCAACACTTACTTCTGCTTCACGCCTTCCAGACTGATATCCAGGTCCAGGGTCTGCGAAGTGGCACCCGGGCCCTTGATGCCGAAGTCGCTCAGGTTGAGGGTGGTGGTGGCATTGAAGCCAGCACGCTCACCGCCCCACGGGTCCTTGCCTTCACCGTTGAAGGTGGCCTTGAAGGTGACGGGCTTGGTCACGCCGTGCAGGGTCAGGTCACCGGTCACGTCGGCGGTCTTGTCACCGGTCGATTTCACAGCGGTGGACACGAACTTGGCGTCTGGATACTTCTTCACATCCAGGAAATCGGCGCTGGCGATGTGCTTGTCACGTTCGGCGTGGTTCGACCACAGGCTGGCGGTTTTCAGGTCGACATTGATTTTACTGGCTTCAGGCTTGGCGCTGTCCCAGGTAAAGGCGCCATCGAAGTCCTTGAAGGTACCGTGGATGAAGCTGTAGCCCAGGTGGCTGATCTTCCAGTCGACGAACGCGTGCTGGCCTTCCTTGTCGATCTTGTAATCGGCTGCCATGGCCTGGCCAGCGGAGAACAGGGCGGTACCGAGCGCCAGAGCGGCAAAAGTCTTTTTCAACATCCTTTCTATTCCTTGCAATTGAGGTTGAGAGTCAAGCTTTGCGGCCCAGCATACGGCTCAGGGTCGCGTCACGGTCGATGAAATGATGCTTGAGGGCGGCAAGGCCGTGCAGCACGGCGAAAATCACCACGCCCCAGGCCAGCCACAAATGAACCACGCCAGCCAGGTCCGCCTGGTCGGGCAGGTCGCTGATCAGCGCCGGCACCTCGAACAGGCCGAACACCGGTATACCGACACCGTCGGCGGTGGAAATCAGGTAACCGGCGATCATCACCGCAAACAGGCCCAGGTACAGCGCCAGGTGCCCCAGCTTGGCCGCCACGCGGGTAACTGCCCCGTGGTTGGCCGGTGCCGGTGGTGGTGGGCTGATGAAGCGCCACAACACACGCAACAGCATCACTGCCAGCAATACCAAGCCGATGCTCTTGTGCAGGTCTGGGCCGGATTTGCGCCAAGGGCTGTAGTAGTCGAGCCCGACCATCCACAGGCCCAGGCCGAACAGGCCGAAGACCGCCAGCGCCACGCCCCAGTGCAGGACAATGCTGACCGCGCCGTAGCGAGAAGATGAGTTGCGCAGTTGCATGATGACGTGTTTCCCCGTGAAAGCTGTACACAGACTAACGCGTAACGTATCGAATAAAAGCTGAAAAAATTGCTTTGGATTATCGACAAATCCGATAGTTAGTGTGCGAGTTTGCTATTAAGGAAACATTAACGATAGCGGGTAATTCTAGGTTGTCAGCTGCGGCCCTATCGTCGGCAAACCGGCGATAGGGCCAGTACAGGCATCACATCAGTTCGCTTTGGCCTGGGTGTTGGCCACGGCTTTCTTCGTAGGCTCCGATTTGGCGGTAGCCTTCTTGGCCTCGACAGGCTTGTGCGCTTGCTTCGCCGCCGGCTTGTGCGCTGGCGCATGCTTGGCCGGTGCTGCCTTGTTGGCCGCAGGCTTGGCAGGCTCTTGCTTGGCGACCGTTGCCGGTACCACAGGCGCCGGAGCGGCTACAGGAGCGGGCGCCGGCGCCACTTCTTCAGCCTTGGCAATTGGCGCAGTCTGCACCTCTGGCTTGTCCGCACCGCCGAACATACGCGAGAAGAACCCTGGCTTGTCCTGCTTGGCGTCTTCAGCCTTCACCGGTTCAGCCTTGGCAGGGGCCTTGTCGGCTTTATCACCTTTGTCGGACGAGCCGCCAAACATGTTCGAGAAGAATCCGCCCTTGTCTTTGCTCGCCGCAGCACCCGCCGCCGCTGCCGCCGCGACCGGCACAGCCTTGGCCGGGTCGAACGACTTGCCGGCCAGCAGGTCCTGCACCTGGCTGGCGGCGCGTTGGCCGCTGCGCAGGGCGCCTTCCAGGGTGCCAGGGTAGAGCGCATCAGTGTGTTCGCCGGCAAAGGTTATGCGTTGTACCGGGCGCTCCCACAAGCGCCAGTACTTGCTGATCTGCCCCGGCCCGTACGCCAGGTAGGCACCGCCAGTACCGGCGTCGGTGCTGTAGCGCTTGACCTCGTAGCCGGTGAACGCACCGCGGGCCTGTGGATAGAACGCATGCAGGCGGATCAATACCTGGTCGACCATCTGCTTGTCGCCAAATGCCTGCAACAGGCGGGCATTGTCACCCGATAGGTTGATCACCACGTTGGCGCCACCCTTGAGCGCCGGTTCGATCCACAGCATGCCCAGGCCTGCGTTGCTGAAAATTTCTCCAGACATGCGCGAGCGGCTTTCCCACACTGGCTGCTTGAACTTGAGCATCAGCTGGTCGCGCCAGCCATAGTTGGTACCCTTCAGTGCCGCAACGTGCTGGGTGTCCAGGCCGGGGGTCATCTGGATCTTGGCCAGCGCCCGCAGGGGCACGGCCATGACCAGGTAATCGGCCTGGTAGCTGGTGCTGCCGACCTTGACCGTTACTCCATCCTTGTCCTGCACGATGGCGGTGACCGGCGAGCTGGTCTTGATGGTTTTCAGCTGTTTGACGAAGGCTTGGGCCAGCACCGGGCTGCCGCCAGGCAGGCGCGCTGCACGCAGGTCACGGTCGCTGACGCCGCGGTAGACGCGGTTCTGCTGGGCGAAGTACAGCAGCGACAGGCGCGACGGTTCATCGTAGCGGCTACGAATCTGCTGGTTGACCAGCTGTCGCGCGGTGCTCGGCAGCTGCAGCTTGTCGAGCCAGGTGGACACGTTCATCTGGTCAAGGGCAAAAAGCGTGCTGGTAGCCTGCGGCTTGAGCGGGTCATCGATCGAACGGGCCAGGTCGTCGAGGGTTTTTTCGTAACGCTTGAGCGCCTCGGCGGTGGCCGGCTGTTTGGTGGCCAGATCGCTGGCGCTGAAGTACTCACCGTCGATCAGGTAACCCGGCGTACGCACGAACTCCGGCGCCGGCAGTGTTTCCAGCTTGAAGCGGTCGAGGTACTGGTTGAGCACCGGCTGGGCCTTGCTGTTGCCGATCCACTCGCTGGTGGCCAGGCCCGAACGGCCGCCCATGCCCGACTTGGCTTCCAGCAAAGTCACCTGCCAGCCCTTGTCCTGCAGCTCGTAGGCAGCGGTCAGGCCTGCCAGGCCGCCACCCACCACGATTGCCGAAGGTGCCTTGTCCTTCGCCAGCGCGGCGCCGCTGGACACACCGATCAATACCAACGCGCACAGGCGCACCCAAGCAGCAGCCATGATGGCGAACTCCGAGTTGACGTTACAGAAATGGGAAGAGGCAGGAATGCCCCGAGAGATGATGCGTTAAGAATACGTCAGGTCTGGGCACCCTGCCAGCACAGCCACATCAAGTGCCTTTGGCAACTGGCATTTTTGTCAGTAGCCAAAGCCTGAACTGCTGAGTAAAGCTGTTGCCGTCAGGAGAAAAACCGACAAAAGGAACTGCATATGATCTATGAGGAGCATTTCGCACACGTCCAACATCAGCCGCTGTGGCATAAACAGGCTTTTCTTATGCCGTCAGGCTTGAGCATCCGCGCTAATGGCACTTCCTGGACGGGGTTCCACGAGGCCTTCAAAGGCGAGGATGGCACCGAGCTGGTGATCGGCGAGCACAGTGACGTCGAGCTCACCTTCAGCCAGGAAGTCGAGAGCCTGCGCCTGGACTACTACGTGGTCAGCGACCAGCACTTCGACGATGTACAGATGCTGCTGGATACCGATGGCTACGACGTCGACCTGACGGCCCCGACCCCACGCAACTTCTATTGGCTGACGCTCTCGGGCAGCGGCTACACCGAGTTCATGCCCGGCCCCATTTCCACCCAACCCTACCACCAGTACCTTGCCGGGCCGTTTCGGCGCCTGACCATCTCCACGTCGCAAGCTGGCACCGTGCATATCCGCAAGCTCGAATGGACCCGCACCTGTCGCCATTGAGCTGCGGCGGTTGTCCTGCCTCCCGGCATTGCTTAGGCTTACGCGGTCTAACCAAGCCGTAACGCCAGGAGAAGTGCCGATGGGCCTCAATGATCAGTGGATGCAGCGTGACCTCAAGGTCCTGTGGCACCCCTGCACGCAGATGAAAGACCACGAAAAGCTGCCGCTGATCCCGATCAAGCGTGGCGAAGGTGTGTGGCTCGAGGATTTCGACGGCAAACGCTACCTGGATGCGGTCAGCAGCTGGTGGGTCAACGTGTTCGGCCACGCCAACCCACGCATCAACCAGCGCATCAAGGACCAGGTCGACCAGCTTGAGCATGTGATCCTCGCAGGCTTCAGCCACCAGCCGGTGATCGAGCTGTCCGAGCGCCTGGTGGCCATGACCCCGGCCGGGCTGGACCGGGTCTTCTACGCCGACAATGGCTCGTCGTGCATCGAAGTGGCGCTGAAGATGAGCTTCCACTACTGGCAGAACATCGGCCAGCCGGCCAAAAAACGCTTCGTCACCCTGACCAACAGCTACCACGGCGAGACCATCGCTGCCATGTCGGTGGGCGACGTGCCGCTGTTCACCGAGACCTACAAGGCATTGCTGCTCGATACCATCAAGGTACCTAGCCCGGACTGCTACCTGCGCCCCGAAGGCATGGGCTGGGAAGAACATTCGCGCAACATGTTCCAGGCCATGGAACAGACCCTGGCCGACCACCACGAAACGATCGCGGCAGTGATCATCGAACCCCTGATACAGGGTGCCGGCGGCATGCGCATGTACCACCCGGTCTACCTCAAGCTGCTGCGCGAGGCCTGCGACCGTTTTGGCGTGCACCTGATCCACGATGAAATTGCCGTGGGCTTCGGCCGCACCGGCACGATGTTCGCCTGCGAGCAGGCCGGCATCCGCCCGGACTTCTTGTGCTTGTCCAAGGCACTGACCGGCGGTTACCTGCCGCTGGCCGCCTGTTTGACCACCGACACGGTGTACCAGGCGTTCTACGACGACTACCCGACCCTGCGCGCGTTCCTCCATTCGCACAGCTACACCGGCAACCCGCTGGCCTGTGCGGCGGCCCTGGCGACGCTGGATATCTTCGAGCAGGACAACGTGATCGAGGCCAACAAGGCGCTGTCCGCGCGCATGGCCAGTGCCACGGCGCACCTGGCCGATCACGCGCATGTCGCGGAAATCCGCCAGACCGGCATGGCCCTGGCGATCGAGATGGTCCAGGACAAGGCCGGCAAAGTCGCCTACCCGTGGCAGGAGCGCCGCGGCCTGAAGGTGTTCGAGCATGCCCTGACCCGCGGCGCCCTGCTGCGCCCGCTGGGCAGCGTGGTGTACTTCCTGCCGCCGTACGTGATCACCCCGGAGCAGATCGACTTCCTGGCCGACGTGGCCACTGAAGGGATCGACATCGCGACACGGGACAGCATCAGCGTCGCCGTGCCGGCCAACTTCCACCCCGATTTCCGCGATCCGGGCTGACCCAGTCATTTGCTGCACCACCATTCCGGTGGGAGCGGGCTTGCCCGCTCCCACCGGTAAAGCGCTGTGTTCCTATTTCCCGAGCAGAACCATGAGACTGTCCCGCTTTTTCATCGACGCCCCCCTGAGCCTCGGCGAGCACGACTTGCCCGAAGCCCAGGCCCACTACATCGGCCGCGTACTGCGCATGGCCCCCGGCGATGCCGTGCAGCTGTTCGACGGCAGCGGCCAGGAATACCTTGGCCAATTGCTGGAGGTAGGCAAGAAAACCGTGCGCGTCAGCCTCGACCAGGCCCTCGCCGGCCAGGGCGAATCGCCCCTGCACATCCACCTCGGCCAGGGTTTGTCGCGTGGCGAGCGCATGGACTGGGCGATCCAGAAGGCCACCGAACTGGGCGCCAACGAGATCACCCCGATCGTCAGCGAGCGCTGTGAAGTGCGTTTGAAGGACGAACGCGCCGACAAACGCCTGGCCCACTGGCGCCAGGTGGCGATCAGCGCCTGCGAGCAGTGCGGCCGGTCGACCTTGCCGATCATCCACCCACCCGTGACCCTGGCCGACTGGATCAAGGGCAGCGATGCCGATCTCAAGCTGGTGCTGCACCCGGTCGCCGCGCCGCTGACCAGCCACGACAAACCGGCACGCCTGGCTTTCCTTATCGGCCCAGAGGGCGGCCTGAGCGATGCCGAGGTCGAACAGGCCAAGGGCGCCGGCTTCCACGCCGCCCGCCTCGGCCCGCGCGTGTTGCGCACCGAGACTGCGCCGGTAGTGGCGCTGTCGGTGGCCCAGCAGTTATGGGGAGATTTCTGATTTAGCGGGCGTTTACTTTCAGAACCAAATAGCAAGTACCGCAGAATCGATCTCTAACGGCTACTGTCATTTCTGCCAGTAGCCCCGATTGGTTCGATCCCCTAAGGTTTTCCCTGTATGAAAACCGATCGGCGGCGCAGCAATGAAAATTTCTACCCTGCTTGGACTTTTTACCGCTCTGCTGGTGGCGAGCCTGCTATTGCTGGACAGGAACACTACAGTCATTCGGCCGGACGACACGGCCGTTTCCAAGCAGGATAAAACCCGCGCATCCTGTATCGCCCAAATGAAGAAGCGGGGGCATGAGGCTGAGCCCAGCATGCAGTTCGGCTTCTGCTACATCGATGCGCTGACGCCGGGGCTTTCTGCAACCATCGCGACAGGGCTCGAACGGTTCCGGCCGCCCGCTGACCTCACCCCCTACCTCGCCCCGGCGCTGAAGGACTACCGGCACAGTCATCCAGACGCCAGCCAGGCTTTGATCGAAGCCCAAAAACAAGCGCTCGCGAGCGAATTTTATGTGCAGTGGTGGGAGCGTCACGCAGAAGGCCTCACCGAACACCGCAACACCCTCAAGCGTGTGTGCGAGGCCCATGCCGACAGCTGCGTGATGGGGAACTACAACTGACCCCCATCACGACACGTACAGCGACACCGCGACGAAGTGCAGCAGACTGCCCACAATCACGAACAAGTGCCAGATGCCGTGGGCATGGCGCAAGCGGCTGTCCAGGGCGAAGAAGATGATGCCCACGGTGTAGAACACCCCGCCAGCCGCCAGCCAGGCGAAGCCTGCGGTGCCCAGGCTGTGCACCAGCGGTTTGACCGCCACCAGGACGATCCAGCCCATCACCGCGTAGATGATGATCGACAGGATCCGCGCCTCGGAGCGCGGTTTGATTTCCTGGAGCATGCCGACCACCGCCAGGCCCCAGACCACCCCGAACAGGCTCCAGCCCCAGGGCCCACGTAGGCTCACCAGGCAGAACGGCGTATAGCTGCCAGCGATCAGCAGGTAGATCGACAGGTGATCCAGCTTGCGCATGATCACCTTCGCCCGGCCCCGGGTGCTGTGATAGAGGGTCGAGATGCTGTAGAGCAGCAGCAGCGTGCCGCCGTAGATGGAGAAACTGACGATCTTCCAGGGGTCGCCCTGCAGGCCCGCCACGACGATCAGCCAGATGGCACCGATGCAGGCCAGGACTGCACCGACCAGGTGGGTCCAGGCGTTGAAGCGTTCACCGTAATACATGCAAACACAGACCTCCTGTGGTGGGCTGGGTTCCTCATTCCGTCAGTGACGGCCCTTTCGCGGGGCGAGCCCGCTCCCACAAGGACCGTAATGTACTTGAGCAGAATGCAGCACCTGTGGGAGCGGGCTTGTCCCGCGAAAGGGCCATCAGCAGCACCCTCCTAACCAAGGACAGATTGCAGTTCCGCGTCACGCACCAGCCGTTCCAGCCCCACCAGGTCCGGCACCCGCGCCACCTGCTCCCCCACCTGTACCGCCGCCAGCTCCAGGCTGCCCAGTGCGACGTCCACATAGTTGAGCTGGCTGTCGAGCTTGCACGAGCGCGGAATATCCTGCAGCAGCACGGCCAGGTAACGCAGCCCGGTGTCCCCCAAGGCGTTGAGCACGACGATACGCGCCCGCTCGCCACAGGGCGTCTCGCCCCCGCAGGCCGCTTCGAAGCCGATCAGCGGCAAATGTTGCTGGCGCCAGTCGATCCACCCCAGGTGCCAGGCCGGCTCACCGCGCTGGCACACCAGGTTGCGCTGGGCAATCAGCTCTGCCACCGCCACATTGGGCAGCACCAGGGTTCGGTCGCCCATCGGCAGCAGCAGCCCGGTCAGGCTGCTGCGCTGGCCTGCGATCAGCTCAAGCATGGGAATGGCTCCAATGGGCGATACTCTGCAGCAGCACCGACTCCTGATACGGCTTGCCCAGGTAGTCGTTGACGCCGATGGCCATGGCCCGGTCGCGGTGTTTCTGCCCGGTGCGCGAGGTGATCATGATGATCGGCAGGTCCTTCAGGCGCTCGTCGCGGCGAATGCGGGTGGCCACTTCGAAGCCGTCCATGCGTGGCATCTCGATGTCCAGCAGCAGCACGTCCGGACGGTGTTCTTCCAGCAAGGCCATGGCGTCGACCCCGTCCTTGGCCGTCAGCACGCTCATGCCATGACGTTCCAGCAGGCGGCTGGTGACCTTGCGCACGGTCACCGAGTCGTCCACCACCATCACCAGCGACGCCTTGCGTGGCGCCGGCCCGAACAGCGTGCGCTGCACCCCGCTACCGCCCGGCAAGCGCGCCAGGCGGCGCTGCTGGCCGCGCAACTGCCCGAGCAAATCGAGAATCAGCACCACCCGGCCATCACCGAGCAAGGTCGCGCCGGACAACCCGGCGACGGCCGCAAACTGCGGGCCGAGGCTTTTGACGACGATCTCGCGGCTGGGCGACAGGCTGTCGACCTGGATGGCAAACGACTGCTCCTGGGAGTGCACCAGCAGCACCGGGAGCGGCACGCTCTGGCCCAGCAGCCCAGGGCGCGGCACCCCTTGCAACAGCTCGCCCAGGTAGCGCAGCTGGTATTCGTGGCCAGCATAGCCGTAGCGCGGCACGTCCAACTGGTAGCAGGCGGCCAGCTCGGCCGGCGGCACACGGACAATGCCTTCGATGGTGTTGAGCGGAATGGCGTACTGCTCCTCGCCCAGGTGGACCATCACGGCGCGGTTGATCGACACGGTGAACGGCAGGCGAATGAGAAAGCGCGCGCCCTTGCCCTGGGCCGACTCGATGCTCATCGAGCCGCCCAGTTGCTTGACCTCTTCGTGCACCACATCCATACCCAGGCCGCGCCCGGATATCTGGGTGATCTTCTCGGCCGTGGAAAACCCCGGGCGCAGGATGAACTGGAGAATCTCGTGATCGCTCAGGTGCGCCTGCGGGTCCAGCAGGCCGCGTTTGATCGCCTTGCGCCGCACGGCTTCCAGCGGCACGCCGGCGCCATCGTCGGTCATCTCGATGACGATGTCGGCACCCTCGTGGAGCAAGTTGAGGTGAATGGTGCCCAGCTCCGGCTTACCGGCGGCCAGCCGCGCTTCGCGTGACTCCAGGCCATGGTCGACGGCATTGCGCAGCATGTGTTCCAGCGGCGCCACCATGCGCTCCAGCACGCTGCGGTCGAGTTCGCCTTCAGCATTGCCGACCACCAGTTCGACCTGCTTGCCCAACTCGCTGGCTACCTGGCGCACCACCCGCTGCAAGCGCGGCACCAGGCGTTCGAACGGCACCATCAAGGTCGCGGTCAGGCCTTCCTGAAGCTGGCTGTTCACCCGCGCCTGCTGCTGCAGCAGGCTGTAGGCTTCCTGCGCACGCTGGGCCAGGGTCTCTTTCAGGTCGAGCAGGTCAGAGGCCGACTCGAACAGGGCCCGTGACAACTGCTGCAGTTGGGAATGGCGGTCCATTTCCAGCGGGTCGAAATCTTCGTAGGCATCGCCTTCGAACGGCTGGCGACTGCTGATACGGCCCTGGGTTTCCATGTCCAGGCGCAACAGCTGGTCGCGCATGCGCTCCAGTGTGGTTTCCATCTCGTTCAGGGCGAACTGGGCATCGTTGACCTGTTGCTCGATACGCCCACGGATCACCGAGTGCTCGCCGGCCAGGTTACCCAGGTCGTCGAGCAGTTCGGCGTCCACCTTGACCATGTCACCAGGCGCCCGCTCCGGCACCGCAGCAGGCACTTCGGCGGGAGTGGCGTCTGCCTGCGCCTGCCCGGCAACACTGTCGGTCAAGGCGGCGCTGCTGAAGTTACGGATATAGTCGATCAGCGCGGTGGCCGCATGCAGCGGCTGGCCCAGGCGCACGGCATCGAGCATGTGCGCCAGGCGATCATGGCAGGTCTGTAGCAAGGCGAACAGCGCAGCACTGGGCGGCAGGCGCCCGGCAGCCAGCAGTTCGTAAAGGAATTCCAGCTCGTGGGCCAGGTCGCCGATGGCCGCGATCTCGACCATGCGCGCACCGCCCTTGAGCGTGTGCAGGTCACGCAGCAGGTTGTCTACCTCGACGCTGCTGCGCGGGTCGGCCTGCCAGCGCGCCAACGCGGCGCCGGCGCTTTCGACGATGTCCGAGCTTTCTTCGAGGAAAACGTCCAGCAGCGCCTTGTCGTCCGGGTTGTCGGCCTCTTCGGCCTGCTCCAGCGGTGCCTCAAGGACAGTGACCGAGCCAGGCGCCACCAGGCCTGTGGCATCGGGCGCCAGTGCGTCGTCGAGCAAACCGCGCAGGCCGTCGATGCAGTCGGGGCGGGCCGTCAGTTCCTGGCCGGCAGCCACCTCGTCGAGCATGTCGAGGAGCACCTCGTGGGCCTGCCGGGCCTGGGCGAAGAAGCGCGCATCCGCAGCCAGGCTGCCTTCTTCCACCGCGCCGTACAAGTCCAGCAGCGCTTCGCAGACGTCGTCCATCTGCCGCAGGTCGGCCAGGTGCGCGCCATGGCACAGCGTGGTCAGTTCACCGAGCAGCGTGTCCAGTGACTGGCGCTGCCCTGGCTGCTCCTGCCAACGCGACAACAGCGACTCGGCATCCAGCAGGATGTCCATGGCCTGTGCCAGGAAACTGGCGATCAATTGCGGATCGCGCTTGCCGCGGCGCGCATGCGTCGGCTCGTCATGCAAACTGGCCAGGCGTGTGTCCACGGCCTCGCCAACGTGCTCGATCAGCTCGGCGGCCCCCGGTATGGCGGCCAATGGCGTGCTGCCCAGTTGCGCCAAACCCAGTTGAAACAAGGCCTGCGCCGCTTCCAGCCATTCGATTTCGGCCACCTGCAACGGGAACTGGTGGCCCCGGTACTCACGCACCAACCGGTCGAATGCGGTGGCCAACTCGGCGATCGGCAGCACGCCGGCCATGGCGGCGCTGCCCTTGAGCGTGTGCAAGGCGCGTTGCAGGCCATCGCTGACTTCAGCGTCCTGGCTGTTGGCCGCCTGCAGAAACGCCTCCAGGCTGACCAAGTGGCCCTGCGCTTCATTGCGGAATATGTCCAGCAACAGCGGGTCGAGGCCATCGATATCGGCACCTGCCGGCGTATCGTTTTCCGCCAGTGCATGCAGGTGGCTCGCCAACTGCTCGATCTCGGTCACCTGAGGCATCTGGCCGGCAGCGAAATCGGCCAGCAGGTCGGGCAGGTGCACGACCACCTGCTGCAGCGCCACCACCCCCTCCGGGGCCAGCGCCATGCGCCCTTCCAGCACCCGGTTGAGCAGATGCTCGGCGCCCCAGGCCAGTTCGGCCACCGCCTGGGCATGGACCATGCGGCCACTGCCCTTGAGTGTATGCAGGTCACGACGTACTTCCAGCAAGGCATCGCGCAGGGTGTTGTCGGCACGCCAGCGCAGCCAGTGGCGCTCGATTTCCGGCAGCAGCTCGCCGGCCTCTTCGAGGAACACCTCGCGCAGTTCGTCATCGATGCCGTCAGTGCTGCCATCCTGCTCAACGCCACCGCCGCCAAGCGAGCACTGCACGCCCAGCGCTGCCAAGCTGGCGCGGGCCATGTCGAGGAAGGGTTGGCCATCGGCCAGAGGGTCGGCAACTCGCCATTGCAGGTAGCACTCGCTGGCACTGAGGGCATCAGCCAGGTGATTCAGCTCATCCGCAGGCGGTTCCACGTCAAGATGCTGCAACCAGCGCTGCACGTAACCCGCACAGCCGGCGAAGACTTCAGCGGCAGCCGGCAACATGAGCATCGACAATGCCCCACGTACCTGCTGCAACAGCCCCGGCAACGGTTGCAGGCGCTGCCGCGGCCAATCGGACTCCAGGCAATCGCCGATCAGGTCCTTGGCTTGCTGCAGCACGTTCAACGACTCGTTCAGCACCAGCTGGCGTATCTCGGCCAGGTCCGAGCCGGGCATGCCGCCCTGCCCGCCTTCCTCCAGCGGGCCGACCATGCCGTTGAGGCTGGCTTCCACGTACAGCAGCGCACCTGCCACATCCATGAGCACGGCGTCATCCGCCACGCGCTCACCCTGGCCCACGGCCTGCAGGGCCAACACCTGGTCGATGATCACCCGCCGCGGTTGCTGAAAGCCCAGTACCGCGAGGGTATCGGCAACGTGGCGCAAGGGCGCCAGCAGGCTTTCCAACTGCTCGCTGTGCTGGCGATCACCGCGCACGAACTGGTCCAGGCGCTCCTTGATGCGCATCAGGTCATCGCACAAGGCGCTGATCACCGAACGCAAGGCATCACGGCCTGGCCCCGCCTGCACCTGCTCACGCCAGTTGCCCAGCGACAGGTCGAGGTTGGCCAGGTCGTCGGAACCAGCAAAGCGCTGAGCCGCGCCGCTGATCAGGCTGCCCTGGGCCAATGGCTCGACACCGCGGCAGGCACGCAGCTGGTTGAGCAGCGGCAGCATCACCAACGGCAGGTCGTGGCGCGCACCGCGCAGCCGCTCCAGGTACGAGGGCAATTGTTCCAGGCCACGGAACAGCGGGCCCAGGCAGTCGCCACGCGGGCTGACCTGGCCCTCGGCCAAGGCCCTGGCCAGCAGCTCCAACTCCTCGGCCAGGCGCGTGGCACCGCGCAGTTCAAGCATGCGCAGGCAACCGTGCACCTGGTGCAAGTTATCCACCACGAACGCCAGCATGGACAAGTCGTCCGTTTCCCCGGCAAAGCGCTCCAGCGCCTGGCGTGCCTGGCCCAGGCAATCGAGGATGGCTGCCCGGGTCCAGGCCAGGGCCACGGTATCGTGACGTTCGGGGCTTACAGCTGCTGCCATGACCACTCCTCAGTGCCGCTCGGCGGGTGCCGGCAGGGTAAAACCGGACACCGAACGGCGCATCTCGCTGGCCATCCGCGCCAGGTGGCGAATGCTGTCGGCGGTGGCGCCGGAGCCGGCGGAGGTCTGCGCGGTTATTTGCTGGATCACGGCCATGGTGTGGGAAATCTGCCCGGCAGAAGACGTCTGTAACTGGGCGGCATCCGAGATGCTGTGGATAAGTTCGGCGAGGTTCTGCGACACCCCTTCGATTTCCGCCAGCGCTACACCGGCGTCCTGCGCCAGGCGTGCACCGCGCACCACTTCGGCGGTGGTCTGCTCCATGGATATGACCGCCTCGTTGGTGTCAGCCTGAATAGTGCGCACCAGCGCCTCGATCTGCCGCGTCGCCGAGGACGAACGTTCGGCCAGGCGCTGGACTTCATCGGCGACCACGGCAAAGCCACGGCCGGCTTCGCCCGCCAGCGAGGCCTGGATGGCCGCGTTGAGGGCGAGGATGTTGGTCTGGTCGGCAATGTCGTCGATCAGGCTGACGATGTCGCCGATTTCCTGGGAAGACTCGCCTAGGCGCTTGATCCGCTTGGCGGTGTCCTGGATCTGCTCGCGGATGTTGTCCATGCCGTTGATGGTGTTGTGCACCACTTCGTTGCCCTTGTTGGCGATCGCCACCGAACGTTCGGCCACCTTGGCCGACTCATAGGCATGCGCCGAAACTCGGTCGATCGACTCGACCATGTCGCCCACCGCCTCGGACGCCTCGCTGATCTGGTCGGCCTGGTGCTCCGAAGCCTTGGCCAGCTGGCGGGCGGTGTTCTGCGTGTCCTGCACCGCGGCGGCCACCTGCTCGGCGCTGTGGTTGATGGTCGCCACCAGGTCGCGCAACTGGTCGACGGAATAGTTGATCGAGTCGGCGATGGCCCCGGTGAAGTCCTCCGTCACCGACACGGTCACGGTCAGGTCACCGTCGGCGAGCTCTTCGATTTCGTCGAGCAGGCGCATGATCGCCTGCTGGTTGCGCTCGTTCTTCTCGGCCGTTTCGTGCAGTTGGCGGTGGGTGGCGCGCACCATCACCAGGCCGATGAGGATGATCGAAGCCAGCGCCAGCAGGCCCAGCACATAGCCACCGACGGTATCCAGCGTGCGCCCGGCGGCCAGGTTCTCGAAGCCGTTGGCCAGGTGCGAGGCTTCGTCGAGCAGGGTCTGCGACAGGCTGAAAATGTTGCCGGCCGCCTCGCGTACGCGAAACAGCTCGGGCGAGGTTTCGAGGATTTCATCCACGGAACCGGCGACGAACTGGAACAGTTCGGCGATTTCGGCCAGGCGGGCACGGGCGTCGGTATCCTCGACGCGGGTCACGTGAATGGCCGGGTTGCCCGCCAGCATGCCTTCGAGCACCTGGCCAAAGCGGCTGGCATCGCGGCCGAAGGTGTCGGCGGCCTGCGCGGCGGTGTCGTCGCCGGCCAGCACGGTATTGACCGAGCCCAGAATGCGCTCGGCAAGCAGCAGCTGGCGCTGAGCCACTACCACCTGGCTGGCGGGGGCACCGCTCTGCAGCAGAATTTCGACGACTTTTTCGTACTCGACCTGCAACTGCGGCACGGTTTCGGCCAGGGTCGCCGCCACCTGGTGCAGCGACAGCACGGTCTGTTCGCTGGCGAGGATGGTGTCGGTGTTCTTGCGCAGGTTTTCCCAGTCCTGGCGCACCGCCTCCATTTCATCCTTCACCCCGGCCGGTGCCGCGGGCAGGCCGGTAGACTTGTCACCTTCGCGCAGGTAGCTCCAGCGCCGCTCGAAATCGTTGCGTGCATCCGACAGCAGCTTGAACGCCAGGCCCTTGCCCGCCGCCGCCTCGGTGGCGTTCTTGGCGATGCGCTGGGACAACACGCGCAGCTCGCCGGCATGGCCGATGTACTGTTTGTCGTGGTTGGACTGGGTATTGAGGTAGGCGAAGTTGGCGAACAGCAGGATGATCGACAGGATCAACACCACGAACAGCACGGTGATCTGCGCAATGCTGCGCGTGCGCGGGGTCATGCTGGTGGGGGCAACGGGGGTGGCCGGCTTGTTCACGTTCGAAAGTCCTATAGCGCCACGTCGAGAAAGCCCGGCGCCTGGGCCAGGGCGAAGGGGCTGAAGATCGCCCAGTTGCGTTCACGCGGGAAATGCCCCTGGACGAAACGCGCGGCGGCGCGGATCAGCGGCTGCGGTGGTGCCAGCTCCAGGGTATCCAAGGCAAAGTGCTGCAGGCCGAGCACCTCGTCGACCAGCAGGCCGACGAACAGGTCCTCGTGGTCGAGCACCAGCACCCGCCGCTGTTTACCCGGCGCCGCCGGGCCAAGGCCGAAAAAACTGCTCAAGTCCATCACCGGCAGCAACCGGCCGCGCAGGTTGGCCACCCCGCAGACCCACGGTTGCACACCAGGTACACGGCTGCTGCGCGGCTCGCGCGACACTTCGGCCACCTCACCCATGGGCGCGACAAACCATTGCCCGGCAATGCGAAAGCCAATACCGCTCCACTGCTGCAAGCGGATGTCCTGCGGCGGCTGGTCGGCCACCAGCAGGCGGCAGCGCCGGTCGATGTCCAGCAACAGCTCGAAGGCGGTCAGCGACGCGCCCTGGGGGCGGGTGGTCAAGCGCCCAGCACTTCGTCGAGCTTGGCGATCAGGGCCTGCTCTTCCACCGGTTTGGTGACGAAGCCGCGCGCACCCTGGCGCTGCGCCCAGATGCGGTCTGTTTCCTGGTCCTTGGTGGTGACGATAAGCACCGGAATGGCGCTGGTTTCCGGGTCCTTGCTCAACTGACGGGTGGCCTGGAAGCCGTTCATGCCTGGCATGACGATATCCATCAGCACCGCGTCGGGCTTTTCCTGGCGGGCCAGGGCCACAGCGTCGGCGCCGTTGTTGGCCTTGAGCACTTGATGGCCATGCTTTTCCAGCCATTCGGTCAATCTGTACATCTCTGTCGGCGAGTCGTCGACAATCAGAACTCGGGCCATGCTGTTTCCCCATCAGGAAATAAAGGCCGCGCCACGTCGGGCACGGTCAAGGTGCGGGTTGTTCGTGCGCGGCGAAACCGGGTACATGGGCCCTGATCGCGTCGAGCAGTTCGTCTTTGCTGAATGGTTTGGTCAGGAACTGGTCGGAGCCGACCACCCGCCCGCGGGCCTTGTCGAACAGGCCATCGCGAGACGACAGGAGGATCACCGGGATGTCCTTGAAGGCGCTGTTATGCTTGATCACGGCGCAGGTCTGGTAGCCATCCAGGCGGGGCATCAGCACGTCGACGAAAATGATCTGTGGCTGGTGGTCGACGATCTTGGCCAGGGCATCGAAACCGTCGCTGGCGGTGATCACCTCGCAGCCTGCTTCGCCGAGCAACATCTGCGCAGTGCGGCGGATCGTGCGTGAGTCGTCGATCACCATCACCTTCAGGGGTTGTTCCATAGATGCCTACCAGAGAAAAATGAGCTGCACGTTGCAAGCGTCGAGCGGCAAGAAAAGGCGCACTGGCGAGTGGCCGGCTTTTTCTTGAAGCTTGTAGCTTAAGGCTTGCAGCTCATTTTTAGCACACTCCGGGTGGCCATTCCATCTACCGCGCCCCTTGACCCGCGGCGTTCGCGGCGCCACCCTGAGCCACTTTTCTTTCGATTCGTCGCGGCCACCCGCCGCCAAGAGGAACCACCCCCATGAGCGTTCGCCTCGGCATTGTCATGGACCCGATTGCGTCCATCTCCTACAAGAAGGACAGCTCGCTGGCCATGCTGCTGGCCGCCCAGGCCCGTGGCTGGAGCCTGTTCTACATGGAACAGCGCGACCTGTATCAAGGCGAAGGCAAAGCCCGTGCACGCATGCGCCCGCTTAAGGTGTTCGCCGACCCGGCGCACTGGTTCGAACTGGGCGAAGAGCAGGACAGCCTGTTGTCCGAGCTGGACGTGGTCCTGATGCGCAAGGACCCACCGTTCGACATGGAGTTCGTCTACAGCACCTACCTGCTGGAACAGGCCGAGGCCGAAGGCGTGCTGGTGGTCAACCGCCCGCAGAGCCTGCGCGACTGCAACGAAAAACTGTTCGCCACGCTGTTCCCGCAGTGCACGCCGCCGACCCTGGTCAGCCGCCGCCCGGACATCATTCGCGAATTCGCGGCCAAACACGGCGACGTGATCCTCAAGCCGCTGGACGGCATGGGCGGCACCTCGATCTTCCGCCACCGGGTGGGCGACCCCAACCTCTCGGTGATTCTGGAAACCCTGACCGCGCTAGGCGCCCAGCAAATCATGGCGCAGGCCTACCTGCCGGCGATCAAGGACGGCGACAAGCGCATCCTGATGATCGACGGCGAGCCGGTCGACTACTGCCTGGCGCGCATCCCGGCCAGCGGCGAGACCCGCGGCAACCTGGCTGCCGGTGGCCGGGGCGAAGCGCGCCCACTGAGCGAGCGTGACCGCTGGATCGCCGCCCAGGTCGGCCCGACCCTGCGTGAAAAGGGCCTGCTGTTCGTCGGCCTGGACGTGATTGGCGACTACCTGACCGAAATCAACGTCACCAGCCCGACCTGTATCCGCGAGATCGATGCGGCCTTCAACACCGACATTGGTGGCAAGCTGATGGATGCCATTGATCGCCAGTTGCAGGCGCGCTGACCGCCGACGCGAAGCAAATACGCGCAGTGGGGTATGATGCCAGTCCCATTCGACTGAGCTGCTGCCCCGCCACGCGGTTGCTGGATACCTGATGACGCTGCCCGCCGACATCCCTGCCGACCTGCTGCCACCCCGCGTTCGCCCGGTGGACAGGCTTGGCTTTACCCTGTTTCTGGCTGCTTTGGTGCACCTTGCGCTGATTCTTGGCGTGGGCTTTACCGTGGTCAAACCGGCGGAAATTCGTCAGACCATGGACATCACCCTGGCCACCTTCAAAAGCGAGAAAGCGCCCGAGAAGGCCGATTACCAGGCCCAGGCCAACCAGCAGGGCAGCGGCACCCTGGAAAAAAAGGCGGTGCCCACCACCACCGAGGTGGCGCCGTTCCAGGACAGCAAGATCAACAAGGTCACGCCGCCGCCCGCCGCCAAGCCCGAAGTGGTGCAGCCGCCTGCACCGCAGAAGTCCGCGGTGGTCACCCAGGCACCCAAGGCGCAGAAGGTCGAGCCCAAGCCCAAGGAAAGCAAGCCGCAGCCCAAGCCCGCGGCGGCCACGCCTGATTTCGACAGCTCGCAGCTGTCGAGCCAGATCGCCAGCCTTGAAGCCGAGCTGTCCAACGAGCAGCAGATGTACGCCAAACGCCCGCGTATCCACCGCCTGAACGCGGCGTCGACCATGCGCGACAAGGGTGCCTGGTACAAGGAAGAGTGGCGCAAGAAGGTCGAGCGGGTGGGTAACCTCAACTACCCCTACGAAGCGCGCCGGCAGCAGATCTACGGCAACTTGCGGATGATGGTGTCGATCAACCGCGATGGCTCGCTGTATGAGGTGCTGGTGCTGGAATCGTCCGGCCAGGCCGTGCTGGACCAGGCGGCGCAGCGTATCGTGCGGCTGGCAGCGCCGTTTGCACCGTTTACCGGGGATTTGGCCGAGTATGACCGGCTGGAGATCATCCGCACCTGGCGGTTTGCCCGTGGGGATCGGCTTTCCAGTAACTGATCTGGCGGCTGTACTGGCCCCTTCGCGGGAAAGCCCGCGCCCACAGCTATCACACAGCCCTCAGGCTCGGCGGTGTTCCTGTGGGGCGGGCTTGCCCGCGAAAGGGCCGCCACAAGCGACACACAACCACCTTGTCAGCCTCGCCACCTGGCGCCACACTATCCCCCATGAAAACCCTCGCCCCGAGCTACCTCAAGCATCAGTTCCTGATCGCCATGCCGCACATGGCCGACCCGAACTTCGCCCAGACCCTCACGTATATCGTCGAGCACAACGCCAATGGCGCCAT
>Ga0213824_1000647_pt1 | contig 24839 bp, 16 predicted proteins | sample MC6MC0906MG_FD_179892 | JGI IMG/M metagenome (GOLD analysis project Ga0213824, IMG submission 179892) | Enriched soil aggregate microbial communities from Iowa State University, Ames, United States - MC6-MC0906-MG | ecosystem: Environmental > Terrestrial > Soil > Unclassified | place: USA: Iowa...
AAGCATTATTGAAAACAGGCGCCTGAAACAGGATGGAGACAATGCTCTGATCATTAATGGAGAGACAACAGATCTTATGACAGAGTCTGCTTCTTTAAAAGATATTGTAGACGGAAAAGTGGATGTGTCAGGAACTACGCTTTCTGATATATCATGGGCCCATTTAGAAGGCAACACAGACGGAAGCGATATCGGTTATTACTTCCCTGCCGGTTCTCAGACCATATCAGTGAGAAAAGCAAGGAATGCCGGTGACTGGTCACTGGTCGGAACATCAAATGGAAAAGCAGAAGAGAACTATTTAGAAATGTGGTTTGACCATGGAAAAAATCCTGAAAATACCGCATATGAGTATGTTCTCCTTCCAGGAATGACCACGGAAGAAACCGAACAGTATTCCAGGGAACCGCAAATTACAGTCCTGTCAAATACTTCACAGATGCAGGCTGTTTACGACAGATCCGAAAATGTACTAGGAGCCAACATCTGGACAGATGCTGCTACGAAAATTGGAGACTTCTCTGTCAAAGGTGCTGCATCCATGATGGCAAAAGAAGATGAAAATGGAATTCTGACTGTCTCTGCTTCTGATCCAACAATGAAAAATACAGGTACAATTGTAATCGAAATACATAAACCTGTGACAGATATTCTTTCATCAGACGAGAATGTAAAGGCAGAACTGACAGAATACGGAGCAAAACTTACCATTCAGGCCAAAGGAACCAATGGTTCCAATTCTTATGCAGCCATGCAGCTGGCGGCTTCCCTGTACCCACAAGCCGTTACCCTTGCTCCCGGACAAAGTATGACCTTTGCAGTCAATGATTATACCAATGACGCAGGGAATATTACCTGGAAAGTCACAGGAGATAAGTCTCTGGAATCAGGTACCGGAATCGATGAAGAAGGCTGTCTTGATATTGATGATTTTGAAGAAAGCAGCCGGTTAAACGTGACTGCTGAACTGGAAAATGGGATAAAGCTTCAGGCCTTTGTATCCTTAGGCGGAAAAGTGGGACCAGAATTACCGAAAAACATTCAAAAAGTCCAGTCTCTGATTGAAGATGCGGTAAAAGAGGCAATGAACAACGATGATTACAGCGATTACAAGGTACAAAAAACCATCCGGTCAGCAGTCAATGCCTTAACTGCCGTTTCGAATGAAGAATTGGCAAAGTATTTAATGGATGAATTAATTACATTAGAAGAACTGTATAAGGCCGTGATGGAAGCAAAAGACTGCATGATAGACAGCAGAGTGGATTCCACAGAAACAGACCTTACTGGTATACAGATTGCAGGAGCTGCGTTAAGCATACCCATTAAAATTACAGGAAGCACTGCAACTCCTTCCAATGCAGTAAGAGCAACAGCCTCCAATGCGAGGAAAGCGTCTCCATCAACCGCTTTCAAATTCTTTGAGGATGAGGAAGATGATCAGGATATCCGTATTGCTGTTATGTCGGTCACAGACGGCAATGTATCAGAGACAGAAAAAGAAATCCGCAAGTCCTTCGGACTTCAGCTTCAGCTGGAGGATAAGTACGGAAACAAAAAGCTCATATCATTAAATGCTCCGGTGAAAGTGTGGATGGACATTCCGGATCAGGGAAAGGGCGGCCATTCCATTTCTGCGACATTTAAGGGGGCAGATGGAGAAACCAGACAATTACCCGTATCTTGGAATCACAAAACGGATAAAATTTCATTTGTACTGACAGATAACGGAACCGTTACCTTAATCACAGACATCACGACAGGAGAAGAAGAACTCTTTCAAGTATCCGTTGATGACAGCCTGGAAGGCGGCAGGATTACTGCAAATCTCTCTGAAGGAAAAAAGGGAACAAAGGTGATTGTAAAGGCAGTTCCTGATATTGGCTATCGTTTAAAACGTCTGTCTGTTAATGGAAAGACTGTGTCACCGGATAAAAACGGAACATATGAGTTCGTGCTCCAACAGGATACTTATATTACCGGAGAATTCCGGAAAACAAATCTGGACGGAGAGGGAAGCCAGGATAGAGACAGAAGCTCTGAATCAAGAACCGTTAGCTCTGCCTGGAAAAAAGTGAACGGAAAGTGGTACTATTTCAATGAGAAGGGCAATCTGGCAACAGGCTGGCTTCTAATCGATGAAAAATGGTATTGGCTGAGCTCAAATGGAGCCATGCAGACCGGGTGGGTCCTTGATCAGATGGACGGTTCCTGGTATTATCTGAATTCTTCCGGAGCTATGGCGGAAGGCTGGAATTGCATCGATGGAAAATGGTATTATTTAACCACACATACCGAAGGTTCATCCAGCTGGATACTGAACCAGGAGAAATGGGAATATAAAAAGCCGGAAGGTCACTCACGCCCCCATGGATCATTATACATGGATGGTGTGACTCCAGATGGCTGGCTGGTTGACAGCAATGGAGTATGGAATCAATAATTAATTAAATCAATGGATGCTGCTTCACTAACGAAAGTTAGTTTCGCAGCATCCATTTTTGTATCCAGTTCTTACTGGAAAGGATTACGTAGAAAAACGCATCATCTTTATAAAGTCATTGGACTAAGACTATGCAATTATGGTATACTTAACCAATGATATGAATAAAAAACGACAGCATGTGTGATACATAAAAGGAGGTATGTAACATGATTCAGTGCAATTATGAAAGAATGGAAGATAAGATTAAGACCTTCAGCAGGTTTGGAGATACAGGAAAGGGTGGGATTACCAGATTTTCCTTATCGGATGAAGCCTTAGCCGCAAGAAAAGAATTCGTGAAACGCATGGAGGCAATCGGTGCTTCCATTGTAACCGACGATATGGCAAATATATATGCAACCATTGCCGGAACAGAAGATTTACCTGCCATTGTATCAGGTTCCCATATGGATTCTGTACGCCAGGGCGGCAATTATGATGGGATTCTTGGTGTCTTAACAGCAATGGAGGTGGCAGAAACCATTGTAAAGGAAAAAATACCACACCGGCATCCAATTACGGTCATTGTATGGACCAACGAAGAAGGCGCCAGATTTGAACCGGCAATGATGTCTTCCGGTGTTATTTGTGGAAAATTTAACAAGGAAACTATGTTGGCTTCGAAGGCAAAAGACATTCCAGGGTATACGTTCAGAGAGGCTTTGGAAAAAAGCGGATTTAAAGGAAAGGAAGAAAACCGGCTTGATCCGTCCAAAACAAAGGCTTTGGTGGAACTTCACATTGAACAGGGCCCGGTATTGGAAGCAGAAGGGATCGATATAGGAGTGGTAGAAGGCGTCTGCGGTATGATCAATTACGAATTTACCTTTACCGGACAGGCTGGCCATGCAGGAACGACTCCTATGAAATATCGTAAGGATGCCCTTTATGCCGCAGTCAAAACCATTCAATATCTCCATGATGAGCTGGACAAGTTGGATAGCAAACTGGTTTATACCACGGGAAAGATTTCTGCCCATCCAAACATTCACACCATAATACCGGATGAAGTGAAATTTACCCTGGATGCGAGACATCAGGATTCCGAAGTGATCAAGCAGGTACTTGAAGTTATTAAAAAAATTCCAAGCGTTGTGGAGCAATGCGAAGTGAATTATGAGGAAGCATGGGCACGTAAGACCGTGAGCTTTACTACCGAACTGGTTGACTATGTAGAATTTAGTGCACAGGAATGCGGCTATTCCAATCGTAGAATATACAGCGGCCCTGGTCATGATGCGCAGTTTGCTATAGATTTTGTTCCCACCACCATGATATTCGTGCCAAGTGTAGGAGGGCACAGCCATTGTGAGATCGAATATACTCCGGTAGAAAGCTGTTTAAAAGGAGCGAATGTACTTTTAAATACGATTTTGCATATTGATGAAAATTAAATCGTAAAGTGAGGGCGCATATGAATACTGATTTTGTAAACTTAACAACAGAAAACCTTGCCAATGAGCATTTATGCTGCATTATCCGCAGTAAAAAGCCCCATCAAGGCATTGACGCAAAGCGAAAATGGCTTTCAGAGCGATTGAATGAAGGTCATGTCTTTAGAAAGTTAAATGCAAAGGCCACAGTTTTTATAGAATATGCTCCTCTTGAAACTGCTTGGGTTCCCATAACTGGTGACAACTATTATTATGTGTATTGCTTATGGGTATCTGGCAGTGCCAAAGGACAAGGGTACGGAAAATCTCTGATGGAATATTGTTTGGCTGATGCGAAAGAGAAGGGGAAATCCGGCGTTTGTATGCTTGGAGCAAATAAGCAAAAAGCCTGGCTTTCTGACCAATCATTTGCAAAGAAGTTTGGTTTTGAGGTTGTTGATACTACCGATCATGGATATGAATTGCTTGCACTCTCTTTTGATGGTACAATGCCAAAGTTTGTACAACAGGTTAAAAACCAAGAAATCGAAAACAAAGAACTAACAATTTATTATGATATGCAATGTCCCTATGTCTGTCAAAACATTGAGATGATAAAAAAATATTGTGATACAAATGACATTCCTGTATCCTTAATTCAAGTGGACACGCTGCAAAAGGCAAAGGAATTGCCTTGTGTTTTCAATAACTGGGGTGTGTTTTATAAAGGGATCTTTGAGACAGTGAATTTGTTAGATGTCGCTTACTTAGAGAGAATACTCAAAAAATAAACAACCAACTTTGAATTGCAAAGGTAAAGTAACTATGGTAAAATATAGAAAAATTCTAAGAAAGAAGGCATACAATATGGACAAGGATCTATTAAATTATGTTGTTGAAAAAACAAACGAATTAATAAGTGCTCCATCATGTAGCAGTGAGGCAAAAGAAGCAGCTCAGAACTGGTTGGCCGCTATTGGAACTGATAGGGAAGCCGCAGAAACCAAAAAATATATTGATGAGCTTGAGGCAGATATAATGCCTATTGACAGTTTAATCGGCTTTGCAGAATCTGATGCTGGAATTCAGGTTTTTGGTGCGGACACTGCGAAGCATATCGCGGCACATGCAATTGAAATCAAGTCTGCCGGAGAGAAATATTGTGATTGTCCGGCTTGCGCTGCTGTAGCAGCGATTCTTAACAAGAAAGACATCCTTCTTAAATAAGAAAATAAAATTAAAAATCAGTACACATTACAGAGCATCAATCAGAAATGATTGGTGCCCTTTTTTATTGAAAATAAAAGGAATAAAGGCAGGATGATATGGTCACTTTGTATATGAGTTTCAATAAATATACCATGAAGTTAGATATTTTGACCAAAATGGGTATATACGCATACTTTATGGCGATATAAGCAGATACAAATATGCGTATATTAGCTATAATGAATCCATAAGGCAATAACAAATCTGATAAAACAAACAAAATAAAGAATAAAAAGAAAGGAGAAATATACATATTGATGAAAAACATATCAAAAAAAGGGAACAAAAGGCCATTAATCAAGGATATTCGACGGGATAAATGGCTGTATATTTTTTTGACCCCAATTATGGCTTATTTTGTCATTTTTAAGTATCTTCCCATGCTCGGAACCATTATGGCGTTCCAAAACTTTAAATTTTCCACCGGATTTTTTGAAAGTGAATGGGTCGGTCTTGAACATTTCAAGCGATTATTTACAGGCAAGAATTTCTATATGATTTTGAGAAATACTTTGCTGCTGAATGCAGGAAGCGTTTTGTTCGGGTTTCCGGTGCCCATTATCCTGGCAATATTCTTAAATGAGGTGAAGAGCAGGACCTTTAAGAAGGTGACCCAGAGCATCATGTATCTGCCTCACTTCATGTCCTGGGTGGTACTGGGAGGAATCTTAATTGGACTTCTCTCACCCAGCTCTGGCATTATCAATCATATACTGAAAAATGTATTTGGGATTCAGCCTATCTACTTCATGGGCAGCAGGTTCTGGTGGCCCATTACCTTCATCATCTCCGGTATCTGGCAGGGAGCCGGATGGGGAACAATCATTTATCTGGCGGCCATCACCGGAATCGACCCACAGCTTTATGAGGCGGCCCGCATTGACGGCGCAGGCAAGTTAAAACAGATCCGTTATGTGACCCTCCCCTGCTTAAAGAGCACCATCGTAGTCATGCTGATCTTACGGATGGGCTCCATGATGGATGTAGGATTTGAACAGGTATATGTCATGATGAACCCTGCCGTCCGCGATGTATCGGAAGTAATCAGCACTTATGTGTACCGGGTCGGTATCGAAGGCGCCCAGTACAGCTATACAACAGCAATCGGTCTGTTCCAGTCGGCGGTAAGCTGCATCTTAGTATACACCACCAACCGGATATCAAAGAAAGTCAACGGCGAAGGCCTTTGGTAAAGGATAGGAGGTATTGTAATGGCGAAACAGGTTAAAAAAGCAGTTAAAGTTAAAAAGTCCCTGGAAGAAAAGATATTCCTTGTTGTGGTCTATGTGGTCCTGACCTTATTTACTATCTGTGCGTTGTATCCCTTCCTCTATGTATTGGCCGTATCCTTCAGTTCCAGCCGGGCTGTGGGAGCCGGAGAAGTAGTGCTGTGGCCGGTGGAATTCAATGTGGAGGCTTATAACCAGCTGCTGCTGGATGGGCAGATTTTTGCATCCATGAAGAATACCATCCTGCTGACGGTAGTAGGGACATTCCTGAACCTTGTGACTACTACATTAGCAGCGTATTCCCTTTCCAAAAGAAACTTAAGGGGGCGGAAGATATTTGTAGGCATGATCGTATTCACCATGCTGTTTTCCGGCGGCATGATTCCCAATTTCGTACTGATTAAATCGTTGAAACTGATGAATACCTATACAGGGTTGTGGTTGATGGGATTAATCAGCACTTATAACCTGATCGTAATGAAGACATTTTTTGAGGGCGTACCTGAAAGTTTATCGGAAGCGGCAGCCATTGACGGCGCCAATGAGCCTACGATCTTATGCCGGGTGATCCTTCCGGTATCCAAACCGGTGATTGCAACAATGGTGCTTTTCTATGCCGTTGGCTGGTGGAATAATTATTTCAATCCCATGCTGTACCTAAGCTCTACCACCAAATTCCCGATGATGGTGAAATTAAAGCAGATGCTGGATACGGCTAAGATGATAGAAGTCAGCAGCAGTGAAGGATTGGTTCAAACCACGGTAGCTGCGGAAACCTTTAAAGCGGCATCTATTATGGTGGTAACCCTGCCGATCATTTGTGTATATCCATTTCTTCAAAAGTATTTTGTAAAGGGAGCCATGATAGGTTCGGTCAAAGGTTAGGTTTTAAAGGAGAATTATGCGTCCAAATAAAACAAAAATAAATGCCGCAGATGCGGCGGATGGGAGAAGCTATGAATAAAAAATTAACAGCTTTGGCACTGGCGGTTACAATGGCAGCAGGAGCGGCAATGGCAGGCTGCTCTGGCGGTGGCAGCGCCACAACAGGAGGGACCGGGGCCGTAGGAGGCGGAACCACGAAGCAGGCCGAAGGCTCAGGGAAAAAGGAGATTTCCATCTCGATTTTGGAACGAGGCCAATGTCCCGCAGAAGAAGGTACCATGGAAGACAACCGATGGGTGAACTGGATCAATGAGAACAGCCCGGTAAAGGTAAACTGGGTACCGGTGCCCCGTACCGAGTCCGTAGCAAAGATCAACGCTTTGTTTGCCAGTGATTCTGCTCCGGATCTGGTGTGGGAATTCGGTAAGACATTTATGGACAGCCTGATCCAGCAAGGCGTAATCCAGCCCGTGGATGAGTACATAGAGCAATACAGCACAGAATATAAGTCATATCTGGAAAAACATCCGGAGCTGGTCCCTTATCTGACTGGAGATGACGGCAAGATGTATGCAATGACATCAGCCAGGACGCCTTTAGGCGTGGCTAACCACGGCATCTGGATCCGCCAGGACTGGCTGGACAATTTAGGGCTTCAGACACCGACCACCACGAATGAACTTTATGATGTGGCTTATAAATTCACAAAGAATGACCCGGATAAAAATGGGGTAGATGATACCTTTGGGCTTTCCTTTAATTACAACTTCCTTTCCATTATGAAGACTCTGTTTGGGCAGCCGGACGGGAATATGGAAGTCATTGACGGCCAGCTTAAAGATTGGGTAGGTACGGACGAATATGCACAGTGTTTTGACATGTTGAAGAAGATGTATAACGAAGGCATCATTGATCCGGAATACATCACCGATACCAACTTTGAGCGCCAGCGTGAACTGGTGGTTACAGGTAAGGCCGGTATCTGGTTGTCTGGTTACAACATGGAGTCTGAGTGGAGGGAGCTGAAAAAGAATGTTCCGGAAGCCGTGTTCATCCCTCTGGAACCTGTTGCAGGACCGGAAGGAAAGGGAGGACTCTACCAGGAACCGCCTGCTAATAAAATAATCTGCATGAATCGCAATGCAAAAGATCCTGAAGCATGTTTGGAATTCATCGACTGGATGCTTAAGGAAGGCTGGAAAGACCCTACTTACGGTACGGAAGGCGTACATTATAAAATGGTAGACGGCATTCCTCAGAAAATCGACGTGGAAAAGAATAAGAGAGAACTGAACTATGCGACGGAATACGCCATTGTATCAGGTGAAGTTATTGACGATATCGGCAAATATATCGCAATCACCAGTGCACAGGATGAACTGTCCCAGGAATATGCCAAACTGCGCACCCTTGGGCTTGATACGGCTATGAAGAATAAGTTCAGAAGGGATATCCCCTATCTGCCGGCATCCGAACTGTCCAGCAAATATAACAGCGATTTCTTCTCTATCCAGAATTCCATTGAAGCCAAGATGATAAGCGATCCCAGCTATTCCGTTGCAGAAGGTATTACCGAAATCGAGAGTGAGAAAAAAGGCCTGGGATTTGACGATGTGATGAAAGAACGCCAGGAATGGTACGAGAAAAATAAAGATTTGTTCAACTAATTACGATCAGCTAACAGGAAATGCCAGTGGCTGTTGCAGTCGCTGGCATTTCCTGTGTATAAGAGGAGGAAAAACCTATGGCAGATTTTAGAACGAAACGATGTGGTACCTTTGGGACGGGATACAGAACCCTAAATGAAGAAGGGAAGAATGTTGCCCACTGCTATGTGACATCCAATTGCTGGGATGGGAACCAGGCGGTAGTGACAGCCAGGCTGCCCAGCCTAAAAGACAGCAGTTGTTCCTATGTGTGGACGAATCTGGAGTCAGGAGAAGAGAGGCTGCTTTGTGAAGGTGGGGTCGGGACGGATTTTACGGTTAGGAACGGAAAATTATATCATGTAGAGGGGGGCCGGTATCTGGCGACGGAAATCAGCACGGGAACCACATCAGTATTATGGGAGGCGCCGTACCCTCTGGTCGGGCCCATTTCCATAACCAATGACGGACAGTTCGGGGCGGCTTGCTGGAGATACGAGGATGGCAGCTATTCCATTGGCAGGATAAACTTACTGACAGGTAGTCATGAGGAGTTTCACCGCCAATCGTTCCCGCCGCCCTTTAACGAAATATCCCATTGTATGCCAAGCCCTGTGGATCCGAACCACATGTTCTTCTGTCATGAAGGCCATTGCTGTTATATCACCAACCGCCTTTGGATGACGGACGTAATAAACGGCAAGACAGAGAATATCTTCCGGCAGCGCCTGGATCAGGACGGGAACAATGGGGAATGCTGCGGCCATGAGATGTGGAGTCCTGATGGAAATGGTTTATATTTTGTTAAATACATATCTGCGACCATAGAACCGAGAGGAGTATGGTATATCGACAGGAAGACACATAAGACCCGCTCAGTGGCTTCCGGAGGCAAGTACTGGCATGTAGGCGTATCGCCTGACGGGAATCGACTGGCTGCCGATACTCAGGTCCCCGGAAAATTCAGCGATGTGGTCTTAATCGACCAGGCCATGGAACTGGAAATTCCCCTTGTAAGGGCGGAAACCAATTGGACCCATCCCTGCCACCCTCACCCGGTATTCAGCCCCAATGGGGAGAAGCTTTGCTTCACCATGTTAAACGAAGCCGGAAATACCTGTGTTGCCATTGTGGATTTACCTGAAAAGTAAAAGAGAAATGAGAGATGAATCATATGATATTTTCATTGGAAAAGTTTGAAAAGAGGATGGCCGAATTGGAGTGGAGGCGCTATTGTGGGCTGGAGCCCATTACGCCTATGGAATCCATGGAAGCCACAGGGTGTGAAGATGCGCCTTATACGGAGCTTCCGAATGAATTCATAAGTACGGATATGCAGCTGGGTGATTTCTTTGTGGGACGGGACCGTTATCTTTGGCTGAGAAAGAAGCTGGTGCTTCCGAAGGCGATTGCTGGATATAAAGTGACAGGCCTGTTTGACTTTGGAGTTACAGGAGGCGGTGGCAACAGCGGCTTTGAGTCCCTGCTTTACGTCAATGGGAAACCTTATCAGGGAGTGGATTCCAATCATCAGGATGTGGTTCTGCAAGAATTTGCCGGCCAGGAAGCTGAACTGACTTTCCTGTTATGGACAGGATTAGAAGGCGGCGGGAAGAAAAAGACATTTTACCATCAGATGCTAAAGGCCCATGTGGGATACTTACATGAAGCGGCAGATAAGTTCTATTATTACTTAAAAGCGGTCTGCCAGGAGCTGCAGTACCTGACGGAAACAGATGGGAATAAATATATTCTGACGGACGCCATGGAAGAAGCCTTAAAGCTGGTCAATTGGGATGAGGATAAGCTCCACGCAACCATCGTTGATGCTTTGGAACTGTTTGAAAAGCGGATTGACGCATCCGGTTGGAAATCGCCAGTAACCGTCAATTGCATCGGCCATACCCATATTGATGTGGCGTGGCTATGGCGGTTAAAACATACCAGAGAGAAATCCATGCGATCCTTTGCGACGGCCCTGCGTTTGATGAAAGAATATGATGAGTTCGTTTTCTTACAGACCCAGCCCCAGCTTTATCAATATTTGAAACACGATTGTCCGGAGCTTTATGAGGAAATTAAACAGCGGATAAAAGATGGGAAGTGGGAGGCAGAGGGCGGCATGTGGCTGGAAGCGGACTGCAACATCACATCAGGGGAATCCCTGGTACGCCAGATGCTTTACGGTACGGAATTCTTCCGGAAGGAATTCGGAGTGGAATGCAGCTATCTGTGGCTGCCGGATGTATTTGGTTACAGCTGGGCTCTGCCTCAGATCCTAAAACAGTGCAATATCAAAACATTCATGACCACAAAAATCAGCTGGAACCAGTTCAACAGCATCCCCAATGACTTATTTACCTGGAGAGGTATCGACGGAAGCGAGATCCTGACTTATTTTGTGGATACGCCTGAGGAGAACCAGGATTTTTCCGACCGTTTTTCTACATACAACGGGATATTAAATCCCAGGGCCATCATAGGAAGCTGGACGAAATTTAAGAATAAGGATATTTCGAATCAGACGCTGGTGTCCTATGGTTATGGAGACGGCGGCGGCGGTGTGAACCGGGAGATGTTGGAGCTTTTACGGGTCATGAACCGCCTGCCGGGACTTCCTGCTGTGAAGCCGGTAAAAGCCGGTCAATACTTTGAGGAAATCCATAAGGATGCAGAAGCAGCAGGAGATAAGCTGGCGCTGTGGGACGGTGAATTATACTTAGAATACCACAGAGGCACTTATACCTCACAAGCAAATAGCAAGAAGCGAAACCGCAAGCTGGAAAACAAAGCCCAGGAGGCCGAATGGCTCAGCGCGCTGGCCGGTCTTTGGGGCAGAGCCTCGGAAAAGGACAAATTAAAGGAGGCGTGGGAAATCATCCTGAGGAATCAGTTCCACGATATCATTCCCGGCTCCTCCATTCGGGAAGTGTATCAGGATTCCATGAAGGAATACGATCTTGCGGACAGCCTGCTGAATCAGTTGAAGGAAGACGCTTGGGAAGCAATTGGAGAAAGAATAGAAAAATCCCAAGAGAATGAATGGTATACGGTATATCACGGTGGTGCCTATGACCAAAGGGGATTGGTGTTCATCAAAACGGAGAAAGACATCAGCTTTAATGATGAGCGTGGAAACCGTTTGGAGGCGCAGAATACAGAAGGTGGTTATCTGGTGGATGTTCTGGTTCCCGCCCGCAGTGCCATAGCTGTCCGGGGCTGTGGATATGGAGAAACTAAGGAATCTGAGTCTATATCCTCCGTCTGTGGTGGAGAGGCTGGAGATCCAGAAACCGTTCCGTTCTGCTGGGATGAAAGAACTGGAAAGCTGGAAACGCCTTACTACATGATCTGCTGGAATGAAGATGGGCAGTTGTGCCGTATTTATGATAAAGAAAATGACAGAGAGGTATTGGCAGACGGCGAATCCGGCAATGTACTGGAAATCTATGAAGACAGGCCGCTTAATCATGATGCCTGGGATGTGGATATTTATTATACTCAAAAAAAGGAAATTATGGAATGTACCAAGCCTGCAGAAGTGGTGGAGGCAGGAGCGCTTAGAGCTGTGGTACGGTTCGCTTATCATTATAACCAATCGGATGTGGTCCAGGATATGATTGTGTACCGGGACAGCAGAAGAATTGACTTCAAGAGTGAAGTGGAGTGGCAGGAAGACCACAGGCTGTTAAAAACTTCCTTCCCGGTCAATGTGCGAAGTACCAAAGCGTCCTATGATATCCAGTTCGGCCATGTGGAACGCACAACCCATTTTAACACCAGCTGGGACATGGCCAGGTTCGAGGTGGCGGCCCATAAGTGGGCAGACTTCTCCGAAACCGGCTACGGTGTAGCGTTGATGAATGACTGCAAATATGGCTACAGCATCAAGGACCATGTGATGAAACTTTCCCTGCTGAAAAGCGCAAAACATCCGGATACCCTTGCGGATATGGGGCATCACAGCTTCACCTATTCCCTCCTTCCTCATAAGGGAAGTCTGCAGGAGGGCCATGTCATTGAAGAAAGCACTGCTTTGAACCAACCGCTGGAATACAGAAGAGGGAATTCCGTAATCTGCGGCAGGCAAATATTTACCTGTAACACCAATGCGGTACAAATGGATGTGGTTAAACCGGCAGAGGACGGCAGAGGGCTGATCCTGCGTATCCACGAATGCCATGGAAGTACGGCGGATGCAGTGATCACTTCGGATTTCCATATTGCAGATTATGAAGAATGCAATCTTCTGGAACAGCCTTTCGGTATCAAAAGCCAGGAAGCAGAGATCCGATGCCGCATGAAACCGTTTCAGATACGGACCTTCAGAATAAGTTTAGAAAAATAATAAATAAGAAATTGTATTGGAAGGAGCACATTTTGCAGTTAATAGAGAAAATCACAGACAGAGTTGTACATGGCAGTGACAAGGAATGGGCCATGAACATCCATTCTTTTGATTGGGTGCCCGGAGTAGGGTTGTACGGTATTTGGAAAGCGTGGGAGGTTACCGGAAAGGATGAGTATCTGGATTTCCTGACTGATTGGGCTGGCAAGCATCTGGAGGATGCTTACCGGCAGAAGACCGTGAATTCTACGGCTCCTATGATTGCAATACTGGAATTGTATAAGAAGAGCGGCAAGGAAGCATATCGGAAGGTGTGTCAGGATATGGCAGAATACGTTCTGAAAGAAGCGCCGTTAACCATTGACGGAGGGTTGGAACATACGGTAACAGAGAATGCCAGCTTCGATAATCAGATGTGGGCGGATACATTATTTATGGTATGCATCTTCATGGCCAGGTTTGGGAACCTGACCGGTAACAGAAGTTATACGGAATTTGCTTCGGACCAGCTGGTCCTCCATTACCGTTATCTGTGGGACGAGGAGACAGGGTTGTTCTATCATGGTTGGGATGGCACCAGCAGGACCCATTTAAGCAGCATTCATTGGGGACGGGCTAACGCCTGGATCATATACAGTACCGTAGAAATCCTCAACGAGGTGGGGGAATTCGAAGAAAGGGATGATGTAATTTGTAAGCTGCAGCGCCATGCCTCCTCCCTTACAAGTTTGCAGAGAGCCAATGGATTGTTCGGCTCCATATTAGATGACCCCACATCTTACGATGAGCTTTCTGCTTCTGCCGGAATCGCCTGTGGGATCAAGAGGGGCATCCGGTTCGGATATGTGGACGGCAGCCTGGAAAATGCAGCCCGGCGGGTATATAAGGTGCTACCTCAGTACGTAGATGAAACAGGAACGGTTCAGGGAGTGTCCGGCGGGACGCCCATTATGGAAACGGCCAGGGAATACCGGGACATTCCCGTAATGCCTACCTTGTACGGGCAGGCCCTTACCTGCCTGGCATTGGCTGAATTTGAACAGGAGTGATAAAATGGAGCGAAAGGAAGTATATGCTGTCCAGGAATTATATCAGGATAACCTGATGGTGACCCATACTGTCTGCGGTGCCCTTGAGTATGATATGAAAAACCTGCATTTTCATGACGGATTTGAGATTTGGTTCACACTGACGGACAACAGTGGATTCTACTTTGAAAATTGTTCCTATACGCTGAACCGGGGCGGTCTGGTGCTGGTCAATAACAGCGAGCTGCACCGAACCACCGCTCCACCCGACGGAATCTTTGACCGCTATATCATATCCTTTGTGCCGGACTATATTGCAATGTTCAATACCGGTGAGGAGGACCTATTCCATGCATTCATAAACCGCCCTCAGGGAGTAGCCCATTATGTACAGCTGACAGAAACACAGACAGAGGAGTTCCTGGATACCATTTCCCGTCTGGACCGTTATATCAAGGACAGCCGGTATGGGACGGAACTGCTTAAGAAACTGACCCTGACGGAACTGGTGACCTTGTGCAGCGGGTATTTCAAAGGTTCCGTCCACTATCAGGAGGAGCAATCCTCGGAACGTTTGAATCCGATTTTGCAATATATTAAAAACAACATAAACAAGGATCTGACGCTGGATACGCTGACGGCTAAGTTTTTTATCAGCAAGACCCATCTGATCAGACTATTTAAAGCAGTAACCGGGATGGCGCCCAATGAGTACATCATCATGACTCGCGTGATGAAGGCCAGGACCTATCTTTCGGAAGGGATGCCCATATTGAAAATCTGTGAGCTGGTGGGGTATGCCGATGAATCCCATTTTATCAGGACCTTTAAGCGGATCATGGGAATTACTCCGAAGCAGTACAGTAAACTCAGAAGAAAGAATTTTGATACGAAACCAAATGGAAACCAATAAAAGCAAGAACACGGAACCATTCTTTTGGAGAAAGGGAATGTACGATGATTGAATTTTTAAATCCTCAGGAAAAACATTTAAATGACAGGATCATGGGCAGGATGGATAAAAAATATGACAGGGAAGAGGCCATGATCACCCAGTGGCGCGGCGAACACGGATATCACAGTACACTGGTAAACCAAATGGTACATCCGACCTACGATTCCCTGAGTTATGCATATGAACGGATGAACAGGGGAACAGAAGAGGATTTTGAAGAGGCTATAAGAATTCTGCACCGAGTGGTACCTCTTCAGGATACCAATTCCGATCATGATACCTATGGAATATGGCCGTATTTTATGGAGGAGACGTTGGAGCAGATGGCTCCTCCGGATTGGAACTGGGCTGATTTCTGTGGTAAGAAGCTGCTGCAGATGCTCATCGATTACAAAGAACATATCCCGGCCGATTTAGCGGAGATGATGCACCAGGCAATCATACATAGCTGTAACTCCATCATCCGCCGGAATATGGGTCCACACTATACCAATATTTCCATTATGGGAACCCTTGTTACGATGGTAGCCGGAGAGCAGTTTGGAGATGATTCCCTGGTGGAATACGCGAAAAGAAGGCTGGATGGCCTGTATGCGTTTAACATCGGCCACGGGGCATTCCAGGAATACAACAGCCCGTCTTATACCTGGGTGGTCATCGATGATCTGGCTTCCATGATTCCTTACATCAAAGATAAAGAGGCTGTTAAAAAGCTGGAAGATATCAGCGGCCTGGCCTGGAAATGCATCGCAGACCATTTCCACTATAAAACCAAACAGTGGGCAGGTCCCCATGCACGGTTTTACGGAATGCTGGAAGATACCCAGCTGCTGATGAGGATCCAGAGGGCCCTTAGCTATCAGATATCCCTGGTGCCTCTTGATGAAGAAGGCCTTGATGAGAAGCTTCCCATAAGTTTTTTTAGTTCCAAGAGCGTGTGCCCAACCTGTTATGAGCAGTATTTTATCAATCCAACCAAAGAAAACCATGTGGATGCGGTATTCATCCACGGCGAGAAACCGTGGGAAAGCGAGATCGCAGTCTGCTACCAGAATGAAAACTTTAACCTGGGCACTTTTTATAAGTCCAATTTCTGGAACCAGAAGCGCAACCACATCAGCTACTTCGGCACCGAAGAAAAACCTGTTTATTGCAGCATCAAATGCCTCCACGACTTTTATGATTATTCCTCAGGCCTTATCGTCACCTCTCAGGCTAAGGCCAGGGCGGTGTCAGTCACCGGCTTCGGAACCAACGGAGGAGACACCCACTGCAATCTGGACATGGTAAAAGACGCCACCATCAAAGCCTCTGACTTAAGACTTCGCTTCGAAATCGGCGGGGCAACAGACCAGGTAAACGCAGTGAAAACGGGAGACAATACTTTCGATATTGAGATTGCAGACGCCTGCATACGCATCACATTTCCGTATGCTGAATTCGGAGAAAACCATGTGAAACTTCAGATCACCAAAGAAGCAGAGCACGTCAACGAAACCGGCGGCCATAAAGACATCGGATCTGCCGTCTGCATTGACGCAATTCTATACCACGGAGAGGAAACCGACATCTGCTTTACAGATCTGACTGGCTGCTGCTGCGCCATCACATTTGAAATCATACCGAAAGGAGGCCAATTTGCAGAGTCCGCCATGGCATCCATAATCAACGGCCAACTGGTAGTGGAACAAACCGGGCTAAAAGCAGAAGGCCCACAGAAAGCATGTACCATGGAAGCGTTCAAGGAACTGGCAAAAGCATACAGAGATGGGAACGAATATCAGGAAATCTATCTGAAATTACATGGAAAAAACGTAGGAGACATAATATAACCGGATGGTACATATAGAATCCAATGATTGAACGGGTGATAGGAAGGCACAGAGAACAATTGGCCTTCCTACACCCGTTCAGCGATCTATAACCTTTGCTCACAGGCACGCATCTCCGAAGGTCCTGGCTGGAAGGAAGCAGAGTTTACCGGCCTTATGGCTCCCGGAGGTTTTGTTGTATCGGCGCAAAGACGGGAAGGAAAGACCATCTATGTCTGCGTGGAAAGCACCATGAAAAATCACCTGAAGCTTCAAGTACCGGGTAAGCTGAGTGACAATGGAAAGTCTTACTTGTTACAAAGACATATGAAACAAGGAGAGCGTGTAGTACTAGGGAAGAAATACGGGCCGCCGGTTTTAGCACTTCCGGAAGTATTCATTCATAAAGCGGCACGGACTCACCGGAGAATATTCATCGGTGAAAATGAGAATTCCGGCTTTTATAAGGCTGTGGATTCATTTACCTTTACCTATGGATTTGCCAATGAAAACCGCTCCATGTCCACACCATACATTTTTGATTTTGGGAGAACGGATGTTATAAAAAATTATGATCCTGTCTATTACCGGCAATCTTATCTAAACGGGCAGGCCCTGGTTTTTGCAGCCGGACCTCAGTCTGTTGGAATACAAGCATATAGTGATGATTTGGGATATGGATTTCCAAATCCCCAGGTAATAGCTATAAAGGATAGAGAGCGACCGGATGATTTAAGACGAGATTTTCTGGAAGGTTCGGAACTAACAGAATTTTTATTGGAACTGCCCAAAGGAAAATATGATTTTCTGGTCATTTCGGGAGATGAAGAGGAGGATTCTCTGACCACGGTAAGCCTTCCGGAGCAGGGAACCAGGATGGATGGCGCCATAATTAAAGCAGGACGATATCAATGCAGAATTCTTCCTTATATTCAGCAAAGGGATGGGCTTGTTTCTATCCGTCTGGAAACCGGCAAAGGCATGAAATGGAAATTGAATGCTATATTTGTGAACAAAGAATATGCTTTATTATAAAAAGGGAGCGGTGTGGCGGTCTTTTCTCAACTGTGATACAGAAAAGTACCTGTGATACTGAAAAGATGAAACGATGATAACAGACCGAAATTTGACAGCACCAAAATCCTGTGATATAATGACTGCGTTTCAGTAAAGGAGATAATATTATGAACTTCTATTTGACTAATCAGCTTGTAAAGAAACTCAACTCTGTACAATTCATACCGATGAAACATTGTACAGAGTATAGCGTATAGATGACGCATTAAGATTTCATCGGAAAGCAGGGCAATATTCATACTAATACGATTGGTATGCTATTGCTTCTTTCCGTGTGTAAATTTAGCGTATAAAAGGCTATGGGCAATGTTTTGTCCGTAGCCTTTTGCTTTTTTTAATATCGGTTTTTTAGAACTGAGAGGCAGAAGGTAAATACACTTATGTGTATTGTCTTCTGCCTTTTTGCGTATTTACACATGGTTGCTGGTTTAACAACAGAAATGAAAGGAAATTGATTAACATGAGTTTATTAGAAATTAACGGATTATCACATTCTTTTGGAGATAATTTACTTTACAAAAATGCGGAATTAACCCTCAACAAAGGCGAACATATTGGTATTGTTGGTCAGAACGGAACTGGAAAAAGCACTTTAATTAAAATTTGCACCGAACAGGTGATGCCGGATGCCGGACGGATGATCTGGCAGTCCAATATCTCTGTTGGTTATCTCGGCCAGTATGCAGAAATAGACCACAGTTTAACGATGAAAGAGTTTTTAAAGTCAGCTTTTTCAAGACTTTACGAGATTGAAAAAGAAATGGGCGCATTATATGAGATGGCCGCGAACGGCGATATGAGATACTTGGTACGTGCAGCAAAACTTCAGGAAGAACTTGAAAGACATGATTTTTATTCGATTGATACACATATCGAACAAGTGGCAAACGGATTGGGATTGCTTGCTATTGGTCTTACTCGTCCGATTGAGCAAATGAGCGGCGGCCAGCGTGCAAAGGTAATTTTAGCAAAATTACTACTGGAAAAACCAGATGTTCTTTTGCTTGATGAACCAACAAACTTTTTGGATAAGGAACACATTTCATGGCTTGCCGATTATTTATCAAGATTGGAAAATGCTTTTATGATAGTGTCGCATGACTTTGCCTTTTTAGATAAAATCACAAATCGTATTTGTGATATAGATAATAATACCATTACAAAATATTATGGCACCTATTCAGAGTTTTTGAAAAAGAAAACTTTGCTGCGAGAAGATTATATTAGGCAATATTCAACACAACAAAAGGAAATCAAAAAAACAGAAGAGTTTATAAGAAAAAATATTGCCGGACGAAAATCAAAAATGGCAAGAGGCCGCCAGAAGCAGCTTGATCGCATGGAAAAAATGGAAGCTTTGGTGCAGAAGGAAATAAAGCCATATTTTTATTTTCCAGACTTACCCTTGACAAATACAGAGCATTTAACAGTTAAACACTTATCAATTGGCTACCATTACCCTGTGTTGTCTGATATTGATTTTAATATAAACGGTGGACAAAAGGTAGTAATTACTGGATTTAACGGAATTGGAAAATCAACGCTGTTAAAAACTCTGGTCGGGCAAATTCCGTCCATGCAAGGTATATATAAATACTCTGAGCAAGTAACTCTTGGATATTTTGAGCAGGATTTGTCATGGCCTGATGAAACAAGAACACCCATTCAGATTGTATCAGATGCTTATCCGAATCTGGTAATAAAAGACGTTAGAAAAAAATTAGCCAGATGCGGTATTTCGAGCAAGCACGCTATGCAATCAATCGGGACATTAAGCGGCGGTGAACAGGCGAAAGTGAAAATGTGTCTATTGACATTAACGCCATGTAATTTTCTGATTATGGACGAACCGACAAATCATTTAGACGTTCAGGCAAAAGACTCCTTAAAAACAGCCTTGTCGGATTTTTCGGGGACTGTTTTACTGGTTTCACATGAAGAAGCATTTTATCAGGATTGGGCACAAAGGGTCATTGACATAGAGAGACGGTAAAAGTATTCTGTGACGGGCTTATCCAATTGTAGAGATAATGTAGAAGATACGAGAAAAGATGATTGACGATTCCGTATAGTAGAAAATGATTGAGACGCTAGTGCCTCTTTGGTATAATATCAGACGTACTAGTCTAAGTTTTTCTTATTATCATCTGTTTTAAATGTCCAAGAGGTAAAGTTAATTGGAACTTTTTTATTGTAATTTATATTATATTGAAAATGTCAAAAGTACACAAGATAGGACAGGAAACGAAATGCTTGATTTGATATTATGATGATGTAATGAAGGGAGGTTAAAAGATGGCATGGATAGAGATGCTTCAGCAGGCAATTAACTACATGGAAGATCATCTAATGGATGATATTAATTATGAAGATGTAGCAGATATGGTTTATATGTCAAGTTACGAATTTCATCGAACATTTAGTATTATGGCTGGAATGACAGCTAATGCTTATATTCGAAATCGTAGATTGTCACTTGCAGGTGTGGAATTAATGGAAACAGATGAAAAAGTGATAGATGTAGCTCTAAAATATGGCTATGATACTCCAGAGAGCTTTACGAAAGCATTTACACGTTTTCACGGTGTTTCACCCAAACATGCAAAAAAGCAAGGAACTAAATTATGCCTCTTTAATCCCTTGAAAATTAAAATATCAATGGAAGGCGGTAAAAGTATGGACTATCGTATGGAAGTTAAAGAAGAACAGAGGTTTATATGCTTAAAGAGAGCATTTTCTAACGAAAGTATAAATGAAGAGGGAAATCATGAAATACCAGATTTTTGGAATGAATGTCATAAGGCTAATCTTGTAGAGGTATTACGACGATTAAGACCAGACGGTAAAAAAGATTTATATGGACTTTGTTCTCCTACTCAGGAAGGGAAGACAACATTTGATTATGGAATAGGAGTCATTGTTGATGACGAAACGAAAGAATTTAATCAAAATGAAATGGAACTGAAAGGATATCACTTTTGGACTACTTCAAAGCAACAGTATGTGGTATTTGAATGCTTTGGAGAAAATGGCGATTGTATTAATGAAGCATGGATTCGATTTTTTAAAGAGTTTTTACCACAGATGGGATATGAAGCATCTGATCATACCGATTACGAAATTTATTTTGAAAACGGAAGAATCGGTTTGTTCTGTGAATTGTGGATTCCAGTGAGAAAGTGCTAATTTTGTTTTTACAGCCGTTAGGGAGATGTATTCTCCTTGGCGGCTTATTACATTACTACAAATTGGGCCGGGAAACTGCTTCAAAAGGTAACGGCATATACAGATTCATAAATATATTTCAATGGAAGAGAAGAGGAAGTGGTAGTGGTAGTTCTTTCAAGGACAAGTTGGCTGTTTTTAAAAGAAAGGAGCCAGTCCCAGAAAGAGGATATGGGACTGACGCCTTTTTGGCTCCGACCGGTCTATATGAGGATGTTCTTACTTTTCCAGAGTACTTCTAGAGGTAACTTCTGGAAGGGCACAAGGACTAGATGGGAAGCCAGTGTTCTACGGGCAGTGAGACTATTATGCCTTAATGCCTGTAAGGACGTAGAAAACTACATTTTTTATAAAATCAGAGTCAACTTCAGCACCCGTTACCAGCATTCGATAAAATAGCGGGGCAAAAATCAAATCAATGCTCAGTTCAATATTCATGTCTTTTTTTAGTTCTCCTCTGTCCAATCCTCGCTGTAAAATTTCCCGTGCTTCCAGACGACGTGGTGCGAAATACCGTGTCCGATAGGCGTTTGCCACATCTTGATCAAATTGTCCCTGTGCTATGAGCTCAGTGATTACACGCCCTCTATCTGTTTCCAAAAAATCACTCAGATTGCCAAGCTGTAGTAAAAGATCCTTTTCTACCGATCCCGTATCTGGTGTGTGTATACGCTGCTGTGCCGCCGCAAAAAAGCTATCTGCTACAACAGAAGCCTTGTTTGGCCACCATTTGTAAATTGTAGCCTTACTAACACCAGCTTCTTTTGCAATACTATCCACTGTTACCGACTGAAATCCATCCTCCATTAAAAGCTTATATGCCGCCGCAAGAATAGCTTTTTCAGTTTTTTCACTTCTGGGACGCCCTTTTTCTGCCATTCTATTAACCTCCTCGTATTATAGAGTCATAGCTTTTCTTTACCAATTCTCTGGTATAAGCAATGTTTATTATATAATAGATTTAATAAAAAAACAAGGATTGACAAAACTAAACGTTTAGTTTATTATATAGTAACATCTTAAAACTTGCAATGTAAAGGAGATTTAATTATGAGACAACTTTTTCAACCTCTTACTGTTCATAATCTGACCTTAAAAAATCGTATTTCCGTCCCACCCATGGTGGTTTATCACTGGGCGGATGATACCGGCACTGTAACTGACCGACAAACTGAACACTATAGGGAGATGGCTAAGGGCGGGGCAGGCCTTATTATTCAGGAAGGCACCTGCGTGGAACGGACCGGCCGGCTCACAGACACCCAGCTCGGCATTTGGGAAGATGGGCACATTGAGGGGCTTAAAAGGATTACCGATGCCGTTCATCAGTATCACACTCCTATTTTTGTGCAGCTCCATCACGCGGGGGTCTTTGGTTTCATGGAGGATACTGTATGTCCAAGCGATATCACCTGCAATGTCAAAGGTAAGGAAAAACAGGCCCGTGCGTTGACCATTGAAGAATTGCACCGTATCCAGCACTCTTTTGTTACTGCAGCAGAGCGTGCAGTAAAGGCCGGATACGACGGGGTGGAAATTCATGCATGTCACAACTACTTAATTTCTCAGTTTTACAATACTCTTGTCAACAGGCGAACCGATGTCTACGGCAAGCAGCCATCCCTGTTTGCACTGGAGATCATTAGCGAAATTCGTCGTCGGGTTCCGGAATCATTTGTGATTGGGGTACGTCTGGGGGCATTTGAGCCCACTCTTGCAGACAGCATTGCCCATGCGGTAGAACTTGAAGAAAACGGTGTTGATTTTTTGGATATTTCCTACGGATTTGAACAGAGATCCTATCCTGAAAAGCCCGAAAATTATCCTTTTAGTGACCGCATTTACGCAGCACAGGAAATCAGAAAAAGAGTTTCCATTCCAGTTTTCGCTGTAGGAGGAATCGCATCCGCGGAACAGGCTGAGGAAATTCTGCAAAAAACCGGTGTAGACATGGTCGACATTGGGAGAGGAACTCTGGTAAATCCGAACTGGGCCATCGATGCCAAGTCAGGACGGGATGTGGGCACCTGCCTATACTGCAAAACCTGCATGTGGAGGGTTAATTCCGATAAATGCCCCGGAAGAAAACTCTTTTTTTCCAAAAATAACTATTAAAAGTCAAGATTAAGACTTGGTAAATCACTCTAACCATAATGTTGCCACATAGGAAACGGCAACATTATGGTTAGAGCCTTTCGTAAATCATCAAGTGGTAGGAGATTAGAACTAATCCACAGTATCTAAAACTAGCATAGCTTATACCATAGAATTGGTAAAGAGAAGCTTTCTATAATACAGGAGGTTAATTGACAATGAGTAAAAAATATCTGATTCATGATAAACCCTTCAAAGCGCTTTTTATTCTAGCTTTGCCTATTATCATTGGCAATATGTTTCAGCAGTTTTATACCATGGTCGACTCCATGGTGGTTGGCCGTATGGTCGGCGAGGACGCACTGGCCGCTGTCGGTGCGTCATATGCGTTAACAACAGTATTTATTTCAATAGCAATCGGTGGGGGGATCGGCGCTTCAGTTTTGACCAGTCGTTATTTTGGTGCTCGGCAGTATGCGGATATGAAGAGAACAATCCGACTTTCGCTCTTTATCTTTTTGGCACTCAGCATCCTGCTGGGAGTGGTTGGTATTTTAGGCAGTTACAACATTCTAATCTGGCTGCAGACGCCTAGAGATATTTTGGACATGGCGGTAGAATATTTAAATATCTATTTTTATGGATTGCCATTTTTGTTTTTATATAACGTGGTTGCTGCGATGTTTAATGCATTGGGTCGTTCGCGTATCCCGCTGTATTTACTGATTTTTTCGTCGGTTTTAAACATTGGTCTGGACATTTATATGGTCGGACCAATGAATATGGGAATTGCAGGAGCTGCATGGGCCACACTGATTGCACAAGGTATTGCGGCAGCTACATCTTTTCTTTTGTTTTTGAGGGAGATGCATAGCTATGACGATACCATAGCTAAGGGTAAATCAGCACGTGAGCTACAAAAAATAGCTGCTATTGCCTTACCTTCCATTCTGCAGCAGTCCACCGTATCTATCGGTATGATGCTGGTGCAGTCAGTTGTTAACGGTTTTGGCACTCAAATGTTGGCAGGCTTTTCAGCAGCCATGCGGGTCGAAAGCCTCTGTCTGGTGCCAATGATAAGCATTGGAAATGCAATGTCACCGTTTACCGCGCAGAACCTAGGTGCGGGTAAACATCAGCGAGTGCGGCAGGGCTACCGAGCAGGACTGCTGATGGTAATTCTGTTTGCTTTATTCATTGGTCTACTATTGGAAGGTCTGTATAACCCTATCATTACGCTATTTCTGGGCAGTGAGGGGACTGGTCTTGCGCGGCAGGTTGGAACAAATTATTTGCAGTTTATGGGCTTTTTCTATGCCCTGCTTGGGTTAAAAATGGCAACAGACGGCGTATTGCGTGGTGCAGGTGATATGAAAATGTTTACTATAGCAAACCTCGCCAATCTGGCCATCCG
>Ga0213824_1000649_pt1 | contig 24811 bp, 21 predicted proteins | sample MC6MC0906MG_FD_179892 | JGI IMG/M metagenome (GOLD analysis project Ga0213824, IMG submission 179892) | Enriched soil aggregate microbial communities from Iowa State University, Ames, United States - MC6-MC0906-MG | ecosystem: Environmental > Terrestrial > Soil > Unclassified | place: USA: Iowa...
GCCGCCGTGCTTCGGTCCCTTTAAAGAAGCAAGCGCAGCCGCTACCACGCTGTATGTGTCCGTACCGGAGGAAGTGACCACATGGGTTGTAAAAGTGGAGTTATTTCCTCCTCCATGCTCCATATGAAGGATCAGGGCCAGGTCAAGAACATGGGCTTCCACCTTGGAATACTTCATATCCGGCCTTAACAGCCTTAAGATATTTTCTGCCGTGGAAAGCTTTTCATCCGGCCTGTGAATATACATACTTCCCCCTCTCTCATAATGGTTAAATGTATGATATCCGTAAACAGCCAGCATCGGCATGACGCTGATTAACATCAGGCTCTGGCGGAGCACATTGGGAACAGATATGTCACTGGCCTTTTCATCGTAAGAGGCCAGGGTTAAAATGCTTCTGGCAAGGCAGGACATCATATCCTGGCTTGGGGCCTTCATGACTACATCTCTGACAAAATTGGTAGGTAGGGTCCGGCTGTAGCCTAAGGTCTTGGTAAATCGTTCCAGCTGGCTTTTATCAGGCAGATCTCCAAAAAGAAGGAGGTAGGCAATTTCCTCAAAACCAAAACGTCCTTCTCTGACAACACCGTCTACCAGATCATGAATATTATATCCCCGGTAAAACAGCTGGCCTTCACATGGGACCTTTTCCCCGTCTACGGTCTTGTTTGATAAAATCTTTGATACCTTGGTTAATCCTGCCACAACACCGTCGCCGCTTTTATCCCTAAGCCCCCGCTTTACTTCAAATCTGTCATAGGCTTCCAAGTCAATTCTTTCGTCATTCAAACAGATATCAGACCACTCTTCCACATTTTTCATAAATTCTTTCTGGTTCATCATGCACACCTCTTTCTGAAATCAGGTCGTCTAGTTCCACTGCATTTTTCCCATTGGGCTTTCTAAGCCGGCGTCATCCCCTTTCCTCTCCTGCAGAATCATTCAAATGCTCATTTTTGAACTTTTCAATATAATATATAATTTTATACAAAAAAGCAAGATATATTTAAGCATTGCGAATCAGCCCAGTGTTTATAGAACCATGATATATTGACAAATGACCTTTCAAATCTTATACTTGCCTTAATTTCTTAAAGAGGGATGTACCGGAGGTTGTTCATGAAAATAGAATTTTCCCTGTTTTTCTTCATAGAAGTCATTGGAACCATAGCTTTTGCTTCATCTGGGGCCATGGTTGCCATTAAAAAACAGCTGGATCTGCTTGGAGTTATTGTTTTAGGTGTTACCACCGCCGTGGGAGGCGGAATGTTAAGGGATATTATCATAGGAAATGTACCTCCTGCCCTTTTTAAAGATCCAATCTACGTATTGCTGGCCTTTATAACGGTTATGCTTTTATTTGTATTCGTAAGACTGAATCAGAAAATCCTGGACGGACGTTCCATGGAAACCTATGAAAAGGTTATGAACATATTTGATGCCATCGGACTTGGAGCCTTTACCGTGGTAGGAATCGATACGGCAGTGCTTTCCGGCTATGGGGACTATCATTTTCTCATCATCTTTTTAGGTGTTATCACCGGAGTCGGCGGCGGCATTCTTCGGGATATCATGGCCGGACAAACTCCTTATGTCCTTAGAAAGCATATTTATGCCTGTGCTTCCATTGTTGGCGCCATCCTTTATGCCTGGCTTTTGAATTACATTGATGGCAATATTGCCATGCTGATCGGTGCCTGCTCCGTCGTTTTAATTCGTCTTATGGCAACCCACTTTTGTTGGAACTTACCTACTGCAACAAAAAAATAATTCCCTCAAGGAGGAATCCTATGAAACGTTTGCTTCAATATACTGCTGGAATCATATTTTCTCTCTGCCTTATGATCGTGCTTTTATTCACTTCCGTGGAGGCAGCCGTTTACTGGATTCCAGGATACTTCGAAAAAGAATATAACAAATATCATGTGACTCAAGCCGTCTCCATGTCTATGGATGATCTCCTTGATGTTACCGATGAAATGATGTCCTATCTGCGTGGAAAGAGGGATAACCTTTATGTAGATACCACCATGGGAGGGGTAGAACGGGAATTTTTTAATGCCCGTGAAATCGCCCATATGGAGGATGTCCGCGGACTTTTTTTAGGCGCTCTTTCCATACGGAGAGGCTGCCTTATGGTGATGGTGTTATGCCTCATCGTACTTCTTTTATTAAGGACCAGTTTTATGCAAACCTTTCCCAGGGCCGTGTGTGCGGGAACCGGAATCTTTTTTTCCTTGTCCGCTGTCATCGCTATCATTATTTCCACAGATTTTACCAGATATTTTATCATGTTCCACCATATGTTCTTTAAAAATGACCTATGGATGCTGGATCCTTCCACCGATATGCTCATTAACATCGTTCCGGAAGGCTTCTTTCGAGACACCGTCTTTCTCATTGGCTTCATCTATCTTTTCTCTATCCTGCTTATCTTTGCTGTCTGTCTTTTTCTTATGGGCAAGTTTAAAAGAAAACATCTTGCAGCTTAGGTTAGTAAATCAGCTGGATATGCAAGCATATTCAGCTGATTTTTCGTATACAAATGGGGAAAAAATAGCAAATAACCTTTACTTGTTACAACAAATAACCTATACTGTAGAATGAAGTATTGTCTGAAACCGAACGATCGCTTATGGAGAGATTACTCAATATGACTCAATTTATAAAAAAGTTTTTTATTTTTTTTCTGTGCCTGCCTTTTTTTGTCTCATCTTTTACCGGGACTTCTCTGGGGGCCGCAGACTGGCCTTCCGGTCCGTCTGTTCAGGCACAGGGAGCCATTCTGATGGATGCAGACACCGGAACAGTTCTATGGGGCCAGAACATACACAACCAATATTTTCCGGCCAGTATTACCAAGGTCATGACTGCCCTTCTAGTCATTGAAAAATGCAGTCTTGATGAAACCGTAACGTTTTCCCATAATGCCGTATTTAATGTGGAATCCGGAAGCAGTAATGCCGGGATCAATGAGGGGGACAAGCTGTCTGTCAGGGACTGCCTCTATGCTCTGCTGCTTAAATCTGCCAATGAGTCAGCTAACGCCCTTGCAGAGCATGTGGCAGGAAGCACTGAAGCTTTTGCCGATATGATGAATGTACGTGCGAAAGAGCTTGGATGTACCAATACCCATTTTGCCAATCCCAGCGGTTTAAATAACCCGGAGCATTATACTTCCCCCTACGACATGGCACTCATCGCAAGAGCAGCCTTTAACAATCCTGTTTTTGAAGATATCGACTCTACAACCTTTTATAAGCTTCCGCCTAACTCCATCAATAAAGAAGGGCTTACCATTTATCCTGGTCATAAGATGATGCGAAAAAGCACTCCTTTCTACTATCCGGGCATTATCGGCGGCAAAACAGGCTACACCACACTGGCCGGGAATACCCTGATAACCTGTGCGGAAAAAAATGGTATGAGGCTTATTACCATAATTTTAAAGGGATCTACTCCCCAGTATTGGGCAGACACTAAGAATCTTCTGGACTTTGGTTTTTCAAATTTTGTCTCCTTAAAAGCTGCAGAATACGAAAAAACCTACAGTTCCATTACCAGTGATTTAAATTTCAGCGGTTTGTCCATCACCAGGCCGGAAGCCCTGATTTTAGATCCCGACAGTAGGATCATTCTGCCTAAAACGGCTAATTTTTCCGATGCAAAGGCGGAACTCAGTTATGATATTTCATCGGGTGACCCTCCAAATTCCATCGCGAAAATTAATTACCGTTATAATGACCGAGTCGTAGGCTGTACCTTCCTGGAGGTGAATGACGCCCTATTCCAGAATAAGGAAGCGGAAACCAGAATCGCCACCGCTGCCCAGGCTGAGGCAAATTCCGGATCTGACGATGAACTTGACCCGTCTGCGGCCCAGACTTCCATAAACCCTTCCGGAAAACGTCCGGATAAAGAAACGGAAGATTACCGGGAAAAAGCTCTAAGGCCCTTTGAGATTCCTTTAACCGCCTGGCTTATATTAGGAAGCGTGGGGGCTATCATTGTAATCGGAGGCTCAACTGCCTTTTTCATATATTGGAAACATCAGGAAGCACAGAATTTCCTTATCAGGCGGGAGCAGCGCATGAAACGCCTTCGGGACTCCGGCATTTCAGCCGATGAGTTCAACAGCATTCTGGAACAAAGGCGCAGTTCCTATTCAACAAAGCGGAGAGGAAGACGGGGAGGCCGTTTCAAATGACCTTAGATCACAAGGGGTTTTCCATGAATAAGCATAAAAAATTATCCAAAAAGGATCATCTTCGAAATTTTGTAATCACCTTTATTTCCCTCCTGTTTGCAACCATCCTCTCCTACATGATGCACATACTGGGAGGATATACTAACAATGTAGGAATCATCTACATGATGGCAGTGGTTATCATCTCCCGCTTTTCCAGCGGCTATATACCGGGAGTCATTGCCTCCTTTATTAGTGTGATCTGTGTAAACTATGTGTTTACTTACCCATTTATGGCGTTTAATTTTATAATGGAAGGATATCCCGTCACCTTCCTTGCTCTGCTGATCATTTCAACCATTACAAGCGCCACTACGACTAATTTAAAGGAACAAAGCCGTATCTTAAACGAACGGGAAAAGTTATTAATGGAAGCAGAAAAGGAAGCCTTGAGAGCAAATCTTTTACGTGCCATTTCCCATGACATTCGGACTCCTCTCACAGGAATCATCGGTGCCAGCAGCACATACCTGGAAAGTTCCACTACGATAACGGAATCAGAAAAAACCAGTCTGGTCTCCAATATCAAGGAAGATGCCAACTGGCTCTTGAATATGGTGGAAAATCTGCTAAGCGTCACCAGGATCCGGGATTCCGGGGCTCATGTTTTAAAACGTCCGGAGCCACTGGAAGAGGTAGCATCCGAATCCATTGAACGCTTTCACAAAAGAGTGCCCAAAGCCATTGTCCATGTGACTGTGCCGGATGAATTTATCATGGTTCCTATGGATGCCACTTTGATTGAACAGGTTATCATAAATCTACTGGAAAATGCCGTTTATCATTCCAATACAACGGATCCCATCAGCCTTTCAATCTTCGTACAGGATGGATATGCCTGGTTTCAGATTCGTGATCAGGGTGATGGAATTTCGCCGGAACGTCTGAACACTTTATTTGACGGTTACACTTCATCGCCCAACAGCAGTTATGATTCCCATAAAGGAATGGGAATCGGGCTTTCTATCTGCAAAGCTATTGTTACTGCCCATGAGGGGAAAATTACAGCTGCCAATGAAGAACATGGCGCAGTTTTTACATTTACATTACCATTAGGGGAGAATGCTTATGAGTAAGTTTACAATCGTCATGATTGAAGACGAAAAGAATATCTGCAACTTTATTGAAAGTGCATTGGAAAGACATGATTATAAAGTAAATACAGCCTATAACGGGCGGGATGGGCTGGCTTTGATCAATTCCCTTTGCCCTGATGTGATCCTTTTGGACTTAGGGCTTCCGGATCTGGACGGAATAGACATCATTAAAAGCGTAAGAAGCTGGACTTCGATTCCCATTATTGTCATTTCCGCCAGGACCCAGGAACATGAAAAAGTGGCCGCTCTTGATTTTGGCGCCGATGATTATATAACAAAACCCTTTGGAACCAGCGAGCTCTTAGCCAGAATCCGCACTGCCCTGCGCCATGGAAGACCTACCGTCAGCACCGTGGATGGATCTGTCATTCCCACCCCATACAGCTGCGACGGCCTGGTCATTGATTTTGCCAAAAGACTGGTCACACTGGACGAACATAAGATCCATTTGACCCAGATCGAGTATAAGCTGGTTTCCCTGCTTGCGGAAAATTCTGGTAAGGTCCTGACCTATGACTACATTATAAGCCACATCTGGGGGCCTTACGCAGACAGCAACAATCAGATCCTTCGCGTCAATATGGCGCATATCCGCAGAAAAATAGAAAATAATCCGGCAGAACCAAAATATATTTTTACGGAAATCGGGGTTGGATACCGAATGAAGGAATGCGATAATTAGGAAAGGGGGGAATCCCCCTTCTTTTTATTCTGCTTTCGGTTCTTCGTCTTTTCCACCCGTTTCTTTTTGGTTTCTTCCTTTTTTATATAAATCTCCCGGACGTCTTCTTCTCCCACCAGTCTCATGGTCTTAACTACGTAGACACGTCCGTCATCGTTCCGTCTCATGCGGATCTTGCCTTTTACATTTCCATGCTCAGGACATAAACCAAGAGCCGTGTAAAACTTCTGGTTCACGGAGAACCATCTGATCTTTTTCCGAAGCATTCGGTTGCACTTGCAGCAGATCAAATCAGTAACGGTCTTATCCTCAATGGCATCCTGCTTTGTCTCAAAGGGCCTCGAAATGTATTTGGAATACCCGGGAAACACCAGATATACCTCTTCCGCTTTGTTTTCCGGCAAACGGTAATAATCGGTAGACCAGTATTCCCGAACCTTTTCAAAACCCATATATCTCATAACCCGCCCGGTATAATGGGCATCATCAAGGGCCCGGTGAAAAGGCCTCTCTTCCATGATCCCCAGCTCTAAAACTGCAATGTCAAGAGACTGCCTTTCCTTACCGTCCCCATAAAGCAGGCTGTAAAGTTTCTGCACATCATAGTAGAGAAAGGGTTTAGGAAAGGTATTGGGAATTCCAAAAAAGGCAAAGTTCCGCTGCAGTTCTGTTAAGTCCATGGATCCCCATGTGCAGAACACGGCTTCATCCCCGCACCACGTAAGAAACTCCTTTGCAGCTTCTTCAAAGTCCCGGCCCTCTTCCATCAGAGTCTTTTGATCCATGTGGGTCACTTCTAATATTTTTTCATGAAGCTCGGGATAAATCCGAGGCCTTATGAGCCTCTTAAATTCCCCCACTTCTTCCAGGGCCTCATTAAGCTTTACCGCCCCGATCTCTATGATTTCAAAGGGAAGGTGTTCTACCGTCTCCTCCTTCCCTCCGACGCTCTGGTTCCATTCCAGATCCAGTACAATATAATTCTTCATAGTTTGCTCTCTTTAATCCTTTATTCTGTCAGACCTCGCAGCTTTTCACGAATCCTCTGCCTGCGCCTTTCCGTCTCTTCTAGCTCAAGTGTCCACGTCCCATCAGCTTCTGTAAGGATATCTCCCTCCCTTACACCTTCCGGCAATGCAGAGGCCTGAACCTTTACCATATCTCCGTTCTCATCCTCACAGATCACTATTATTTCGCTGATTCTGTCAATGGTATACTTCATAACCTTTTCCCATCCCTTTCTGTGCCTGGCTAAGGGTTGCAGCTTTGGCACGGCTCATATCCCATCTGTATCAGTTCCTCTCTGGAGCCTTTATAGGTTTTCCGGTTCTCTTCCTTCATGGAAGCTGCAGACTTGCAGTCCGGCCGGTGAAATTTTTTGGTATTGGTATTTATCACATAATCCTTGTCTGCTGCCGTGCCTTGTGACCTGTCTCCATCAGTTCCTTCCGTTATTTCAGGGAAAGTAACCTTTGATCCATCGCTTACTGCCACTATGGTTCCAAGCTGGTCTGTCCGCAGAGCCTTGATGTTTCGTTTTTTTAACATTTCCAGAATTTCCTTATGGGGATGGCCATAGTCATTATTTTTCCCGCAGGAAATCACGCCGTATTCAGGATCAACCAGATCCATAAAACCTTCCGATGATGAGGTGGAGCTTCCATGATGGGAAAGCTTCAGCACATCTGCCTTTAAAGGAAGGCCGTTTGCCATCATATCTTTTTCCGCATCTTTTTCTGCGTCTCCGCATAAGACAAAACTGTTCTTTCCGTAAATCAGGCGAAGACCTATGGACCAGTTATTCAGATTGTCACCATAATCCTTTTTGGGAGCGATAATCTGGAAAGATGCATCTCCTAAGGAGTAGCTGTCCCCTGGCTTTGGAAGGGTAATTTTTAAATTTTTATCTGCTATGGCATCAAGCAGGCGTTCATAAACTTTTGTAGTATGTTCCTTCTCCGGCAAAAGGACCTTTTGAACTTCAAATTTCCGGATAACCGTTTCCAACCCTCCGATATGGTCTGAATGGGGATGAGTTCCGATCACGTAATCCAGCTTCTTTACTCCCTGCGTCTCCAGATAAGAAGCGACTACCTCGCCCTGATCCCGTTCTCCTGCGTCTATTAGCATAAAATGTCCGTCTTTTTCTACTAAGGTGCTGTCTCCCTGGCCCACATCAATAAAATGCACCCTTAAATCCGTGCCCGCCTCATTTCCCATTTCTCTCTGGGTTAACGGGGAAGAGCTGGCAATTGGGCCACATCCTGCCATACAAAGGGCCAGAAGGATTGCCGCTGCCGCCAATACCCGTCTATAAAATTTTCCTGTCTTTTTCACTGTCATCCCAGTCTGCTCCTTCGTGCTATTATATGATAGAATCTTTAATCCTACAAGTATTTTTAAAAGGGTCCTGCTCCAAGCGGTCAAAAAAGCGGACCGCCAAAAGCAGCCCGCCAATTTTTTAACTTAAGGAAGTTTCGATCCATCGGCTCCAACCGCAGCCCCATCAGGCGTTGTGGTGTTTGCCAGCATCTGACCTCCTGTTAGGTCGCAGAAATACTGTTTCCCGTTCCATTCAACCCAGCCTGTAGCCATATAGCCGGTTTCATTGAAGAAATACCACTGTCCATCGATATTCTGCCAGGTTCCGGTCGGATAGCTTCCATCCGGATTTGCATACCACCATCCGGTTCCATCCTGTTTCCAGCCGCCTTCGTTTTGGGAGTATGTACGGATTTGCTCCGCCGCAGCCGCGTCAACGTAGTTGACAGGAGACTCCACCCAGTCACCTTTATTCTCGGTATTCTGCTTATTGACCGGACGTACCTTAAATGTGTAGGTTCCAACCTTTCCCATGGACACTCCCAGATCCAGACTCGTCCCAGCGGTGGTCTTTACCCCTCCCGTGGCCTTTCCGTCACGGTATATCTTTACTTCATAACTTCCCGCCCCGGCGGCAGGACTCCACACAGCCATAGTTTTAGAGCCCCATGCTGCGCTTTCTATGGACTGGGTAAACTCACCGACCTTTGGTAAATCTATGGTCACCGTAAGCGTCTGGCTGAAATCTTCCCTTGCCTGCTTTACGTAGGTTCCCCCATCAATCGTGAAACCGGATTCGGCTACGGAAAAATAATATCCTTCCTGCGCATACAATTTCACTTCCAGCCTCGGTACATCCTGCTCATACCACTGAAAGCCGTCGTTGGTGAACTCGCATTCTCCAACATCGATCTTGCTGTTTTTTGTCGTTATCTCAGCCTGCTGTCCGGAAACAGAACCTCCCGGCACGATATCCGCTGCCACGGTTAAGTTTACTGTTGTGATTTTCTTTCTGGATGCTGCCATGGAAGTCATGCAGTTAAGCCCTGTTGCCATTGTTACAGCAAGCACCAAAGACAAAATTTTCTTACCTTTCATATACAATCCCCATCTTTCTATGTCATTTCAGATTGCGATCCAATAGGTTTATTATACCCCAATCTCAGGCATTTGTGAATAGCCATTCTGGTTTCGTAAGGTTTTGGGGCTATTCTTAAGATCAAGAGACCGGATCGGAGGTTGGATATTTCATCCATTTTATGAAAAGGCAAGCCAGCCCAAAGGCTTTATTGTGTACTAAGTATACTTTTTTCTTATTTATACCACATATTTTATTAATATTGTTTTATATTTTTAAGTGATTGTTAAATACATATCAAATTTTTACTAATTTTATGACAATTAAAGGTAGATATATATTGCATAATAACAGTTAATATGATAAGCTAACGTCAATGAAACATTTACAAGAGAACAAGAGAAAGCAGATGTTACATTTCTACCATTACTCTGAGGCGAAGTGTAATGCTGATTCTCTTTTTCTTTTTGGGAAAAGGAGGATATTTTTTAATGAAAAAGAAGCAGTTTTTCCGGGTGATCGAGCCATATCTGTATTTGTTGCCCGCCATGTTTTTCTTCTCGGCCTTCCTGTTCTGGCCGTTCCTCAAAACCATTTGGCTCAGTTTTGCCATGACGACTCCCCTTGGAGCAGTTTCCTCCTTTGTCGGCCTTGGAAACTATCTTTCAATCTTTACCTCACAGGCCTTTCAAAACAGCCTTTTTGTATCCTTTAAATATGCGGTCATGACCGTGACCTGCTCAATTGTCATGGGGTTTATACTGGCCATTATAAGCAATGAGGATATTAAGGGGAAAAACTTATTCCGCACCTTTTATGCCCTTCCCATGGCTATTTCCGCAGCAGCGGCTTCCGTTGTTTTCATGTTCATCTTTCACAGCAGCCTTGGTATCATCAACAAGGTCCTGGGAACCCACATCGGATGGCTGACGGATCCTAAATACGCATTAAATGCAGTAACCATTGTGACTGTGTGGATGAACATCGGATTAAACTTTATATTCCTGACTGCTGCCTTGCAAAGCGTTCCTCTGGATTTATATGAATGCGCAGCCATTGAAGGTGCTGGATTTTTTGCCAAGCATAAGCACATCACCATCCCATGCATATCCCCTACCCTGTTTTTCCTTTTGATCATTAACGTCATCAATGCCCTTCAGGCTTATGCTCAGGTCAAGCTGATGACTCAGGGCGGACCTTCCGGCAGTACCAATGTCATCGTGTACCAGATTTATCAGGAGGCATTTATGAATAGCCGGTTCGGCATGGCCTGCGCGGAATCCATTGTCCTGTTTATCATCCTGATGGTCTTGACATTGATTCAATTCAGATTGGAAAAGAAGGTGACCTACTGATGAAGAACAAAATGGCTAAATATTTACTTTATATCTTAAATATCTTTTTTGCAGTCATCATCATCTCACCTGTCCTTTACTGTTTTAACGTCAGTATGATGACCATGAAGGAAGTGTTTTCCGGAGGCTTCTGGCCGAAGCAGCTGATCCCGGACAATTACATAAAAGCCCTGCAGCTGGCCCCGTTCTTTACCTTTATAAAAAACTCCCTGATCGTATCCTGCACGGTTACCTTTGGTCAGATCGTCACCGGGGCATTGGCAGCCTACGCATTCTCCATGATGAAATTCCGGGGACGGAACGCCCTGTTTTTGCTGATGCTTGCAACCATGATGATTCCCAGCCAGGCAATCATCATTGCAAACTATTTAATCATCTGCGATCTGGGGCTTAAGAACACTTACACGGCACTGATCCTTCCAAACGTAGCATCAGCTTTTGCAGTATTTAACATGAGGCAGGCATTCCTGCAGCTTCCCATGGAGATAAAAGAGGCGGCTGATATTGATGGATGCGGCAACTTCCGCTTCTTCTGTTTCATTGCCCTTCCCCTTGTAAAACCTTCTATGGGTGCTCTGGGGATCTACACGTTCCTTCAAAGCTGGAACCACTATTTATGGCCTCTTCTTGTTACAGACTCGGTGAATATGCGAACGGTTCAGATCGGCCTCGGAATGCTTCAAGGCGCGGAATCCACAGACTTCCGTCCGGTCATGGCCGGTTCCATGATCATCTTAGTCCCCTCGATCCTGGCGTTCATACTGGGACAAAAGCAGCTGATTTCCGGCCTCACCTCAGGTTCTGTAAAAGGGTAAGTATTTCATGCATGCCCAAAGGGCCTGTATAGAGATAAAAACTATATAATTTAAAGGAGGATATCTATGAAAAGAAGAAAAAAATGGCTTGCGGCGATTATGGCTGCTGTCATGTCCATGACTCTTGCTGCATGCGGTGGAAGTGCTACTTCCGGGGGAACCACAGCGGCAGGATCCACAGACGCCGCAACAACGAAAGCGGCTGCTGACACTCAGGCTCCGGCTGAAGGGGGAAAAACAGTCATCACCCTCTGGCATGCTATGGGTGGTGTAAACGGAGAGGCAACCGAAGCTCTTGTTAAAGCCTTTAATGAGTCCCAGAATGAGATTGAGGTAAAAAGTGAATATCAGGGAAAATATGATGACCTGATCACCAAGCTGAAAGCCGCCATGCAGAGCGGCAGCATGCCGGATGTATGCCAGATGTACGACATCGGTACAAAGTTTATGACCGACAGCGGTCATGCCATTCCGGTACAGGATATGTTTGCCACCACAAACTTTGATCCTTCTACTGTTATGAATATCATCACCAGCTACTATACGGTAAACGGAAAGCAGATGTCCATGCCTTTTAATGTTTCCACTCCAATGCTGTATTACAACAAGGATGTATTTAAGGCTGCCGGTTTAGACCCCAATACCCCGCCCAAAACATTTGACGAGGTTTTGGAATTCTCCAAAAAAATTGTGGAAAGCAAAGCAGCTCCTGTAGGTTATGCCCAGGCCATTTACGGCTGGTTCTTTGAACAGCAGATTGCCGGCCAGGGAAAATATTATGCAAACAATGAAAACGGGCGGAAAGCACCGGCAACCGAAGTGGATTTCTTAAATAACGGCGCTGGACTTAAGATTTTTGAGACCTGGAAAAAGCTCATGGATTCCGGTTATGCGGATAACTACGGCAGTACCACCGCAGATACCCAGACCGCATTCTTCTCAGGTCAGGCTGCCATGATCATTGAATCCACAGCAATTCTTAAAACTGCTACGGAAAGCAGTGACTTTGAAATCGGTACCGGATATCTTCCAAAGATCGATGCATCTGCTACCGATGGCGGTGTCATCATTGGAGGCGCTTCCCTGTGGATGATGGACAATAAGGATGAGGCGAAAAAGAACGCTGCCTGGAAGTTCATCGAATTTACCACCACACCGGATTCCCAGGCCACCTGGAGTATGTCCACCGGATACTTCGCAGTTAACCCGAAGGCTTATGAAACTCCTGCCATGAAGGATTTCATTGCTCAGAACCCCAACTTTACCACAGCCATCAACCAGTTAAAGGACACCCCTGTCAATGGATACACAGCAGGTGTATTATCAGGAGTAGCAACCGAATCCAGAACAATCTTTAACGAAGCCATGGAAAAGACCTATGACGGAACCTACACTCCGGAGCAGGCGGTAAGTTTCCTGGCTGAAAAGGTAAATGCGGCCATTGCTAACTATAATTCATCTACAAAATAATGTCTAAAAAGCCTTCGGCACAAAAGCCGGAGGCTTTTCATAAAAGCATACGGTGCAGTTAAAAAAATAACAAGTGAATTCTTATGATTAGGCTTGTCGTTCCGATATATAATATGACACATGACGCAATTTCCAATCTATATACATACCGGTTAAAAAATTGAGAAAGGAACGATAAGATGAAAAAACAGAATACAACTGCCGATGATACCGGCAAAGAAGCTGGCTCTCTGATTAAAAACTTATCTGTGGGCAAAAAACTGATTCTAGGTTTTGGCATAATACTGCTGATCATTATAGCATCCACTATAATATCCGCATGGAATACGAAAAATCTCGGATTCCAGGTAGAACGCTATTACCACTATACCGTACCTAACACCAACAACACATGGACCATGAGATCCGGCCTGGCCTCGGCACAAAAATACCTTCTTCAGGCAATTCTTGACGATGATATCCAGTCCGTACAGGATAACCTTGCCAAGGCCCAGAAACAGGAAGAAAGCGTTTCCGTCGCATTGGAGGAATTTGCAGGCAACCAGTCTTCCGGTGATAGAGATAACGATATTGCACAGTTGAGAGATTTATTATCAAAGAGCAAGTCCGCCAGAGAAGAGATTTCAGGGCTGCTTCAAGCTTCCTCCAAAGGAAACAGCAGCAAGGCCTATGAGTCTTATAAAAACAATTATTCACCTTCCATTGATCAGGCCGGAGAAATTCTGTCAAGTTTTTCAACGATTCAGCTTCGGTTTGCTGTTTCCCAGAAGGAGGAAGCGCAGAACTTCATGAAATCAGCCTGGATCTCCCTTTCCTTGTCTCTTTTGATTTCCCTATTGTGTACCTTTTTCATCACCGTGATCATCCGAAAGTCAATTTTGGATCCTGTGAAAGAAATTGAACTGGTTTACAAGGAAATATCAAAGGGAAATTTACAGGCCCAGATTACATATGTAAGCAAAGATGAGCTGGGAAGCATGGCTGAGAACATCAGAAATACTAATGCTGCCATAACCTCCTATATCCGTGACATTACGGAAAAACTGAACCTTCTGTCACAGGGCGATATGCGTTTTACCATGGACCTTGACTATGTGGGAGACTTTGAAGCCATTAAAAAGGCAATTATAAAAACCGTTTCCTCTTTAAATCGTACCCTCATTATGATTGATGTTGCCGCACAACAGGTAAATACAGGAACAGAACAGGTATCGGCAGGAGCACAGCAGCTTGCTGCCGGTTCCACAGAACAGGCTGCCTCCGTAGAGGAACTCTCCTCCTCCATTGCAAGCATCACGGAACAGGCTGCAGAAAATTCAAAAAATGTTATAAAAGCAACTGAATATGTGGTTCAGACCAGCCACAACGTGAAAAACGGCGGTGCTCATATGAAGCAGCTCACAAAAGCAATGGACAATATCGCCATCTTTTCCGATCAGATAACCAACATAACTAAGGTTATTGAGGACATTGCGTTCCAAACCAATATCCTCTCCCTCAATGCGGCCATTGAAGCCGCACGGGCAGGAACTGCAGGAAAGGGCTTCTCCGTAGTAGCCGACGAAGTCCGTAATCTTGCCGCCAAATCTGCGGAGGCCGCAAAGCAGACAGCAGAGCTGATACAGAACTCCGTAAACGCGGTACAGGAAGGCACAGAAATCACTGAAAAAACCGCTCTAATTCTGGATGATATCGATAAAACCACTGGCTTTATCAATGAAATCGTCAATAAGATCAACCAATCGGCTTCTGATCAGGCTTCTTCCATTGATGAGATCCGCATAGGCCTGGAGCAGGTATCGGCGGTCATACAGGCAAATGCAGCAACCGCTGAGGAAAATTCGGCCTCCAGCGAGGAAATGAGTGCCCAGGCCAATACACTGCGGGAAGAAGTAGTCAAATTCCAATTGGTTACAGAACAAAAGCCAGAGATAAAAGATACAAAAGAGTACGAATACGAAGCCAGGACGGAATCGTCCTTTGAGAAGTATTAATTAAAGCAGAAATACAGAATGCCATAGAAAAAAAGGGCGTTGATCCATAAAAATCAACGCCCTTTTTTTCTATCTTTAACAACTAGAATCGTTTACCTTCTTTCTAACAATCTCCGTTGGCAAATTCGGCCAGAACCTTATTGAATTCATCCTTTTGGTCATAGAAGGCCGCATGACCGCTGAATTCAAAGGATTCCAGCCTGGAGTTTTTAATGCTTTGATGCTGGATTACACCCAGCTCATAAGGGACAACCTGATCATGAATCCCATGAATGATTAAGGTTGGAACATCAATTGCCTCCAGATCTGAAAATAATACCTCTTCAAGCCAGGTATTTGCAATCGCTGCTGTTGCCCAGCCTGCTGCCTGCAGACCCAGTTGGAAAAACCATTGAGAGAACGGATAAGTAATATGCTGGAAGAAAAATATATCTCCAAAATTATTTAACATGTTGGGACGGTCGGCGTAGGTTCCGTTAATAATTTGAGTCACTACGTCTTTATCAAGTCCATAAGGGAAGTTCGGACGTTTAATAAGGCTAGGTGCTGCGGCAGCGAATAAAGCAAGTCTTGCTACCCCAAACCCCCTGTGTCTTGCCATGTATCTGATAGCAATCGCTCCTCCGGTGGAATGCCCTGCCAGGGTAATATTCCTAAGTTTCAGTACATCAATGACCGCTCTGACATCATCGGCCAGCCGGTCATAATCATACCCGCAAAACGGCTTGTCGGAATTCCCAAATCCTCTTGTATCAATGCCGATGCAACGAAATCCCATGGCAGGAAGCACATCAAACTGGTATTCAAAAAGCTTATGGCTTCCCGGCCAGCCATGAAGAAATAAAATGGTATTTTCGCAATCCGGATTAAGATCCTCCACGTAAATGTTTACATTCTTTTCAACGGTTATAAAGTATCCCATGATCTCGCTCTGCACAATATGTTTATTCTATGTTATTCCTTTTCCTTAACCATCATTCCATTTTTTTAATTAAATGCCTGATGTAAGATTAAACATTCATTCTTGAAGAAGCAAATGGAGATTACAGTGCCTGTGTAATGAATTGAGGCCCTCCATGATAAAATCCCATGTCTCACGAAAATCCCCCGGTACTGCAAAATCATCGGATGAAATAAATGCCTGAAAACCTTTCTGATCGGAACCATACTTATCTGCAAAATCATCTGCATAATTTATCTTTTCATCGTCAGTTAAATCTCCATTATCGTTATGAAGCACATGCTCAAGATTCCGGGAAAAATAAAAGATGGAATACGGAATTTTACCAACTGTGCCAGCCGAACAAAGCCGGTACAGTACCTGAGACTTTCTTGAATTCCGGTCAATGACCCCTTCTGGATCCGCCGACTCAATCCGGTCATCAAAGTATTGGATTGTCCCCTTCTTGCTTTTTATGACATTGTCCGCCGGAATAAATGCCCCGTCAAGGTCAACAAGATGAATCACCTTAAGGATGTCTTTTTTATCAAAACCATACCGCTTTCTTTCCACTTCTATATGCTCATTAACCGTTTTAACGGCATTGTTGCCTGATACCGACCAGTTGCTTGTCATATCACCATGAACCACGTGGAAATGGACATCTTCCCTCTGAAATACTTTTTTAAGAACCGGACTTAATGTCTCCTCGTCAGTGGGGCCTTCTACGATAAACAGGATTACTTTTTTAGTCTTGGCCGCCATCCCTTACCGCCTTTCCGGCACGCCTGAATGCACGGCCAATTTCCACACTGTCTGTTTCTTCATAAATAGCTTCTTTTTGCCCGCCCAGTACAATACTCCGCAAATACATATCCCGCAAATTGTGATTGCTTTTTATGTTCTGCAAACGAATATACCGGTTGGAAGGATTTGTGGTGGAAAATACAATGCAGCTTTTATGAATCATTTCCAATACCCGTAAATTATGTGATGTGAAGATCAGCTGCCCCTTTGCGCCCTTTTCAAAGACAGAAAGCAGTTCCCCTAACAGATATTCATATACGCCTGCATCCAGCTCATCAATAACCAGGCACATGGAGGCATTGTTATAAACGCACATGAGGGCATTTAAAACGGAAATGATCTTAATGATTCCTTCCGATTCATATTTCAAGGGAATTGTAATTTCTCCCCGTTTTGAAATTAATTCGACCCGGTGTCCTGTTTCCCCCCGTTCGAGAAGCTGTTCACCAAAGTCATAAATTCCAATGGAAAGGCCGGGGATCATGGCGTCTAGAATGACATTCATCTCTTGAAGGATCTTCCTGGCCATTTCAAAATGATCGTTACTGATCACGGATGGTTCATCAAGCCTTATAAGCAAATCGCCCTTTGCGATCCTCTCACCAAGATCCAGGCGGAAAGCAACCGGGATCATGAAATTCATACTGATTGCTCCTGACCGGGCATTGGAAATTACAAACAGGTTCATACCTGCATATTGATAAAGCGCTTCGATAACATAGGCGTAATCCTCGGACGCTCCTTCGCAGGCAGATAAAAAGACCCCCCTGCCTTCCGGGCCAAAGATAAAGGAGACCAGATCTTTCCGGGCAATTCTTTTTGCAACGCTTAAATTTACTTTATTTTCATCATTCTCCCGTATTAAATCTTCCAACCGATATTTCGGCGTAAACGTCGGACCTTCTGAATGCAGTCCATAATCAATCACTGTTTTTTTATTTTCAAACTTTTCTCTGGTCCAGGCAGCTAAACAGAGGGTTTCGCGCGTTATCTCAAACTCGCTTTTGGAAATTCTGCCTAACTGGACAGAATATTCCGCCATGGTTTTTTTACCGTCTGCCTGGATGATAAACTTAACGGTGATTGTACCGGTTTCCATGTCTTTGGAAATATAATGAACCGCTTCCCTGGACAGGGGCCGCCCCGTAAGCAATATCTGAACGAACTCCATCGCTTCAATTACCGCGGTCTTCCCCGAACCATTCTGGCCATAAATGCCGAGAATGTCCGCTGTGTTAGAAAAATAATCCTTATTGCCTGCAGACGGCATTATAATTCGACCGTACTGGGTATTTTTAAAACCTTTTAATTCAATTTCACTTATGCGAACCGTCGACTGAACCACGCCCATATCAATTCCTTCCTGATCCAAAGGATCAATTAGTCCCTAAAACCTGTAAATATTTTTACATAACGGTACATTTTATTCCGATATTTGATATGATTCTCCATAAACAGGAGATATATTCGGCGATTCTTTATTCTTCCCCTTCGATTGTAACGACCACCCGGTTAGGCAGGCATACAATCAGTTCCCCGCTTCTGTGAATCTTGCCCGTGCGGACACATACTTTATCAGGGCAGGAGGCTTCCGTGATGCTGGCATAGCCATCTTTGATGATTAAGTGATCCGTACCGCCATACCCATCAATAACCATATCTACATCTTTATGAAGATCCAGGGTTGCTACAACATTGCCGTCAACCGTGACCACCACCTGTTCCGCCGGCTTTCTGTTTCTGACATAAAATATCCCGGAGAGCAGTCCCGATATCACCAGAATGGCGGCAACCAGGATTAGTTCTCTTTTTTGTATTACTGTTAATTTTTTTAAATCTTTCATCTGTTACCTCATATTTCTCTTAAATGTAATTGTCCTAAGATCTCATTATAGCATAACTGTCCTGTTTATAGAATAAAAAATGGTCTAAAATCATTATAGAACACTCTGTAAACCCGGTCCAAAATGAAGATCTGGATAAGAATTATTGGCTCATTTTGACAAGTGATTCCCTATATATGTAATAAGTTACAAAAAGTGAAAATAGTGATCGTTTTATGATAAAAATATGGTAAAAATCATTTCGGTATGTTATAATAATGTCAAAGTGGCGTTTTGTGAGCCGCTATCATACAAGGAGGGGAAGACTTGAAAAAAATAGTAGTATTAGGTGCCGGTTATGCCGGTATTTTAACTGCCAAAAAGTTGGAAAAAAAATTCCGCAAGATGAAAATGGAGGACGAAGTAAGTATCTCCATTATTGACAGGCATCCATACCATACCATGCTCACAGAGCTTCATGAGGTAGCCGCTGGAAGAGTGGAGGAAGACAGTATCCGCATCAGCCTGAAAAAGGTATTTGCCGGAAGGAATGTGGAAATCATTACAGACACGATTAGTCAGATTTCCATTGAAGAGAAGAAACTGACCGGAAACCAGGGCGAATACGATTATGATTATCTGATCCTGGCCGCAGGCTCTAAGCCCACCTACTTTGGTGTGGAAGGTGCAGAGAAGAATTCTTATAAGCTTTGGTCTTATGAAGATGCCGTGTTATTAAAAGAACGGATTCACCATGTGTTCCGCAATGCTGCCAGTGAGCCAAACGAGGAAGAAAAGCGCCGTCTTTTAACTTTCTATGTCGTAGGAGCCGGTTTTACCGGTGTGGAAATGGCCGGGGAACTGGCGGAATATGTACCCTTCTTATGTGAAGAGTATGAAATAGAACCGTCTATGGTTTCCATGTATAACGTAGATGTTTTAAAGAGGGCAGTGCCCATTCTTCCTGAGAAGCTGTCCGGCAAGGTAGAAAGACGCCTGACAAAGATGGGCGTAAAAGTAATGATGGAAACCGGTGTAACCGCCATTGGCGAGGATTTCATCGAACTGAATCAGGATGGCAAGAAAAACCGTTATCCGTCCGGTACAACAATCTGGACAGCCGGTATTGAAAGCGCTGATATTACCGGAGAAGCAGCTAAGACGCTGGAATCCGTAGGGCGTGGAAGAATCCAGGTAGATTCTTTCTTAAGAGCCAAAGACCATGAAGAAGTTTACATTGTCGGCGACAACATGATGTATGTACCTCAAGGAGAAAATGTACCTGTTCCCCAGATGGTAGAAAACTGTGAGCAAAGCGCTCATACCGCCGCCCATAATTTGGTATGTGCCGTTGCTGGTACAGGAGCAATGGAGGAGTATAAACCGTCCTTCCATGGCGTTATGGTTTCTGTAGGCGGCCGCTACGGAGTTGCACGGGTAGGACTTCCTAATCTTATGTTTAACCTGTGTTCCTTCTTTGCTATGCTTTCCAAGCATTTTATCAATGTCATTTATTTTATACAGGTATTAGGCTGGAATAAGGTCTGGAGCTATGTATGCCACGAATTCTTTACCGTGCGCAACCGCAGAAGCTTCCTGGGAGGCCATTTCTCCAACAGGACCCCGAGTTTCCTGCTGATGCCTCTGCGCGTATGGCTGGGTGCCGTATGGGTATTTGAAGGCGTTATGAAGATTGTTGAAGGCTGGATGGATCAGCCCATGTTAAGCGGATTCTTTGGAGGCGCCAATCAATTCTTCAATAACATTCTGGCTCCTTACGGAATTTCAGGTATCGGTGGGGCAGCTCCTTCGGCGGATGCAGTATCCAGCGCAACGACTGCAGCTGCAGATGCAGTAGCCAGTGCTACAGGCGCTGCAGGTGGTGCCGCAGATGCAGTGGCTAGTGGTGTAGCAGTTTTCTCCTATCATATTTTAGGATTAATCGATGCTACCCTTGTTAGTTCCAAAGCTATATCTCATTCGACTCTGTCTGATTATGCCTTTAAACTGGATTTTGCTCCTATGAATTGGTTTGTGAACACAGTAATTTTACCTAACGGCGGACTTCAGCTATTTATGCAGCGCGGTATCGTGATCGCGGAGATCCTGATCGGTCTGGCCTTGATGGCAGGATTATTCAACTTCCTTTCCTCTGCAGCATCCCTGGTGCTTCAGTTCATGTTCGTATGCACAACCGGTCTTTACTTGAACACGTTCTGGATGATTTTCGCCGGTATCGCAGTGTTAGTCGGCGGTGGCAGAACCCTTGGCCTTGATTATTATTTCATGCCTTGGCTTAAGAAAAAATGGAGAAAACTTCCCTTTATAAGGAAGTGGTATTTATACAATGACTAATAGAGAATTGTTGGAGGATGCAGACAACCTGCGTTATGGTTTTGAAGAGGCTTTCCAGTTAATGGCATCGGCTGTGGAAAAGCATTTATCTTCAGCGCCTCCTGTCATCAGGACTTATACGGCCCATCTGGCAAAGTCCACAGGTAAATTCATCCGTGCATATGGGCTGATGGCCTGTTCCATGGATGAAGAGGATAAAGTCCCGGCGGAAGCCATAACTCTGGCATCTGCAGTAGAACTGCTGCATTTGGCCACTCTGGTCCATGATGATGTAATCGATGACGCTGATACAAGGCGGGGGATCGACACACTTCAAAAGAGATTTGGCAAAAAAGCAGCGGTCATTTGCGGAGATTACCTCTTATCCCTGGCACTTAAACTGGCGGTTTCCATTCCTAAAAGAGACGAATACGAAGCCCTGGATATGACGAATTATCTGTGCAGGATTTGTATGGGAGAATTACGTCAGGAAATTAACAATGGGAACCTGGACCTATCCGTTTACCGCTATCTAAGCATCATCAAAGGAAAAACGGCGGCGCTTTTTGAAGCATCTTTTCACGGCGGTGCCATGCTGTCCACAACGGATGAGAGAAAACTCCGCATGTACCGGAAGGTCGGCAACGATGTAGGCATGATTTTTCAGCTTATGGATGACTGCATTGATTATGAGATGGACGAAATGGATGCGAAGAAAAACGTCCGGTCCGATTATGAAGAAGGGGTTGTCACTCTGCCTCTTATCCATGCCATGAAGCAGGATGAGAAGTTTGTAAAGCAAGTGAAAAACGGCCTGGTTTCGGCTAAGGAACTCTATGACAGGGTTTTAGAAGCCGGCGGAACCGCTTATACAAAAGCAATGGCTGGCAGATATTATACAAAAGCAGTAACCACCATCGAAAATCTTAATTTGTCCGAGGCCAAAATGGCCAGGATCATGACCGTGGTGGATAAATCTTATTATGGTATTAAAAAATAATAATAAAGCAACATAAGGAGGAGTTTTACTATGAAAAAACGTGTTTTAGCTTTAGGCTGCGGTCTTATGGCGGCAGCAACTATCCTGGCAGGATGTTCATCCAATTTAAAGCAGGCTCCAACCACTGCAGCACCGACAGAGGCAGCAACAACAGAAGCACCTACCACCCAGGCTGAGGCCACCACAGAAGCTGCAAAGACAGAAGCAGCAGGCGGCGCTCTCTCTACCGGTTATGCAGCAATTTCTTCTATCGGCAAATCCACAGATGCCGGCGAAAAAGATGGTCTTGCAGAAGTTGATACCATGTTCGCAGCCGTATTAGTAGATGGCAGCGGTAAGATTGTAGACTGTAAAATCGATTCCGTTCAGACCAAAGTGAACTTCTCCAAAGAAGGAAAACTGCTTACAGATCTTGGAACCGTTGTGGAATCCAAGAATGAGCTGGGAGAAAAGTATGGTATGAAAAAAGCTTCCGGTATCAGCAAAGAGTGGAACGAGCAGGCTGATGGCTTTGCAAAGTATGTAATCGGAAAAACAGCTGATGAAGTAAAAGGAATTGCCGTTTCTGCAGATGGTGTTGCTGATGATGCAGACTTAAAGGCTACTATTACCGTTCATATCGGAGATTTTATCAATGTTGTTGAGCAGGCTGTTGCAAATGCTAAGAGCGCAGGCGCTCAGACAGGCGACAAACTGGGCTATGGTATCGTTACAGGTATCAGCAAGTCCAAAGATGCTGCTGCAGATGCTGCTGGCGTAGCTCAGGCATATTCTACCTACACAATTGCTAGCTTTGGCGCAGACGGTAAGATTACAAGCTGTGTGATTGACGCTTCTCAGGTTAATGTAAACTTCGACGCTGCCGGTAAGATCACCAGCGATTTAAAAGCTGCTGATTTCAAGACCAAGAATCAGTTAGGTGAAGCCTATGGCATGAAAAAAGCTTCCGCAATCGGAAAAGAATGGAATGAGCAGGCTGCTAGCTTCGCAGCTTATGCAACTGGCAAAACAGCAAGTGAGATCACCGGTCTTGCAATTGATGAAAACGAAGGTGCTCCTACTGATGCAGACTTAAAAGCCAGCGTAACCGTTGGTATTGGTGACTTCCAGACAGGAATCTCCAAGGCAGAAGCAAATGCAAAATAAAAAAGCAGTAAAATTTTTAATAATTGCCGGATCTCTGGCAGCGCTTACTATGGCGGCGGTTTATACCGCCGCCATAGGAGCTAAAAAGGATCAAAGGTTTCATGCCGAGTTCTTAAATCTCTTCGATACCGTCACCCAGATCGTAGGATATGCAAAAAATAAAGAGGAATTTACCCAAATTGCCACGGACATTCACGATGAGCTGGAAGTATACCATGAGCTATATGATATTTACAATGATTATGACGGCGTGAATAACATTAAGACCATCAATGATAATGCCGGTAAAAATCCCGTAAAAGTTGACCAGAAGATTATTGATATGCTGAAAATGGCGGAGGAAGCCTATGAAAAAACAGACGGCAAAGTAAACGTAGCCATGGGAAGTGTTCTGTCCATCTGGCACGACTATCGCACAAAAGGCATAGAAACCCCTGAAACCGCCCAAGTTCCTCCTATGGATAAACTGAAGGAGGCAGCCCTACATACGGATTTTTCAAAGGTCATCGTAGATGAAGATTCCTCCACTGTATACCTGGAGGATCCTGAGATGAGTCTCGATGTAGGAGCCATTGCAAAAGGCTACGCCACGGAGCAGGTAGCAAGGTCTATGGAAGCCAAGGGAATTGATCATGTTCTCCTCAGTGTAGGAGGCAATATCCGCGCCATCGGTATCCGGGCAGATGGAAAGCCCTGGAAACTGGATATCCAAAATCCGGATCTTGACAGTGAGAAAAAGTCCATAGATACGTTGAATTTAGACGGCTATTCGCTCGTCAGCAGCGGCGATTATGAAAGGTATTACATCGTGGATGGGGTGAGATATCACCATATTATTGACCCTGTCACCCTAATGCCTGCAGCATACTTCCGGGCGGTCTCCATTGTATGCAGAGATTCCGGTTGGGCTGATGCGCTGTCTACCGCTATATTTAATATGTCCTATGAAAAGGGACTGGCTATGATTGAGGATATGAAGGGTGTAGAAGCAATGTGGGTTCTGCCGGATAGCACCATCAAAACCAGCAGCGGCTACGAAGCGTACCGCGATCATGACCGTTAGGAGGCCATATGTCATACCGAGGACTACAGGGTTTTATTCATAAATTGGAAGAGAGAGGGGAACTGATCCGTGTGACGGAGAAAGTATCCCCTCTCCTGGAAATAACAGAGATTACAGACAGGGTCTGCAAGGCAGAAAGTACCAACGGCAAAGCGCTTCTGTTTGAACATGTAGAGGGCTCTCCCTATCCGGTGCTGATGAACGCCTTTGGCACCGACAAGCGGATGGCCCTTTCTCTAGGCGCGGAAAGCTTAGATGATATCGCAATGGACATAGGTGCCTACCTGGATTTCGGGAATTACTCATCGTTTTCAAAGCTGATCTCCTTTGCACCAAAGTTGCTGCGCCTGTTGTGCTGCTTTCCTCTAAAGAGCCGGTTTCATATTAAAAGGCCCGACTGCCAGCAGGTAATAGAGAGAGAGCCAGACTTGGGGCAGCTGCCGGTTCTGCATTGCTGGCCTCTTGACGGAGGCCGTTTCTTTACACTTCCCCTTGTCTTTACTAAATATCCCGATACAAAGCTTCAAAACATAGGCATGTACCGGATGCAGGTGCTGGATTCTAAAACGACGGCCATGCACTGGCAGAAACACAAGGACGGGGCCGGTATTTACGAAGCATACCGGAAGAAAGGCTGTC
>Ga0213824_1000650_pt1 | contig 24799 bp, 19 predicted proteins | sample MC6MC0906MG_FD_179892 | JGI IMG/M metagenome (GOLD analysis project Ga0213824, IMG submission 179892) | Enriched soil aggregate microbial communities from Iowa State University, Ames, United States - MC6-MC0906-MG | ecosystem: Environmental > Terrestrial > Soil > Unclassified | place: USA: Iowa...
CGCTCCCGCCGAAGACGTCGTAGAAGCCCAGGACATCTGCGAAGAAGAGCATGTCGAGGTTAGCCTGGTCGGCGATACGGGCTTGGTTCGACCAGAAATCAAACGTGTTGGCGGCCAGGCGCTCATCAGCGGGATGAGTCCATAGGCTGGGTGCTCCACCGCAGCCAACGCTCGCTTGTTCGTATAGCGCAAACAATAGGGGTTTGGGGTCGGACATCATTTTTCCTGTGTTCATTGATATCAGCTGGCAGCTCACCGCTGATGCTGGAACCCTTTGCCGTAGTGGCGTTCAAGACGGTGCTGAATGAGCTCCAGCCCAATGGACAGCAGCCAGTAGATGAGCGCGGCAGTGGCGAGCATTTCGATATAACGGTATGAGGACCGTCCGTAGGACTGCGCCAGGAACATCACTTCCCAGACCCCCATTACCGAAATGAGCGACGAGTCCTTCAGCATCGAGATGAACTGGCTGGTGGTCGGGGGGATAATCGTCCTCATCGCCTGCGGGAGCACAACATGGAGGAACGCCGAGGTCGGCCTCAAGCCAAGCGCAGCCGCCGCCTCTCGCTGCCCTGGTGGGACAGCCAGGATGCCGGCACGAAAAATTTCGCTGAGGTAGGCGCCGTAGTTGAGCGACAGTGCGATGATCCCTGCGCTAATCGCTCCCGGCACCACACCCAGTTGCGGCAAGCCCAGGTAAATGAGCAGGATCTGGATCAGCAGCGGCGTACCGCGAAAAAACGATGCATAGAAGCTCGCCACCCCGAACGCCACAGCACTGCGTGATAACCGCGCCAGCGCCGTAACAAAGCCCAGCAGCAACGAAAACCCTATCGAGCAAATGCAGAGGAACAGCGTCAGTGCTGCACCCTGAAGGAAGCCGTTGGGTCCCAACCGCAGGCCTACAAGGTTGGGCCATTTGTCCAGGATGATCGAGAACTTCAGGTCAAAGCTCAGAAAGAAAAAGACGCAAAGGCCAAGCAACGCCCCCCAGGTCAGATACAGGCGGGTCTTGAACCCAAAGGTACGACCCAGCAGGCTCGATTTCACCTTGGGTGCGAGAACGGACTTTGCGGGATGTGGGTTGAGGACTGTCATTGACTGATATCGGCGCCGATCCACTTCTGGGAAATCTTGGCCAGTGTTCCATCGGCCTTGAGTGCTGTGATGACCTCAGTGACCTTTTCATTCCACTGCGGGTCGCCTTTCTCAATAGCGATTACGTTGGGTTCGGCGTACAACGTCTCGCCTGTGATTTTGAAGCGGGGGTCCTGGGCAATACGCTCCTTGGCAGTGATCAGATTGGTGACCATTGCGTCCAGACGCACGCCGGTGCCCAGTGCCAGATCCTGGAAGGCGACAGTTTCGTTGTCATAGGGCGCAGCCTGGGCGTTATCAAACGGGTAGATGAGAGGTTTGTCTTCTGCCCCTTCGATGGTGAGATCTTTGTTCAGGTAAGCCTCGTAGGTCGAGGCGCTAATGACGCCAACTTTCTTGCCCGACAAATCTTTTCCCGAAGTGATGGTGGTGTCCTTGGCGTTGACCACGATTACCGCTGGCGACTGGTAATACTCGACCGGGAAGTCGAACACCTCAGCACGCGCCTTGCTCGGCGTCATTGAGCAGACACAGATATCGTAACGCCCCCCCCAGCGGCCTGCGGCGATCACATCCCAAGAGGGCGTTTCGAGCTTGAGCTTCACCCCAAGACGCTCGGCTACGGCCTTGGCGACATCCACGTCAAAGCCATCCAGCTGGTTTTGCTCATTCAAGAACGAGAATGGCGGGTAGTTCTCCATCAGCACCCCGGTAAGCTCACCCTTGCCCTGGACACGATCAAGCGTTGAGCCCGCAAGGGCCGTGGAGCAAGCCACCAGTAAGGCAAGGCCCAAAGGTAAAAGGGGGAAGGCTTTCAACGGCTGCTACTCCATAGGATTGATTTTTAATATTAAAACGCAATATAAAATCAGTTCATACGAACATTATGGAATATGCTTGGTTCCGGGCGCTATATCTACAGTCCATTGATCAATGCGCGCAGCGGCTGGGATCGCCTTGCCCGAACGGTGCCTTGCGCGCCGCAGCCAGAAGAGCAGCCAGCACGATACGCGCAGCACCAGCGGCCATGCGCCGCCTCACTCGTCGCCGTAGTTCATGATCGACAGCAGCCGTATGGGCACTTGCACCAACTGCTCCGGGCCGTGCGGGGTTTCGCCGTCGAAGGTCAGGCTATCGCCGGCGTGCATGTGGTAGAGCTGGTTGCCATGGCGGTACACCAGCTCGCCCTCCAGCAAGTGGAGGAACTCGGTACCGGGGTGGGCGAAGGTCGGGAACTCTTCGCTGGCGTCGTCCATGCTCACCATATAGGCCTCGAAGTTCTTTTTTGGCCCCCTGGCGTGATTGAGCAAGTGGTAGGTGTGGCCCTTGTCTGTACCGCGGCGCACCACTTCCAACCCCTCGCCAGCTTTCACCAGCAGGGCATTGCCGTCGGGCTGGTCATATTGGCTGAACAGCTTGGCCATCGGCATCCCCAGTACATCGCACAGGCGGCTGAGGGTGTCGAGGCTGGTGGACACCTGGGCGTTCTCGATCTTGCTCAGCATGCCCTGGCTGATGCCGGCGATGCGTGCCACATCGGCGAGCTTGAGGGACTGGGCCTGGCGCTGGCGCTTGATCTGCAGGCCCAGGTATTGCTCCAGGCGAAGGCGCGGTTCGGTTTCGGTCGACATCAGATGTCCTGCACGGTTTCAGTTCAAGAATAATATTTTCGCACTGGGAAAGTGCGAAATACAGCTGCGTCGGCCGCTTCTTTCCTCAGATGAAAACAAGTTTCCCATAAATAGAGCATAAAAATCAGTCTGGGTTTTGTAGTGCGTGCAACGGCCTCTTCGCGGGCAAGCCCGCTCCTACAGGGCTTTGCGGCGAACCTGTAGACGCGACTTGGCCCGCGAAGCGGACTGTAGAACCACCTCCAGGCCGCCCCCTGCACCAACCTGGCAAGCGCATTGCATTCCTGTGATGAAAGTAAGTTTCTCATGTGGAATTACACGTTGCCCCTTGCCCAGGAGTGTTCAACCCATGTTGCCAGCAGAAACCCAGCGCACGCTCGACCAACACGGCATCAAGTACGTGCTGGCGCAGTTCGTCGATATTCATGGCTCGGCCAAGACCAAATCGGTGCCGGTATCGGGCCTGAAAATGGTAGCCGAGGAGGGCGCCGGCTTTGCCGGGTTCGCCATCTGTGGCATGGGTATGGAACCGCACGGGCCCGACTTCATGGCCCGCGGCGACCTGTCCACCCTGGTCCCGGTGCCGTGGCAGCCAGGCTATGGCCGGGTGGTGTGCGTGGGCCATGTCAACGGCCAGCCTTGGCCCTATGACACCCGCTACGTGTTGCAGCAGCAGGTGCAGCGCCTGGCCGACAAGGGCTGGACCCTGAACACCGGCCTTGAGCCTGAGTTCAGCCTGTTTCGCCGCGACGAAGGCGGCAAGCTGCAACTGGTAGACGCCTCCGACAACCTCGACAAACCCTGCTACGACTACAAGGGCCTTTCGCGTTCGCGGCTGTTCCTCGAGCGCCTTACCGAGGCGCTGCAGCCGGTGGGCTTCGACATCTACCAGATCGACCACGAAGACGCCAATGGCCAGTTCGAGATCAACTACACCTACAGCGACGCGCTGGAATCGGCCGACCGCTTCACCTTCTTCCGCATGGCTGCCGGTGAGATCGCCAACGACCTGGGCATGATCTGCTCGTTCATGCCCAAGCCCGACCCCAAGCGCGCCGGCAACGGCATGCACTTCCACCTGTCGTTGGCCAGCAGCACCCAGAAGAACCTGTTCCACGACCCGTCCGACAGCAGCGGCATGGGCCTGTCGAAGCTGGCCTACCACTTTGCTGCAGGGCTCATGGCCCACGGCGCAGCGTTGTGTGCCTTTGCGGCGCCGACGGTCAACTCCTACAAGCGTCTGGTGGTAGGCCGTTCGTTGTCGGGTTCGACGTGGGCCCCGGCCTTTGTGGCCTGGGGGGCCAACAACCGTTCGGCGATGGTGCGCATTCCCTATGGTCGCCTGGAGTTCCGCCTGCCGGACGCCGGTTGCAACCCCTACCTGGTCACCGCCGCGATCATTGCTGCCGGCCTCGACGGCATCGACCGGCAGCTGGAACCGGGTGAGATGTGCAATGAAAACCTCTACAACCTGAGCCTTGAAGACATTGCCGCACGCGGCATCAAGACCCTGCCGCAATCGCTGAAGGAGGCGGCCGACGCGCTCGAAGCCGACCCGTTGTTCCGCGAGGTGCTGGGCGCCGGGATCGTCGACGAGTTCATCAAGCTCAAGCGCATGGAGTGGGTGGAGTACTGCCGCCATGTCTCCGACTGGGAAATCCAGCGTTACACCGAGTTCTTCTGACCGCCCCCAATCCCCGGGGCGGCCAACACGAGAGCGGTCGCCCACTGCCTAGTAAGGAGCATCACCATGTGTGGAATTGTAGGCCTGTACCTGAAAAAGCCCGAGCTGCAAGCCCAGCTTGGCAAGCTGTTCGAACCCATGCTCCAAGCCATGACCGACCGTGGCCCGGACAGCGCCGGCTTCGCCATCTACGGCGATGAAGTGGCTGAAGGGTGGGTCAAGCTGACCCTGCAAGCGGCTGACACAAATTACCCCTGGACCACCCTGATGGGCCAGCTGGAAGGGCACCTGGGCTGCTCGCTGGACGGGGTCCAGAACGCCAGCGCCGCTGTGCTCAAAGTGCATACCGATGAGGCCGCGGCCCGCGCCGCGCTGGCTGCGCTCGCGCCCGACGTGCGCATCATGAGCGCCGGGCAGAGCATCGAAATCCTCAAGGGCATGGGCTTGCCGGCGGAAATTTCCAGTCGCTTCGGCCTGGCCGGCATGAAGGGCAGCCACATCATCGGCCATACCCGCATGGCCACCGAAAGCGCCGTGACCATGGAGGGCAGCCACCCGTTCTCCACGGGCGCCGACTTGTGCCTGGTGCACAACGGCTCGCTCTCCAACCACTTTCGCCTGCGCCAGGCACTCAAGCGCGAAGGCATCAGCTTCGAGACCGATAACGACACTGAGGTGGCCGCCGGTTACCTGACCTGGCGCCTGCAGCAGGGCGACAGCCTGGCCCAGGCCCTGGACGGCGCGTTGGAAGACCTGGACGGCTTCTTCACCTTTGCCATCGGCACCCGCAACGGCTTTGCCGTGATCCGCGACCCGATTGCCTGCAAACCGGCGGTACTGGCGGAGACCGAAGACTACGTGGCCATGGCCTCGGAATACCAGGCACTGGCCAGCCTGCCAGGCATCGAGCACGCCAAGGTCTGGGAACCGGCCCCGGCCACCCTGTACGTCTGGGAGCGCGAAAGCGCCTGACCTGCCGCTGAACCCCTGGAGAACTTCATGAAGACGATCGACCTTTCCAGCACTTCGGTGCGTGTGCTCAATCACTCCCTGCACGGCGAGGTGCAGGACCTCGAATGGCAAGTGACCCACCCGGGCGGCAAGCACAACCTGGCGGTGGGCATCAACGCCGCCGTGGCGGTGGATATCGAAGGCCATGCTGGCTACTACTGCGCCGGGATGAACCAGCAGGCCAGTGTAACGGTGCACGGCAACGTGGGTGTGGGGGTGGCCGAGAACATGATGTCCGGCTTGGTGCGGGTCAAGGGCAGCGCCTCCCAGGCCGCTGGCGCCACCGCCCATGGCGGGCTGCTGGTGATCGAAGGTGACGCCGGTGCCCGTTGCGGCATATCCATGAAAGGCGTGGACATTGTGGTCGGCGGCAGCATTGGCCACATGAGCTGCTTCATGGGCCAGGCCGGGCGCCTGGTGGTGTGTGGCGATGCCGGCGACGCGCTGGGCGACTCGCTGTATGAGGTGCGCATCTACGTCAAGGGCTCGGTGCAGTCACTGGGCTCGGACTGCATCGAGAAAGAAATGCGCGCCGAACACCTGCAAGAGCTGCAGGAACTGCTGGACAAGGCTGGCCTGGATCACAAGGCCGCCGATTTCAAACGCTACGGCTCGGCCCGCCAGCTGTACAACTTCAAAGTCGACAACGCCAGCGCGTACTGATCCAGGAGCATTCCCATGAGCGAGCAATTTCCCCCGGTACTGCGTGAGTCGGCCACCTTCGATCGCCTGACCATCCAGGAAATCCAGCGGGCCGCCGAAACCGGCATCTACGACATTCGCGGAGGCGGCACCAAACGCCGTGTGCCGCACTTCGACGACCTGTTGCTGCTGGGGGCCAGCGTGTCGCGCTACCCCCTGGAAGGCTACCGCGAGAAGTGCGGCACCGACGTGGTGCTTGGCAACCGGTTTGCGAAAAAGCCGATTCATCTGAAAATCCCGGTGACCATCGCCGGCATGAGCTTTGGCGCGCTGTCGGCCAATGCCAAGGAAGCGCTGGGCCGAGGCGCGACCATCGCCGGCACCAGCACTACCACTGGCGACGGCGGCATGACCCCGGAAGAGCGCGGGCAGTCGCAACATCTGGTGTATCAGTACCTGCCATCGCGCTACGGCATGAACCCTGACGACCTGCGCAAGGCCGACGCCATCGAGATCGTCCTCGGGCAGGGCGCCAAGCCGGGCGGCGGCGGCATGCTGCTGGGCATGAAGGTGACCGAGCGGGTAGCCGGCATGCGCACCTTGCCGATCGGCGTCGACCAGCGCAGTGCCTGCCGCCACCCGGACTGGACCGGCCCGGATGACCTGGCGATCAAGATTGCCGAGATCCGCGAGATCACCGATTGGGAAAAACCCATCTACGTGAAGATCGGTGCCAGCCGCCCGTACTACGACGTCAAGCTGGCGGTGAAGGCCGGTGCTGACGTGATCGTGCTCGACGGCATGCAGGGCGGTACTGCAGCGACTCAGGAAGTGTTCATCGAGCACGTCGGCATCCCGATCCTGCCGGCCATACCGCAGGCGGTGCAGGCGCTTCAGGAAATGGGCATGCACCGCAAGGTGCAGCTGATCGTCTCTGGCGGTATCCGCAACGGTGCCGACGTGGCCAAGGCCATGGCCTTGGGTGCCGATGCAGTGGCCATTGGCACGGCCGCATTGATTGCCCTGGGTGACAACCATCCGCGCCTGGACAGCGAGCTGAAGAAGATTGGCTCGGCAGCGGGCTTCTATGACGACTGGCAGAACGGTCGCGACCCGGCCGGCATTACCACCCAGGACCCGGCGCTGGCCATGCGCCTGAACCCGGAAGAGGCGGGACGCCGGCTGGCGAACTACCTGCGGGTGCTGGTGCTGGAGGCACAGACCATGGCGCGGGCGTGTGGCAAGTCGCACCTGCACAACCTTGACCCGGAGGACCTGGTGGCGTTGACCGTGGAAGCGGCGGCGATGGCGCGGGTGCCGCTGGCGGGGACGGCCTGGGTGCCGGGGCAGGCGCAGTACTGATCCATTGGTTACTGGGGTCGCTTTGCGACCCTTTCGCGGCACAAGGCCGCTCCTACAGGGGATTGCAGTGCCTGAGCTTGCGCGCTCCCCTGTAGGAGCGACCTTGTGTCGCGAAAGGGCTGCAAAGCAGCCCCACGGGCCCCCACCATTTCCACAGGAGTGACTCGATGAAGCACCTCAGCCTCGCTGTAATGTTGTTAGCCCTGGCCACCCAGGCCACTGCCGCCGAAACCACCCTGGACACCGGCAACACCGCCTGGATGATCTGCGCCGCGATGTTTGTGTTGATGATGTGCATCCCTGGCCTGGCGCTGTTCTATGGCGGCATGGTGCGTGCCAAGAACTTCCTCTCCGTGTTCACCCAGCTGTTCGCCGTGGCCGGGGTTATCGGCATCCTCTGGGTATTGTTCGGTTACAGCCTGGTGGTCGATACCACCGGCATGGTCGAGGGCCAGCTCACCTTCAACAGTTTCATCGGCGGGCTGGACAAGGCACTGATGCTGGATATCGGCCATGACAGCCTGGTCGGCACCATCCCCGAAGGCGTGTTTGCGGTGTTCCAGCTGACGTTCGCCATCATCACCCCGGCGCTGATTGCCGGCGGCTTTGCCGAGCGCATGAAGTTCAGCGCTTCGTTGCTATTCATGGCAGCGTGGTTCGTGCTGGTGTACGCACCCATCGCGCATATGGTGTGGGGCGGGCCGGGGGCGTTGATGGTCAACTGGGGCGTGCTGGATTTCGCCGGTGGTACTGCGGTGCATATCAACTCTGGCGTGGCTGCCTTGGCTGCAGCGTTGATGCTGGGCAAACGCAAGGGCTACCCGCAGGTGGCCATGCCGCCGCACAACCTCGGCTTTACCCTGGTGGGTGCGGGGTTGTTGTGGGTGGGCTGGTTCGGCTTCAACGTGGGTTCGGGGCTGGCGGCCAACGAGGGGGCCGGGGTGGTGATGCTGGCGACCATGGTGGCGGCTTGTGCGGGGATTGTCGGTTGGTTGCTGACCGAGAAGGTGATGCATGGCCGGCCGACTGCCTTGGGTGCAGCGTCGGGGGCATTGGCCGGGTTGGTGGGCATCACACCGGCTTGCGCGTTCGTCGGGCCCCTCGGTGCGCTGGTGATCGGTGTGCTGACGGGGGCCATCTGCTTCTTTGCCGTGACCCGGCTCAAGCAGGCGCTGGGGTATGACGACAGCCTCGATGTGTTCGGGCTGCATGGCGTTGGCGGGATGGTCGGGGCGGTGCTGACCGGGGTGTTCGCAGCGCCATCGCTGGGGGGCTATGTCGAGGGCGTATCGCCCATTGGGCAGGCACTGGTGCAGCTGAAGGGGGTGGCGTTCACCTTCGTGTACTGCTTAGTGGTGAGCTGGGCGATTCTCGGGGCGATCAAGCTGACTGTCGGGCTGCGGGCCAGCCGGGAGGAAGAAGAGCAGGGGCTGGACCTGGCGGAGCACAATGAACGGGCTTACAACCTCTGATGGATTTGCCTCCTGCCTGGCATCGCCTTCAAGCCATGTACAGGAGTTGTAGGAGCAGCCTTGTGCTGCGAAGAGGCCATTTCTGCTGAAGAAGATCTTGTTCCTTACTGGCCTCTTCGCAGCACAAGGCTGCTCCTACAAGTACTGACGTAGCCTGGGTAGGGGGCGGGCTTGCCCGCGAAGAGGCCGGTACAGGTTGAATCAGTGCCCCATGGCCAACTTGGCACTCGTTTGCCGGCGACGGTAGGCACTGTCACGGCTGGCCAGCCACCCGTACAGCGGCGAGGTTATTGCCAGCCCCACCAGCCACGAAAGGTCAGCCCCGTTGATGTGCTCGGAAATCGGCCCGACATACAGCGGGGTGTTCATGAACGGGATCTGCACCGCGATGCCCACCGCATAGGCGATCAGCGCCTGTGGGTTGTAACGGCCGTAGATACCACCATCGACCTGGAAGATGGACTGGATGTCGTAGTCACCTTTGTGGATGACATAAAAGTCGATCAGGTTGATCGCCGTCCACGGCACCAGCACCACCAGCAGCACCAGCACCATGTCGACGAAGTGGCCGATGAAGTCTGCCGAAGCGAACACCGCCACCACGCAGCAGGCCGACAACACGATCAGCGACAGCACCGCACGGCTTTTGGCGGTGGGGATCCAGCGGTAGGCGAAGGTTTGCACCAGGGTGATGATCGACAGCACCGCGCCATACAGGTTGAGCGCGTTGTGGCTGATGACGCTGAGCAGGAACAGCACCAGCATGATCGGGCCCAAGGTACCGGTGGCCAGCTTGACCGCATCCATGGTGTCCATGCCGGCCGGGATCGCCAGTACCGCCACGGCGCCGAAGATGAACGACAGGCTCGAACCCAGGGCAGAGCCCAGGTACGTGGTCCAGAACGTCGAGCTGACTTTCACCTCTGCAGGCAGGTAGCGCGAGTAGTCCGACACATAGGGCGCAAAGGCGATCTGCCACAGCGCCGCCAGCGACACGGTGGCCAGCCAGCCGGCCAGGTTGAAGCCGCCGCGGGTGAGGAAGTCGTCGCTTTGCACATGGGTGAAGATGTAGCCAAAGCCGACCACGATACCAATGCCCAGTACCCAGGTGCCAATGCGGTTGAGCACGTGGATGAAGCGGTAGCCGATGATGCCGATGATGCCTGAACCCAAGGCACCGATCACGATCCCCACCGGCACCGGTACGGCCTCGACCACACCGTGCAGCGACTTGCCGGCTAGCACGATGTTGGAGGCGAAGAAGCCGATGTACATGACGCCTGCGATCACCACAACCAGCAGCGCGCCGAGGGTGCCGAACTGGGCGCGGCTCTGGATCATCTGCGGGATACCCATTTGCGGGCCCTGGGCCGAGTGCAGTGCCATCAGCACACCCCCGACCAGGTGGCCGACCAGGATGGCGACGATGCCCCATATCAGGTTCAGGTGAAACAGCTGCACGCCCAGCGCGCCGGTGACGATGGGCAGTGGCGCGATGTTGCCGCCAAACCACAGTGTGAACAGATCCCTTACCTTTCCATGGCGGTCTTGCGGGGGCACGTAGCCGATTGTGTGTTTTTCTATCAAAGGTGCCGAATTGGCTGCACTGGTCATGACTGACTCCAAGGCAAGGTAGGGCATCGGGAGCTGCCCGGGGGCGTGCCGGCGATGGGCGACGCGTTCTTGTTGGAGGGATGATGCGGGGCGCGGGGATAACGAGAAATTAGTAAATATGTACCCATAAACCTTAAAAAACCTAAGGCTGACAAAAGCTTAAGCGGGGGACGGTAGCAAGGACGGTGCCAGTGGGCGGCAGGGCCTGGGATAGAGGGGCTGAGCCCTGTATCGGTAGAAAGCGGTGGGCTTTGATGGTGCATGATGCGCGTTTTCAGGGCAGCTGAATGGTTGCCTGTATAGGCCCTTTCGCGGGCTTGCCCGCTCCCACAGGTATTGCGCAGCTTTCAGTACCGGTGGTGAACCTGTGGGAGCGGGCGAGCCCGCGAAAGGGCCCGTACAGGCAATAGAGCTACATCGGCAGCAACCGGTCCTGAATCACTTCTTTCATTACCAGGGTCGAGCTCAGGCGCTTCACGTTGGGAATGCTGGTCAGGTGCTCGTCGTACAGCTTCTGAAACGCCGGCAGGTCCTTGGCCACCACATGCAGCAGGTAATCCGGGTCGCCGAACAACCGCTGCGCTTCGACAATCTGCGGGATCTCCGAGAGTGCTGCTTCAAAATCCGCCACTGGCTGGCGGGTCACCTCGCGCAGGGTCACGAACACCAGCGCAGCAAAGTTCAGCCCCAGGGCGCTCGGCGCCAGGCGGGCGTGATAGCCGAGTATCGCCCCCGACTCCTCCAGTGCCTTCAAGCGCCGATGGCACGGCGACAGGCTGAGCCCCACACGCTCGGCCAGTTCGGTTACCGACAGCCGACCGTCTTTTTGCAGCTCGGCAAGTATTTTCCTATCCGTCCTGTCCACTGAGAAGGATCTTCCAGTAATTGAGCGATTGCAGGGAATATACGAAAGAAAATCCCCGAGCGGAATCCGTAATCTTTCGACATCCCAAGGCAGTAGATAAGGAAGATTCAAGTGGCTATCAGTGTGCTGACGGCATTTTGGGCCGTGTCGATGCTGTTCGTGATGACCCCGGGTGCAGACTGGGCCTATGCCATTTCGGCAGGCATGCGCGGGCGCTGGGTGATGCCTGCGGTGGCGGGGATGTTGTCGGGGCATTTCCTGGCCACGCTGGTGGTGGCGGCCGGGGTCGGCAGCCTGCTGGCTGGCCACCCACTGGCACTGACCTTGCTCACCCTGGCGGGGTGCAGCTACCTGTTGTGGCTGGGTGGCAACCTGTTGTTGAGCCCGGCTTTGCCGGCGGCGGGGCAGGGCGGTGCAGGGGAGTCGGGGTCGCGCTGGGCGTTGAAGGGGTTTTGCGTCAGCGGCCTGAACCCCAAGGTTTTCCTGCTGTTCTTGGCCCTGCTGCCGCAGTTCACCGACCCGCAGTCGAGCTGGCCGGTGCCGTTGCAGATCTTGCTGCTGGGGCTGGTGCACCTGTGCAGCTCGCTGGTGATCTACTCGCTGGTCGGCTATGGCGCCAAAGCAGTGTTGAGCACCCGGCCGGGGGCGGCGAAGCTGGTCGGGCGGGTGTCGGGAATGGCGATGATTACAGTGGCCCTGGGCTTGATTGCCGGGCAATTCAACTGATTTCACCCGTGACCAATGGCTTCAGATACACTCGCCGTAGCCCAACGCACAACCAGGATGTGCCCCCATGCCCGAAACTACCCAGCTGCTCACCTTCGCCCTGATCTGCCTCGGCATGGTACTGACCCCAGGGCCGAACATGATCTACCTGATCTCCCGCTCGATCTGCCAGGGCCGCAAGGCCGGTTTGATTTCCCTGGGTGGTGTGGCGTTGGGCTTCGTCATTTACATGTTCTGCGCGGCATTGGGCATCACGGCGCTGGTCATGGCAGTCCCCTTCGCTTATGACGCGCTGCGTATCGGTGGCGCGTTGTACCTGTTGTACCTGGCCTGGCAGGCGCTGCGGCCCGGTGGCCGTTCACCCTTCCAGGTCCGTGAGCTACCTGCCGACAGCCCTCGGCGGCTGTTCACCATGGGTTTTGCCACCAGCCTGCTCAACCCCAAGATCGCCGTCATGTATCTATCGCTGATGCCGCAGTTCATCGAACCGGGGCATGGCAGCGTGCTGCTCCAGTCGCTGGTACTGGGTTCGACGCAGATCGCCATCAGCGTCACGGTCAATGCGTTGATTGCGGTCATGGCCGGATCCATCGCTGTATTCCTGGCTGGCAGGCCGCTTTGGCAACAGGCTCAGCGTTGGCTGATGGGTACGGTGCTGGCAGGGCTGGCGGTGCGCATGCTGGCAGAGGGGCGCCGTTGAGCACCCATCGTGATGCAGGGATTCAGTGGTCCAGTACGTTCCCGAGCATCTGGCACAGCTGTTGTGCCGAGTAAGGCTTGGCCAGAAAGGTAAACCCCTGGTGCCCGCCTTCGGCGATTGCCTCGCTGTAGCCCGAAGTAAGGATCACCGGTAACTGCGGGCGCTGGCGGCGAAGTTCACGGGCCAGTGCCAACCCGCCCATGCCGGGCATGACCACATCGGAAAACACCGCATCAAAATCCCCCGCCGGGCCGCTCAGCTGTGCCAGCGCCTCTTCCGCCGAGCGCGCGTAGCTGACCCGGTAGCCATGGTCCTCAAGAATTTGCGCCGTGAAGCTGCCCAGGTCGGGGTTGTCTTCAACCACCAGTATCCGTCGCCGCTCGGCCTGTGCTTGCGGCTGGCTGCTGGCCGAGGCGTCTTCGCAAGAGCCCGCAGGCGGATCCTCCTGCGGCAGGTAAAGGGTAAAGGTGGTGCCCTGGCCGGGGATGCTTGTCACCTGTACATCGCCCCCGGACTGCTTGGCAAAACCGAACACCTGGGACAAGCCGAGCCCGGTACCTTCACCCGGGGCCTTGGTGGTGAAGAACGGGTCGAAGATACGCTCCAGCAGCTCGATGGCAATACCGACACCGTTGTCGCTCACTGATATCGCCGCGAACGGGCCTGGCAGTGAAGGTTGGCCGCGCAGGGCCGGCAGGCGCTGGTCGGCCTGCAGGCGCAACTGCAACACACCTTCGCCGGCCATGGCATCGCGGCCGTTGAGCATCAGGTTGATCACCGCGTTTTCCAGCTGGCTGAGGTCGGCGCGGATGTGGCACGGCGCATCCGGTAACTGCAGTTCGACCTGGATGCGCGCGCCGGTGGCAGTGTCGAGCATGTCGGCCATGGCCTCCAGCCGTGGCCCTGCCTCGAACACGTGTGGGCTGAGGGCCTGGCGGCGAGCGAAGGCCAGCAGCTGACCGGTGAGCTTGGCGCCACGGTCGACGGTGTCGGACATGGTCTTGAGGTAGCGTTCGCGACGCTGCTCGTCGAGGTTGGGGCGCTGCAGGAAGTGCAGCGACGAACGGATGATGGTCAGCAGGTTGTTGAAGTCGTGGGCAACCCCTCCTGTCAGCTGGCCGATGGCTTCCAGCTTTTGGGCCTGGCGCAGCACGGCTTCGGTGTGCTGCAGCTGGGTCGTGCGTTCTTCGACGCGCTGCTCCAGGGTGGCGTTGAGCGCCTCCAGCGCTGCCATCGCCTCACGCACTTCGGCATTGGCCTGCACCCGCTGGATATGCGCCCAGCAACGTTCGGTCACTTCACTGATCAGCCCTTGTTCATAGTGGGTCCATACCCGCGGTACACGGTCGTGAATGGCCATCAGCGCGGTCAACCTGCCACCCTTGATCAGCGGCATGCAGACCGTGGCGGTAATACCGATGCCCTGGAATGTCGCCGCCTCGTCAGCGGCCAGTTCGCGAAGATTGTCATTGATCACCAGTGCCAGGCCGCTGCGCAGGCGGCTGACCGCCATGCGGCCGAAGTCCCGCAGGTGATATTGGCCCACCAGGCGTGGTGAGCCGGGTGCCACGGCATCGCCGCAGATGGTGAAACCGTCCTCGTCCGGCTCCATTACCGCATAGGCGCAGCTAGACAGGCCAAGGTGCTCGACCAGCATGCGGGTGGTGATGGCCATGATCTGGTCCGGGTCGGTGGCTTCGGCCACGGCACGCCCGAGGTTGTCGAGAAAGTTCAGGCGGTGGTTGGTGAGCACGCTGGCGGTGGTTTCGGTGACCGTGTCGAGCATACCCAGTACTTCGCCATCAAGGCCGCGAATCGGGCTGTAGCAGAAGGTGAAATAAGCCTGCTCCGGGCCACCGTTGCGGTCGATGGTCAGCGGGAAGTCTTCGATGTACACCGCTTCACCGGCCAACGCACGGTCGGCCATTGTGCTGATATCGGCCCAGGCCTCCTGCCAGACGTCGCGGAAGGGGATACCCAGGGCCAAGGGCTTGCGCCCGAGAATCTGGGTGAAGGCATCGTTGTGCAGGGTGAGCAGGTCAGGGCCCCAGAGCACCGCCTGGGGAAAGCGCGAAGCCAGGCACAGGGCCATGGTGGTCTTCAGCGCGTCGGGCCAATGTTCCAGTGGGCCGAGGGGGGTAGTGGCCCAGTCGTGGTTGCGGATGCGTTCGGCCATCAGCCCGCCGCCGTCTAGCCATTTCGCCATTTGTTCTGTCGGTCCTTTAACACAAGGCCTTTAGGGTGCACCGAGAATAGACGGTTGGCGAGCATTTTGTGGTGGCACAGGCTAGCGGATGAAGTGAACCTTGCCAGTGTCGTCATTACCCATGTAGATCCCGTAAACCCCAGCCTGGCGCTCAAGGATGTAGCGCTCGAGAATCTGCCGGATTGCTGGATAATAGATCTCGTCCCACGGAATCTCGTCGGGTTCGAAGAACTTGTATGCCAGGGTCTCCGGGCCGTACTGCCCGGTTTCTTCGGTGACGATGGCGCGGAAGATAATGTACACCTCGCTGATTTTCGGCACGCTGAAGATGGAGTAGGGCGAGACGATGTCGGCACGCACGCCGCTTTCTTCCCAGACCTCGCGCAGTGCAGCCTGCTCGGTGGTTTCGCCAGCCTCCATGAACCCGGCCGGCAAGGTCCATGTGCCGGGGCGTGGCGGGATGGCGCGCTGGCACAACAGGTACTTGCCATCGCGCTCGATGATGCAGCCGGCGATGATCTTCGGGTTGATGTAATGGATGTAGCCGCAGCCGGTGCAGTGCAGGCGTTCGTGGGTGTCGCCTGTGGGAACGCCCCGGGCCAGTTCCGTGGTGCAGTGCGGGCAGTAGCGCGGGGCGTTGGGCATGATCAGCGGCCTATGCGGGGTTCCTTCAGGGCCAGGGGCTCGACAATGTCGCGCACCTTGGCGTTGTCATCCTGCTTCTGGCGCAGGTAGTCCAGGGCCACCTTGGCGGCAGCGCGGACGTGGTCGACCGAGGCCTGGTGGGCCACCAGCGGGTCGCCGCCCTTGATGGCCTCGACGATCTTTTCCATTTCGCGGTTGCTGGCGCCACGGCGGTTTTCCTGCGATACCGAGGTGGCGCGCAGGTAGCTGATGCGTGCCTGCAACTGGCGCAGCTGCTGGGCCGCTACCTGGTTGCCGGAGCCTTCCAGCAGCACATCGTAGAAACCTTGTACCGAATCCAGCACCTGTTGCAGCTCGCCTTCTTCCAGCGCTTCGCGGTTCACCTCGAGCGCGCGTTCAAGGGCACGGATGTCCTTGGCCTTGGCGTTGAGGGTGAACAGTTGCACGATCAGGCCTTCGAGCACACAGCGCAGCTCGTAGATGTCGCGGGCGTCTTCCAGGGTGATGATGGCGACACGCGGGCCTTTGGCGTCGGCGAATTCCACCAGGCCTTCGGACTCGAGGTGGCGCAGGGCTTCGCGCACCGAGGTACGGCTGACCCCCAGGCGATCGCAGAGGTCGCGCTCGACCAGGCGGTCGCCGGGCAGCAGGTGGAAGTTCATGATTGCGGCGCGCAGCTTGTCTAGCACGATTTCGCGCAGGGTAACGGGGTTGCGGTTGACCTTGAAGCTGTCGTCGAGTGGCTGGCGTTTCATCAGGTGCGCTCTTTATGAGGCTGTTGCGCCAACATCGCGGAACGCCCCGAACCGAGGCTTTCCATGCAGTGGTTCGAACAGCCCGTTGTTAACGGGTTGACTCCGCATCGGCTTCGGCAAACGCTTCACGGGCCAGGCGGAAACTGTCCACCGCCGCGGGTACGCCGCAATAAATGCCGACCTGGAGCAGAATTTCGCGAATCTGTTCACGGCTCAGGCCATTGCGCAATGCGCCGCGAATGTGCAGCTTGAGCTCGTGGGGCCGGTTGAGCGCGGAAATCATGGCCAAGTTTATCATGCTGCGCTCTTTGAGCGACAAGCCTTCGCGGCCCCAGACATGGCCCCAGCAGTATTCGGTGACCAGTTCCTGCAACGGCTTGGTGAACGCGTCGGCGTTCTGGATCGAGCGGTTGACGTAGTCCTCGCCCAGCACCTGGGTGCGGATCTTCAGGCCTTTCTCGTACTTCTCGTTACTCATGTGCCGTACTCCGGAAGAAAAAGGGGAACGGGGGCCGCTTTGCGGCCCATCGCCGGAAAGCCAGCTCCTACAGGGACTGCACAGGACCAGAGGCCTGCGCAATTCCTGTAGGAGCTGGCTTGCCGGCGATGGGCTGCAAAGCAGCCCCGGCGGTCTCAAGGTCAGCCCAGGGGCGGCAGTGCGCCGAGCTTGCCTTTGTGGTAAACCATCGGCGTCACCGGTTCGGCCGGCAGCACCAGGTTCTTCACCGCGCCGACGATGATCGCGTGGTCACCGCCGTCATACTCGCGCCACAGTTCGCACTCGATGATCGCTGTCGCCTTGGCCAGCAGCGGGTTGCCCAGCTCGCTCAAGTGCCACTCGACGCCCTTGGCCTTGTCCTTGCCCTTACCGGCAAAGGCATAGGCCTCGGCGGTCTGTTCGGCGGACAGCAGGTGAATCGCGAACTGCTTGCTGTCACGCAGGATCGGGTAGGTGTCGGAGGCGTAGTTGGGGCAGAACAGTACCAGCGCCGGGTCGATCGACAACGCGCTGAAGGCGCTGGCGGTGATGCCGACGATGGCGCCGTCGGCGTCCAGGGTGGTGACTACCGTGACGCCGGACGGGAAAGAGCCCATCACGTCTTTGTAGATGCCGGGTTCGATCATCTCGTGTTCCTCCTAGCGCATCACGAACGGGTCGGGCATCGGCGCGGTGGACAAGTTGATCCACACGGTCTTCAGCTCGGTATAGGCCAGCACCGAATCGATGCCGCTCTCGCGGCCGTAGCCGCTGTTCTTGAAACCACCGATTGGCGCCATCGCCGACACGGCGCGGTAGGTGTTGACCCAGATGATTCCCGAGCGCACGTCACGGGCCAGGCGATGGGCACGGCCCAGGTCGCGGGTCCAGATGCCGGCGGCCAGGCCGAATTGCGAGTCGTTGGCGATTGCCAGGGCCTCTTCCTCGGTCTTGAAGCGGATAACCGCGGCGACAGGGCCAAACACTTCTTCCTGCATGATGGTCATCGAGTTGCTGTCGCACTCGAACAGGGTCGGTTCGTAGAACCAGCCGTCACCCTCGACTTCGGCACGCTTGCCGCCCATGTGCAGTTTGGCGCCTTCGGCCTTCGCCGCCGCCACCAGGCCTTCGACTACCGCCAGTTGCTGTGCGGTGGCCATCGGGCCCATTTCACTGGCATCGTCCTGCGGGTTGCCGATGCGGATGCGCTTGGCGCGGGCAATCAGGCGCTCGACGAACACATCGAAGATCTCGTCCTGCACCAGCAGGCGCGAACCGGCCACGCAGCTTTGCCCGGAGGCGGCATAGATGCCGGCCACGGCGCCATTGATGGCGCTGTCCAGGTCGGCATCGGCGAAGATGATGTTCGGCGACTTGCCGCCCAGCTCCAGCGACAGCTTGGCGAAGTTCTCGGCGCTGCTGCGTACCACGTGGCGGGCGGTGGCGGCGCCGCCGGTGAAGGCGATCTTGCGCACCAGTGGGTGGCGGGTCAGCGCCGCGCCGGTGGTTGGGCCGTAGCCGGTGACCACGTTGACCACACCGGCCGGGAAGCCGGCTTCAAGCGCCAGGCGGGCCAGCTCGAGGATGGTCGCCGAGGCATGCTCGGAGGGTTTGAGCACGATGGTGTTGCCCGCAGCCAGGGCCGGGGCCAGCTTGATCGCGGTAAGGTACAGCGGGCTGTTCCACGGGATGATCCCGGCAACCACGCCGATGGGCTCGTGCACGGTGTAGGCGAACAGGTCGGGCTTGTCCAGCGGCAGGGTGCCGCCTTCAAGCTTGTCGGCCAGGCCTGCGGTGTAGTGGAAGAATTCTGGCAGGTAGCCGACCTGGCCGCGGGTTTCGCGGATCAGCTTGCCGTTGTCACGGCTTTCCAGCTGGGCCAGGTGTTCCTTGTTCTCGGTAATCAGGTCACCCAGGCGACGCAGCAGCTTGCCACGCGCGGTGGCAGTGATGCTGCGCCATTCCTTGCTTTCGAAGGCACGCTGGGCGGCCTGCACGGCCAGCTCGACGTCGGTTTCGTCAGCGTCGGGAAGCTGTGCCCAGGCCTGGGCGGTGGCCGGGTTGAGGCTGTCGAAGGTCTTGCCGCTCTGGGCATCGCGCCATTGGCCGTCGATGCACATCTGGAAACGAACGAGGGTCATGCAACAATCCCCTTGGCGGATTCGGTGAGGGTGCGGGCTTGCGCGAGGAAGTCCAGCAGCATCTTGTTGACTTCACGGGGTGCTTCTACCGGCATCATATGCCGTTGCTCGGCGAGGACCACACTGTGCGCACCCGGGATGCTGGCGGCGAGCTGGCGGGTCATGGCCGGGGTGGAGCCCGAGTCGAGTTCGCCCGTGGCGATCAGCGTCGGCACCTGGATGCTACCCAGGTCGCCGGCGCGGTACATGTCCTGGGTGGCAAACAGCGAATACGTGGTGTGGTAGCCCTGCGGGTCGTTGCTCGCCAGCACTTGGCGAATGGCGGCGACTTGCGCCGGGTTGGCAGCCTTGTATTCACGGCTGAACCAGCGGTCGAGGGCAGCATCGACGTTGGCGTCGGGGCCCAGCTCGGCCGCCTGGGCAGCGCGGGCGATCACGCCGGCACTTTGCTCGGGGGTGCGGTTGAACACGCTGTTGAGCACGACCAGTGCAGCCAGGCGCTGCGGGTAGTTAAGGGCAAAGGCACGGGCAACCAGCCCGCCCATGGAGAAGCCGATCACGGTCGCTTGTTGAATTTGCAGGTGGTCGAGCAGTTCGGCGAGCTGGTCGGCGTAGCCTTCCAGTGGCGTGTCGGCAGCCGGTACGCGGCTTTGACCGTGGCCGAGCATGTCGTAGGCGATGACACGGTAGTCGTTGGCCAGGCCAACGATCTGACCGCCCCACATTTCCTTGTTCAGGCCCACGCCGTGGATCAGTACCACGGGTTGGCCTTGGCCTACGGACAGGTAGCTGGTGCCGGCAGGTGTACGTTCAGCGACAGGCTGAATCATGGAGGGCGCTCCTTGAAGGTCGGGCACGGCGGGAAAGCACGCCACGCCCCGGCCCGTCTTGGTTGTTGTTATTGAGCGTTGGCTTTTTCGGCAGCCAGTTCTTCCAGGTCGATGTAGCGGTTGCCGATGCGCGGGTGCAGGCGGCCGCCGTCGGCAGCGCCCAGGACCACGACAATTTCATCGGCGCGCGGGGCATCTTCGATCTGCATTTCCAGGGTGATGTAGTGCGAACGCAGGCCTTCGTCGTCCTTCTGCATCATCGGGATCTGGATCGAGGTGCCAGGGCCGCCGCGCTTGTTGGTGAAGCTCAGGTAGCTCTTGGCCTGGACCGCTTCACGGTAGTGGTTGCCGAAGCGCAGGGTGTGGATCACGGCCGAGGCATGCTCGATCTCGCCGTCGGCGCCGACCACGGCAGCTTTACCGTAGGCTTCGATCTTGTCGGCACCGCCGATGGCAGCGGTGAGGCGCTCGACCATCAGTGCACCCAGCTCCGAGCAGTTGGCGCGGATTTCGGGCTTCAGATCTTCAACGAAACCGCGACCGGCCCATGGGTTCTTGATCACCACGGCCAGGCCGACCATGGTCACCGGCTTGTCGGTGGCCTTGCCGCCTTCGATGCGGGTCTCTTCGGAGTAGGTGACGATCTTGCGGATTTCGAAACTCATGGGTGGCTCCTGGTGAGGGTTATCAGCTCTTGTTGTCTGATGGTATACCATAATATTTGTTGTGCAAGAGGTGTCTGGAAATTTCTCTTGGTGGGGGGACGAAAGGTGTACGCCTTGAGTGTTGTGGGGTGTATGAGATCGAGCGCCGCCCGCGCGGCGCATCGCGAGCGAAGCTCGCTCCTACATCCGTTTCGGGCCAGTGAGTCCTGTTATGTAGGCGCGCGACCCCTTGTTTTGTACGACTCGATATCGAGGCGGGCGCCAAGGGGCCGCGCGCTGATGCCTCAGGAATAACTGGCCCGAAACGGATGTAGGAGCGAGCTTCGCTCGCGATGCGCCGCGCGGGCGGCGCTCGATCTCACAGGCGCCACAGAACCCAAGCCAAGCACCAAAAAAAGCCCGCTCAAGCAGGCCAAAGGGCCCCACGTGAGCGGGCGCGTCCCGCAATGATTCAGGCAATGGGAATTCAGGCGAACGCCGGCACCACTTCCTTGATGAACAGCTCCAGCGACTTCTTCTTCTCGGCGTGGGGCAGGCTGTTGTCGCACCAGAAGCTGAACTCGTCGACGCCGAGTTCCTGGTAGTACTTGATGCGCGCGATGATTTCTTCCGGGGTGCCAATCATGGTGTTCTTGCGGATGTTCTCCAGCTGGAACGCCGGCACTTCGGCAAACTTCGATTCCGGGCTCGGCTCCAGGAAGCCGTTGACCGGAACAGTCTTGTTGCCGAACCAGGCATCGAAGGTGCGATAGAAGCGCGAGATGGCCTGCGCGCCGATTTTCCAGCCATCCGGCTCGGCCGGGCTGTGCACGTGGGTGTGGCGCAGCACCATCAGTTGCGGGCGCGGCACGTCCGGGTTGTTGTCCAAGGCGGCCTGGAACTTGTTTTTCAGGTCCAGCACTTCTTCGTCACCCTTCATCAGCGGGGTAACCATGACGTTGCAGCCGTTGGCCACGGCGAAGTTGTGCGAATCGGGGTCGCGGGCGGCGATCCACATCGGCGGCGTCGCGTTGAACGGTTTCGGCACGCTGGTGGAGGTGGGGAACTTGTAGACTTCGCCGTCATGGGCGTAGTCGCCTTCCCACAACTTGCGTACCACAGGCACCATCTCGCGCAGCGCCTTGCCGCCGTCGGTGGCCGGCATGCCATTGGCCATGCGGTCGAACTCGAACTGGTAGGCGCCACGGGCCAGGCCCACTTCCATGCGGCCGTTGCTGATCACGTCGAGCAGGGCGCATTCGCCGGCGACGCGGATCGGGTTCCAGAACGGCGCGATGATGGTGCCGGCGCCCAGGCGGATCTTCTCGGTGCGCGCGGCCAGGTAGGCCAGCAGCGGCATCGGGCTTGGCGAAATGGTGTACTCCATGGCGTGGTGCTCGCCAATCCATACCGTGCTGAAACCGCCGTTTTCGGCCATCAGGGTCAGTTCGGTCAGGTCTTCGAACAACTGGCGGTGGCTGACCTGTTCATCCCAACGTTCCATGTGTACGAACAACGAAAATTTCATGGGGCTTTCCTCAACGCTTGAAAGGGGCTGGCGCCTGGCAGGGTGGGCACCAGTGGTCACGATTCAGAATAGGCTTCAGGCAAAGGCCGGCAGGCTGGCCATCTTGCCGCGGCAGTACACCATCGGCCGTGGCGCTTCTTCGGGCACGATCAGGTTATGCACCTTGCCGACCATGATGGCGTGGTCGCCACCTTCATATTCACGCCACAGTTCGCATTCGATAACGGCGGTGGCGCCGGCCAGGATCGGGTTGCCCAGTTGGCTCATGGACCACTCGATACCGCTGGCCTTGTCCTTGCCCTTCTTGGCAAACGCATAGGCTTCGGCTTGCTGTTCACCGGACAGCAGGTGAATGGCAAAGCGCTTCTGCTTGATGAGCACCGGGTAGGAGTCGGAGGTGTAGTTGGGGCAGAACAGCACCAGCGGCGGGTCCATCGACAGGGAGGAGAAGGCGCTGGCGGTCAGGCCGACAACCGAGCCGTCGTCGTCCAGGGTGGTGATGACGGTAACGCCGGACGGGAAGGAGCCCAGGACGTGCTTGTAGACGGTTGCGTCGATCATCGGGAGTACCTCTAAAAGGCTGCGGTGGTCCGCGGTTTTTATCGTTGATGTGTCTGATGGTATACCGTAATACCTATTTTGCAAGCGGAATTTTCAAGCAAGGGTATTGCGCGATGAACGGCTCTAAGCCACGTGGAACGTGGCTTAGAGCGGTGAGGCGGTTTGTCGCAGGGGTTTCCAAAGCAGATCAGTGGACGCTTTTTCGTGCGGATCAGTGTTGTCAAAAGTTTGGAATACCATAATATGGTCCGCAGCTGAGAGGCCGCCTAGATGCGGTTTCCTTACAAAGATAAAAACGACCTTTCGAGCTGAATCCTATGTCCCAACCGTCATCGCAACACCAGTTTGTCGAGAATCACACGGTCGATTACGTTCCACCTGCCGAGCGCCACGGGAAGGCGCGCGACCTGTTCACCCTCTGGTTCAGTACCAACATTGCGCCACTGCCTATCGTCACCGGCGCCATGGTGGTCCAGGTGTTCCACCTGAACTTGTTGTGGGGGCTGATCGCCATCGTGCTGGGCCATCTGGTTGGGGGCGTGGTGATTGCCCTGGCCTCTGCGCAGGGACCGCAGCTGGGCATTCCGCAGATGGTGCAAAGCCGTGGCCAGTTTGGCCGTTACGGCGCGTTGCTGATCGTGTTCTTCACCGCGCTGATCTATGTCGGCTTCTTTATTTCCAATATCGTGCTGGCGGGCAAGACCATTCACGGCATTGCCCCGAGCATGCCGATGCCGGGTGCTATCGTGATCGGTGCCCTGAGCGCCACTGCCATTGGCGTGATCGGCTACCGCTTCATCCATGTCCTGAACCGCATCGGTACCTGGGTGATGGGGTCGGCGCTGCTGGCGGGCTTCATCATGATGTTTGCCCAAGCGCTGCCGGCCGACTTCTTCAGCCGTGGTGCGTTCAACCTGTCGGGCTTTATCGCCACGGTGTCGCTGGGCACCATCTGGCAGATCAGCTTCTCGCCTTACACGTCCGACTATTCGCGGTACCTGCCGCGTGAAGTGGGGATTGCCAAGCCGTTCTGGGCCACTTACTTCGGTGCAACCCTGGGCACCATCCTGTGCTTCAGCTTTGGTGCCGTGGCAGTACTGTGCGTGCCGGAAGGTACCGACGCCATGGACGCAGTCAAGCAGGCCACCGGCTGGCTGGGCCCGATCCTGATGGTGTTGTTCCTGCTCAACATCATCAGCCACAACGCCCTCAACCTTTACGGCGCCGTGCTGTCGATCGTGACCGCGATCCAGACTTTCATGGCCGAGTGGACGCCGAGCATCAGGGTACGAGTGATCCTGGCCTCGGTCATTCTGGTGGGCTGCGGGATGGTGGCACTGAATGCCTCGGCGGACTTCATCGGCCAGTTCATCGGCCTGATCCTGGCGCTGCTGCTTGTGCTGGTACCGTGGGCTTCGATCAACCTGATCGACTTCTACCTGATCAAGAAGGGCCAGTACGACATTGCGTCGATCTTCAGTGCCGACGGCGGTATCTATGGCCGTTTCAACCATCACGCCATCATTGCCTATGCCTGCGGCATCCTGGTGCAGCTGCCGTTTGCCAATACTTCGCTGTATGTGGGGCCGTATTCGAACATTGTCGAAGGGGCGGACTTGTCCTGGCTGTTCGGGCTGCTGGTGACGGTGCCGCTGTATTACTGCCTGGCGACTCGCGGCAAGGCTGCCGAGCAGGCGGGGCGGGTTGTGAGTGTCAACGACTGACAGATTGATGTTGCGGTAACAGGGGCCGCTTTGCTGCCCTTTCGCGACACGAGGCCGCTCCTACAGGGCGTACGCGGTTCTTTGTAGGAGCAGCCTTGTGCTGCGAATGGGCCGCAAGGCGGCCCCAGCTGTTTTGGATCAAACCTTGAACTGCGCCACCATGCCGTTCAAATCCACCGCCAACCGCGACAGATCCTGCGCCGCCGCACTGGTCTGGTTGGCCCCCGCTGAGGTCTGCATCGCCAAGTCGCGAATGTTCACCAAATTGCGGTCGACTTCACGCGCCACCTGCGCCTGCTCCTCCGAAGCGCTGGCAATCACCAGGTTACGCTGGTTGATCGATGCAATCGCCTCGGCAATCACTTCCAATGCCTGACCGGCGCCCTGGGCCACTTCCAGCGTGCCCGTCGCACGCCCCTGGCTGCTGTGCATCGCCGTCACGGCCCGCTCGGTACCGTTCTGGATGCCGGCAATCATCTGCT